>OFEK01000528.1_pt1 | contig 39287 bp, 37 predicted proteins | sample 1521131 | NCBI WGS metagenome assembly OFEK01 (sample SAMN05720209, study PRJEB24109) | activated sludge metagenome | isolation source: Anaerobic digester | place: China | collected 2015-12-16
TCGGGCCGCTCTTGCTGCGGATCGGGGAGGTCGACCGGCTGATCGATGCGATCGTGTATCGGCTATACGGCCTCACCGCCGAGGAGGTCGAGATCGTCGAAGCGAGCCTCGAGTGATCTCTTTCGGGTTCGGGGTGGCTGTCTATTCTTCTGGCCCCTCGGATGGCTTGCGCCGCCCGGCGCTGCTCCTTCGTCGCGCCGGGCGGACCATCGACGGGATTGAGAGGAGGGAAGGGGCGCGGGGCCGTTAGTCAGATTTGCTCCGCCCGGAATTGGTGCAGGCGGCGGGCCCCAGTATGAATAGATATAATTAGATATATATGGCTCTCACAATGAAACTTTAGGTGCCTTTGAGATCTCTTCGTGATGAGATCCTCGCCATAGCCGCAAAGTATGGGGTGTGAAATGTCCGCTCTTCGGCACCATCCCTCGGGGCGAGGCCGACGATGAGAGCGACCTCGACCACTTGGTGGAGCGATGCCGGGCTTTACCCTCCTTAAAAGCTCTTCCATTTCCCACAAGCTGGAGAAGCTCCTCGGCCGAAAGGTCGATGTTATGAGCGAACGGCATCTGAGGGTGTGGATCAGAGGCCGGGTCGTCGAGGAGGTCGTCCCCCTTTGAATGCTCTCATACTCTCCTTCAGATGATTATATATCAATAAGTTGTACTTATATCGAAATACTTATTAATAATAGCTACTTACCACTCGCCAAGTATATGGGGCGATTGAGATGAAAACGCTGGTGTGCGCAGTTGTGATGACGGTATTATGCCTGTCGCAAGGCTTCATGCATGCGAATGCGTCGGATTTCACGCTAGATATCTTCGGAAATGCGAACATGGACGACACAATTGACGAGCTGGATATCGAATACGTTCAGGGGATTATCGATGGTACCAATGATGATACCGAGTTGGCAGACGCCAACTGCGACGGCGCCGTTGACGAAGAGGATATCGCCCTGATAGAACAAATCATAGATGGCACTGAAGATGAACTGTTTCTTATCGATGCCAGCAACAGAACTGTGAGACTAGATATGCCTGTTGAGAAAGTTGTAAGCTCAAGCGTGACTGAAAGCATCTCGGCGTGTTGCGCTCTGGATGCTGCAGACAAAGTCGTTGGGATTCCCGACTTCATGGCCGGTGATAAAATGGAGACTTATGATGTCATATTTATGTCTCATCCCGAGCTTGCAGAGCTGCCGGTTGTCGGCAGTACCTACTACGGCACCCCCAATCTCGAGATCATCGCCTCATTAGATCCTGATGTGATCTTTGTGACCTATGCAGATGCTGATTCGGTCCAAAAGTCCACTGGCATTCCAACTGTATCTTATCCATCTACAGATGAGACTGCATTGGCGTTGAAGGGATTCAAATGGATGAAAATGATGGGCTATATCCTGGGTCGAGAGGAGAGGGCTGACGAGATTTCATCCTACCTGAATGGCAAGATGAACGAAGTTAGCTCTATCAACTCGGAATTATCTGATGACGACAAACCAAAGGTATATCTTGCCTTTTGGGGTCAGCTCACCTCCACGCCCGCTTTTTACGGCCCTGTAGATGTCGCAGGTGGAAAACTGGTAGCGGATGAAGGCGCAACAGGTCCCTATAGCGCGCACATGTGGCAGGTCTCAAAAGAGCAGGTGATCAAATGGAATCCAGATGTGATTTTCGTACATAGCTCTACGAAATCATCTGATACGACAAATATTTCACCGGAAGATATTCTATCAGATCCAGATTTGAAGAGCATAACGGCTGTTCGAGATGGTGCCGTTTATTATACAAAGGCTTTTCAATTTGGCTGGGACCCTGCGATTGGCGTAACTGAAAGCTTCTACATGGCCAAGCTCTTGTATCCGGAAAAGTTTGCTGACCTGAATGTAGAAGAAACGGGAAACGAGATCTTAAAAGAGGTCTATGGAACAGATGGCATCTGGACGAGCTTAAGCGAAGGTTTCAACCTATACAGGTGGAACTAGACACGAGGATCATTGGGGGGAAGGTGGAGAATGATGCTCAAACTTCCTCTCCAAATATTCAGTGGTAAATTGCGAGGTGATAGTATCACAAACATTTTAAATTCTCAATCAGGAATATATTTAGACACTATATTGAAGATCGCCGATGGATACCAAGACTTGCAGCTTATGCATGCCGCCCTTGAATGTGATATCTTCACACAATTATCGGACGCGCCGGAGACTGCCAAAAGCATTTCTGAAAAGAGCGGAACAGATCTATTCATCACTGAAAAACTGTTGAATGCTCTGGTATCTATCGATCTTCTCTTCAAGTCCGATGGAAAATATCACAACACCGAACTCTCTGAGATTTATTTGAGCAGGAGAAGTCCATATTACCAAGGTAATTATATTAAAACTCAAAAATTGGTCTCATTCGGAACAAACTCCTATGGTGACTGGGATCAGATTGGCGAGGCTCTAGAAAAAGGCTATCTTCCGCCGTCCAAAGAAGGCTTTGAATTGTACGATAAGATCTTCAGCCTTTCCATGAAGGAGATGGCCATTCGAGGCGAGGCTCAGGGGACCGCTGAGGTCTTATCCAATTATCCGTGGTTTAAAGATGCCAAGCGGATGATAGATGTTGGGGGTACACATGGTCTCTACAGCGTCGCTTTGCTTGCCAAAAATCCCCAGCTTGAGGCCACCTTGTTTGACATTCCTGGTGTGCCGGAGCTGGGCGATGCGCCGGAACACTTTAAGCAATATAACGTGTCTGACCGGGTTCAAATCCGAACCGGGAACTTCTTCATGAGGACCGATATCGGGTCTGAATACGACATGGCGTTTATATCTAACGTCTACTTTCTGGGCACTGCTGATGCGCTCTTGGATAATATCTTTGACTCTCTAAATAGCGGTGGCAGATTTGTTCTTAAGAATTCTGTGATTCGCAAAGATCGAACCGGACCGTTAATCAGTTCATTGCTGGACCTGGATATGTGTTTCTGGGGTGAAAAATGTCATCTGTTCTCCATCGACGAGTGCATCGATATGATTGAGCCTCATGGATTCAAGATCGAGAACGTTAGCATGTTCGAAGGGTGCTGCCTGGGCTCAATAGCAATTCTTGTTTTCAAAAAGGTGGATTAAATGGACGATCAAAAAGCCTTAAAAGTCAACTCGAAGCCGATTGATGACATCGTTTACAGGTATAGGGCCTCACACATGTTAAATACAGCAGTAGAAAAGGGGATATTTACCCGGTTGGCCATTCCAAAAAAAGCACACCAGCTCGCGGATGAAATCCATTCCGACTCCCGGACTACTGAAAAGTTTCTAAATGTCCTGGTCGCCAGTGGGCTTTTGATAAAATCTGAGGATAAATATCAAATTACGCCGGAGGCAAAAACATTCTTAGATGAGGGCCAGCTTCATTATATTGGCAACCTCGTCAGGATAACCGTTGGAAGCAACGTGTTCTTAAATCATCTTGGCGAGATCTTAACGAATGGCGGTTCTTTGCAAGGAGAATTTAACTTCGACCGGATTCAATTGCTCGGACATGCGGAGGGAGCACTATGCTGTGAGAATGATCTGGTAATAAATTCGATTAAAAACATGCCTGAGTTTGCCACCGCAAAAAAAATGCTCGATCTTGGCGGTGGCCACGGAGTATATTCTATGGCCTTGGCCGAGAATAACAATGGTGCCGAAGTTGTAATGTTCGACCAGCCGCATGTGATCGAGTTCGCTAGAGAGTATACCGCCAAATACGGAATGGCAGACCGGATACAGTTTGTATCCGGAGACTTCAACGAGGATGATATCGGAACCGGATACGATCTGGTTTTTGTTTCTCACGTCTTCTACCAGCGAAGCAATTTAAATTCGATTCTTAGAAAGATCTACGAGTCCCTCAACAAGGGAGGTATCGTCGTTCTAAATCACTGGATGGTCGATGAATGCAGAACCAGTCCGAGAATATCAGTGATCTTCGATCTTTACATATCTCTCATCAGCAGAGACAACGGATGCTACACTGTCAGCGAATTCACAGACCTTTTAAGAGATACAGGGTTTGAGAATATACGGATATTTGACATCCGAACGCAGCATAGCCCTTCCATGATTGTTGTAGGGAAGAAATAACTGCCAATGGATATATTTCGTTTTATCCAGAACATCTCATAATGATATTTTTGGTCAGGGATATGCTACATACAACACCTGCTGGTATTAAAGAGGCCTATCAGAGATCATGTGCCATTAAGTTGAGCATCGTCATGATTCTCCTCGTTTTGCTGATATTCCTTCTCGGCTTAAGTATAACGCAGGGACCGATTCAGTATACAGTATGGGAGGTTTATGCTACAATACTTCACCATTTTTTGCCGTTCCACTTCGCCACTACTACTGAGCTTGCTAATACGATCATATGGAATATCAGGCTACCGCGTGCAATCTTTGGCATCGTGGCCGGTTTTGGCTTGGCGATAGCTGGATGTATTCTGCAGGGCATATTGAAAAATCCGTTGGCCAGCGGTTATACGCTGGGTATCGCTCATGGGGCCGGTTTTGGTGCGGCGGTTGCCATTATCTTCGGGTCCGGTCTGATTGAGGGAGATTATTTAATAATAGTAAACGCATTTATATTTTCACTCGTCCCCACTTTGACCATCTTTGGCATATCTCAATATAAAAGAGCTACACCAGAGACAATGATACTCGCAGGTATTGCGATGATGTACCTGTTTAGTGCAGCCATAACTTTCGTGCAGTTTTTTGGCACAACCGATGCTGTAACTGCTACCGTCTTTTGGATGGTCGGTGATTTGGGAAAAGCGAGCTGGGACAGGCTCATTCTTATGTCACCCATAATAATATGTTGTATACCTTTTCTGATCTGGAAGTCCCTCGACCTCAATGTTATGGGTGCAGGAGATGAATCTGCAAAAAGCCTGGGTGTGAACGTGGAACAGAGCAGGGTTGTAATGATGGTGGTTTCCTCGCTTATGGTTTCTGCTGTGGTCTGCTTTACAGGCGCAATCGGATTTGTAGGATTAGTTGGCCCTCACATCGCACGCATGATTATCGGTGGGGACAACAGGTTCTTGATCCCTGCAACCGGTTTAGTTGGCGCGATACTACTTATTGGGTCCGATATGGTGGCCACGCAGATTATGGCACCAACTATCCTCCCTGTTGGTGTTGTGACGGCGTTCATGGGGGTGCCTTTGTTTCTTTATCTTATAATTAGAAGGCGATTCGATTAATGTGAAGGTAGAATGGGGACTAAGCGCTATCTCTGTTTTGGTGAAGCATCTGTTGTAGTTTTCACGCTCAAAAACTCTTTATACCATCGTTCGACTAACGCTTCTATTTACAGACATCACCGCTAAAATTTCTAGATGATAGTTCTCGCCGAGGGCGAGAGGTCCGACGTCGTCCACGATCTCTTGGCGCACCTGGCCGAGGAGATGATCCGGATGAACCGGGAGAAGCAGGAGGAGATCCGGGGGTTCCTGGCGTGGCTTGAGGATTTCATCGGCGCCGGGGTCGACGACCTCTCGAACAAGACGAAGGTCCAGGCCTACTACGAGATCGAGTTTCCCGAGCTTCTCGCCGTCCTCAAGAAGAAAAAGCGGAAGCTCGCCTGCGACCCAAGCCGCCGGGCCTTTGGCGAGGACCTGCGGCGGGAATACTCGGCGACGGTGGAGAAGCTCGCGCCGCTCATAGCGCGGATCGGCACCGTCGACCGGCTCATCGATGCGATCGTCTACCGGCTCTACGGGCTCACCGCCGAGGAGGTCGCCATCGTCGAGGGGAGCCTCTCTTGAACTCTTTCTGTCCTGGGGCCGGTGGCGGAGGGGGGCGTCTTCAGGCCCCGCCGGGCCAAGCGCCGCCCGGCGCCGCGGCGCCGGGCGGGACGGACGACGGGATCGAAAGATGGAAGAGGAGGAGAAGGGCGCGTGGGCGGGGGCGGCGTAGGTGGGAGGTCGTCAAAGCTGCTTCTCCTGGAAGCTTGAGGGCGGTCGGCTTCAGGAAGTATAAATATAATCAGATACATAGGACCTCAGCGATGAAGATTGAGGAGACCTTGAAGGCCCGGCGGGAGGAGATCCTCGCCATAGCCGAGAAATACGGGGTCCGAAATGTCCGGATATTCGGCTCCGTAGCCCGGGGCGAGGCCGATGACCGAAGCGACCTCGAGGAGGCTCTTCCCCCCGAAGGCGATGGCATCTTGAAATAGGCCCCTGGACACAACAGAAAGAACTTACCCCTCGCCTTTCCAGGAACCCCGGCCTGAGGTCCTTTGACGCAACCTATTAGTACGTCTTCCCTTCAACCTTTGAATCGAGGACTGATTCCTCATGACGCGAACCATAAAGCACCTCTTCGGCCCCGTCCCCTCCCGGAGGCTCGGCCTCTCCCTCGGGGTCGACCTCCTGCCGTTCAAGACCTGCACCCTCGACTGCGTCTACTGCCAGCTGGGGCCGACGACCTGCCTCACCCTAGCCCGGGAGGAGCGCGTCTCCCCCGCTGAGGTCTTGGAGGAGATCCGGTCCCTATCCGAGGAGGGGTCGGATCGGGTTGGGGATGGAGATGGGGGGAGAGGGGCGGTGGAGTTCGACTACCTCACCCTCGCCGGCTCCGGGGAGCCCCTCCTCCACCGGGGCCTCGAAGAGATCATCCGGGGGGCGAAGGAGGCGGTCGATAAACCCGTCGCCCTTCTGACGAACGGGACCCTCTTCTTCCAAGACGACGTTAGGCGGGAGGTTCTGGAGGCGGACCTGATCATCCCCTCCCTCGACGCCGCGACCCAGCCGACCTTCGAGAGGATAAACCGCCCCCACCCCGACCTATCGATCGACGAGATCGTCGAGGGGCTCGTCCGACTCCGGGAGGAGTTCGAGGGAGAGATCTGGCTGGAGGTGATGCTCGTCAAGGGGATCAACGACGGCGAAGCCGCCTTAATAGCCGAGGCGGCCGAGAGGATCGGCCCCGACAAGGTCCAGCTCAACACCGTGGTGAGGCCTCCAGCGGAGCCTGTCCAGCCCCTCTCCCCCGACGAGATGGATGGGATGCTGGAGGTCTTCTCCGGCGCCGAGGTGATCGCTGAATGGGGCAGAGACCTCTCAAAGATGACGGTGGATCTGATCCGTGACCTCCTCACCCGGAGGCCCTGCACCCTCGCGGAGCTCTCCTCCCTCTCGGGCCTCCACCAAAACGAGATATTGAAGTACCTGGAGGTTCTGGAGGCAGAGGATAAGATCATGAGGCTGCGGCACAAAGACCGCCTCTACTTCCAGGCAAAGGATGGGTGAGGTGAGATGGGATCCGCCTCCGCCGTACCGATGACGGCTCGACGGGCAACGGAGATTTCGATCCTGATTTCGATGGCTATGATAACAGAGCGACGATATATAGACAGATGAAGATCTTATGGACCGATGAAGATCTCGAAAAGAATCCCTAAAAATTTAACATAATTTCACGATGGTGTTACTATGGAAGAATGCGATGCTAACTGCGAATCCTGTAAATCGAGAGGGACCTGCCCAGACCCGAGGAAGGAGATGGACGTAGAGCTCCGGGCCGTCTCGTTCAGGATGGAACGGGTGAAGCACAAGATCATGATCGCGAGCGGCAAGGGCGGGGTCGGGAAGAGCACCGTCGCCGTCAACCTCGCCCGCGCCCTCCAGGCCCGGGGCTTCCGGGTCGGGGTCCTGGACGCTGACATCACCGGCCCCAGCACAGCCAAGCTCTTGGGCGTAGAGAAGGCGAGGCTTCAGGCCGGGCCTGGGGGGATCGAGCCCGTCGACTCGAAGGGGCTGAAGGTGATCTCCATGGCCTTCGCCTTGTCGGGACCCGACTCTGCCGTTGTCTGGCGGGGTCCGATGAAGATGGCGGCGATAAAGCAGTTTCTATCCGACGTCAACTGGGGCGACCTCGACTTCCTCATCATCGACCTTCCCCCGGGGACGAGCGACGAGCCCCTCAGCGTCGTCCAGCTCCTGCCGGACCTCACCGGCGCCGTCATCGTCACCACCCCCCAGGAGGTCGCCCTCCTCGACTCCAGGAAGGCGGTGAACATGGCGAAGTCGATGAAGGTCCCCATCCTCGGGATCGTCGAGAACATGAGCGGCCTCCGATGCCCCCACTGCGGCGAGCTGATCGAGATCTTCAAGACCGGCGGAGGAGAGAGGGCGGCGGAGGAGCTCTCTGTCCCCTTCCTGGGGGCGATACCCCTGGACCCGGAGGTAGCCCCCCTCGGGGACGAGGGGATAGCCTTCGTCGAGAAGGGGACCGCCGCTATGGAGAGCTTCGAGAAGGTCGTCGACGGGATCCTCGACCAGATCGGCGAGGAGAATAGGGCGGTCTGATCAAAATCGGCGATCTCCGCGGGAGGGCGTAAAAGGAGCAGGATGGCCTCGGGCCCATGGCCGTCATGAGGCAGAAGGAGTCAAAAACGACCGCATACGGCGGGCCTATAAATGGTCATCCGGGGGATGGGCAGGGCCCCTTCAGGGCCAGAGCCCGAAGGAGTAGTTCATCACGAGAACTGCTGCCCCCACCCCGGAGCTGAAGGCGATCACCGTCTTCGGGTTCAGCTTGATCGCCGTATCGTCCGCCTCGAAGTACCTCATGAGACCGGCAGAGGACATCAGTCCGCTGCCATCAGACTTCTTCTTTGCCATGAGATCCCCCTATTTCAGCGACCCCTTCAAGTAAGTTTCGGCTACCTCGCCCATCCGTCCCTCTCCCCGTAGGGGTAGAAGTCGGTGGTGTTCACCCCGACGGCCCTCGGCTTGTCGAGGCAGGGGCTGCCACCGCAGGGGTGGTCGGACCAGTGGTTTCCGCCCTTGAGGGCTCCCCAGTCCCAGAGGTTATTACCGTCATCCTCCGCCTGGACGACGTTCTCGATCAGGTTGTTCCGGTAGACGATGCAGCCCGACGACCCGTTTATGGAGATTCCGACGCCGTTTCCTATTATGGAGTTTTCGGCGATCTCCGTCTCGTTGGAGATGAGGAGCCTTATCCCTGCATCCCGGTTTGCCTCAGCGGCGTTGGAGAGGACCCTATTATTATCAGACTTCCGGAGGAGAAGCCCCTCCCTCCCGTTCCTGGAGAGGTTGTTTTCTACGATGGCGTTGCCGCCAGACTCCACCAGCATCATCCCTCCGTACCTGTTCTCGGAGGCCTCGTTGCCCCGGAACTCGTTACCGTCGGAACTCCTGATCAGCATCCCATAGGCTTTGAAGACGACGTTCTCCAGGATCCTGCATCCCCGGGACGCGTATGTGAAGAGGGCATCGTTGGTGACGGTGCACCCCTCGACGGTGCAGTTTTCGCAGGATGCGAGGGTGATGTGGCTGAACTCCCGCCCCGTCACCACCTCGCCAGATCGGCCGTAGAGGTAGAGGATCGGGACGCCATCGATGGTGTTCGATTCAGGGATCGAGTTGTTGAAGCTCTCGGCCGCCGACCCGTCGACGGTCAGCCCCAGCTGGACCCCAGCAAGGTGGTTCCCATCGAAGATGTTCTCCGGAGATTCGGAGATCACGATCCCCGAGTTGGCATTTTCGATATGGTTGTTCTTGAGGACGTTGGCCTCAGACCCCGCCGAGATCATCATAACGACGTCCAGCCCCGATAGGCGGTTTTCTGCGACGACGTTCTCCATAGAGGTGAAGAGGACGATCCCGTTCGTCGAGTTCGAGATGGCGTTCTTCTCGATCAGGTTCTTTGCTGCGGAGTTGAGGGCGATGGCGGTGGTGGCGTTCTCGAAGGTGGATTCCCGGATCGAGTTGGAGGCGGCTTCGACGAGGATGCCGTAGGTGCAGCTTGTGATCCTGCTCCCGGAGATCCCGTTATCCGTGCTTCCGGAGACGAGGTAGACCCCTCGGGAGGACCCCTCTGCCTCGCACCCTGAGATGGAGTTTCTAGCCGCGGAGTTGAGGAGGATTCCCGCCCCCGGGACCTCCTTTGATCCCCTACAGTCCTTGGCGACGTTCCCCGTCACGGTGTTCTCGGAGGATGAGAGGAGGACGATGCCGCAGTACCCCCCCTCCTCCCGGTTATTCTGGATGACGTTTCCCGAGGTGCCGTTCAGGAAGATCCCGTGGACGTTCCCCACCAGGACGTTGTTTTTGATCTCGTTTCCCCGGGACTCGACGTAGATCCCGGGGCCCGCAAAGTCCGATATGGTTAATCCCTCGATCTTGCAGCCGTCCGCCAGGACCTCGATTCCGATATCGTTTCCGTCACCGACGAGGCCGACGACCCCCTCTTCCCCCCGGGGGGGCATCAAGACGATGCTCTTGTTCATGACAATGTGCTCCCGGTAGATTCCGGGCTTAACGTAAATCGTATCTCCATCTTTGGCTACGTCTACCGCCTCGCCTATGGTGTGATACTGGGCAAAGCCGTCGTCGTCGACGATGTACATCTTGGCATCGGCTCCGAGAAAGAGCCCCGAAGAGAGGGCGATCAAGATCGCGAAGGTCAATCTCACCATACGTCCACCAGAGCCCTGATCCCTCCAATACGTAATACGTCTTTCCATCAGCGTGGTTAGAGATCGCCGTCCAAAAATCTTATCTACGGTCCAAATCATAGGATCGGCGTTGGTGATCGGGTTGACAAAAGTGGCATCCCACAAGCACTGCATCGTCTGCGGCAAGACCGTCGATGAGACGGAGACCTTCTGTGACCAGGTCTGCGAGTCGAAGTACAGATCCGCCCAGAGACGCCAGACCCTCTTCTTCCTGGTCTTCGTAGGTCTTCTGATCCTGATGCTCATAGTCCCCGTCATCCTGAAGGCTCCCCAGGTTTGATACAGGGTTGATAGGATATGGGATCGAAGACGGCGTTGCTGATGGTGATCTTTCTCCTCACCCCCGCGGCCTTCGCCGATCGGGGGAGGGAGTACATTCAGGTCCAGGAGGTGACGATGTCCCTCGAGGATGGCGACGCCGTATTCGAGATAAAGTTCGGCCTCGACCCCTTCGCCAGGCTCTACGTCCTAGCCCTGGGAACCAAGCACCTGGAGCCGGAGCTCTTGGACCTCTTCTCGGACTTCGGCAACCTCTCGGTGCGGAAGGCCGCCCCTCATCGGGCGGTCCTCGTCTCGAAAGGGGCAGGCGATCTGAAGAGCGGCTACTACCTCTACGATGCGAGACGGCTGGGCCAAGAGGTGCCAAAGCTGACCGTCGTCTACCCCGAGAAGCTCACCCGGACCTTCTACGAGGTCTCCTCCACGCCTAGCGTCTTCTCCGAGGCTTGAAGGTCAGGGACCGGCTGGGGGGCGACCTCTCCTATCTCTTTGTCAGAGCAGCGAGGGCCCGCCATCGGGTCTATGAAAAGAGAAAATCTGATATCGAAAGACGATAGAACTCCCACCAGCATGAACTTTGAACCCGTTATCTTCACCCCCATAGGCGTCGTCCACTGCGACTTCGGCGAGCCGGCGGACCCAAAGACGATGAGAAACTCCCTCTCTACCCTGGAGATCGACGAGAAGTACCGGGAAGCCCTCGCTGGAATCGAGAATTATCGACATCTCTTCGTCATATACTACATCCACCGCGCCCTCGGCTACGACCTGATGGTCCACCCCATGGGGGATGAATCGATCCCCAAGAGGGGGCTCTTCGCCACCAGGACCCCGAGGAGGCCAAACCCCATCGGCCTCACGGTGGTGGAGGTCCTGAACGTCGAGGGGATGAAGATCACCGTCACCGGCCTCGACGCCCTCGACGGGAGCCCCATCCTCGACATCAAACCCTACGAAGAGCACTACGACTCCCCTCGGGGCGTCGAGGCGGAGAGGGACCCGGGCTACAGCCCAAAGGACGGTTGAGCCGCCAGCGCCAGCCCTCGTCCCGGAAAATATTAATATCGAGGCAGAGCAAATAAAGTTCTGAGGTGAAATATTGACATCCAAAACCCTTCTGGCCCTGGCGTTGCTGGCGACGTTCGTCGTGGGCTCAGCCTTTGGAGATGAAGCCATAGAGCCCTCCTACACCGTTAAGATATCGACCGGGGGAGCCCTGGGAGCCTTCCTCGTCGACGGAGAGGGGATGACCCTCTACAGCTTTGCCAACGACGCTCCTGGCGGCAACATCAGCGCCTGCATCGATGATTGTGCCGAGCGGTGGCTCCCCTTCTTTGCGCCGGAGATCGAGGTTCCGGCGGAGCTGAAAGCGACCGACTTCAACGGTTTCGTCAGAGACGACGGCACCATCCAGACCACCTACAAGGGATGGCCTCTATACCTCTACTTCGAGGACCAGGTCCCTGGCGACGTCCTGGGCCACGGCCTCGGCGGCGTCTGGTCTGTGGTCGCCCCTTGAGGCCTCCTCCAGAGGGGGCTTCCGGGTCTCTTTTTTCTCCAGCGGCTCGGAACCTTTAAACGTTGGACGACACTATAAGGGATCGGTGATAAAATTGAAGATCACAGCCGCGATGGCCCTGGCGATCGCGTCGGCGGCCATCTTCGCCATAGGGGCTGCAGCCCCCGTAAACACCATCAGCGTCGCCTCGGCGGAGGGCCTCGGCGACTACCTGGTGGACCAAGACGGCTACACCCTCTACTACTTCGCTGAGGACGTACCTGGCAGCGGAACGAGCAGCTGCGGCGAAACCTGCATCCACTACTGGCCTCCCTTTCATACCGGTCAGGTGGTGATACCCTTAAATCTGAGCAACTTCGACTTCAGCACCATATATAGGGAGGATGGCTTGGCCCAGACCACCTACAAAGGATGGCCCCTGTACTACTACATAAACGACTATCGATCCGGCGATGTCAAAGGTCATGGGATGGAAGGCACCTGGTTTGTGGCGGGTCCCGACCAGATGCCCTGAGGGGGAGAACCTACCCCATCCATTTTTTGCATGGCCGACCCTCTCCTCTGGATGACTGTGGTACTTCGATGACGTAGGTCCATCATGACCAGGAGGGCGGGCCGAAATGAAGCGTTAGCAGGCCGGTACTGGGAGATCGACCTCCTCCGCGGCATCGCCGTATTGATGATGATCGGCTTTCACGCCCTCTACGACCTGGCCTTCTTCTCAGGGCCCGCCATAGTCGACGTCCGATCCGGGGCGATGCCCACGATCGCCGAGGCCACAGCCTCGATCTTCCTCCTCCTCGTCGGCCTCTCCCTGACGATCAGCTCCGCCAGATCCGGGTTCCGGGGATGGGATCGGCTCCTCTTCCGGGGGATCGGGATCTTCTCCTGGGGGATGGCCGTGACCCTTTCGACCTTCCTCGTCCTGGAGGAGGGGTTCGTCGTCTTCGGGATCCTCCACCTCATCGGCATCTCCGTAATCCTATCCCTGCCGATCCTCCATCGTCCCCGCGCAGCTCTTCTCCTGGGAGCCGCCGTCATTCCCGCGGGCCTGATCCTCCGCGGTCAGGCCATCGCCACCCTTTGGCTTTTGCCCCTCGGTCTCGTTCCCGTCGGCTTTTACTCCGTCGACTACTTCCCCCTCCTCCCCTGGTTTGGGGTAGTCCTGGTGGGGATCTTCCTCGGAAGCCTCCTCTACCCCGGAGGCGAGAGGAGGCTCCCCCTCCCTGAGATCTCCCCCTCGTCTCCGGCGAGGTTGATCTGCCTTTTGGGGAGAAACTCCCTCCCGATCTATCTCCTCCATCAGCCGGTGCTGATCGTCACGATGGGACTTTTTGGGATCATCGATATCGGGAGGAGCCTGGCCCTCCCCCTGCCTTGAAGGGGGAGATCTCCCCGGGTGAAAGGAGAATCGTTGGCAGAAGGGGGGAGGAAATCTTCGGTGGGGGCTCCGATGGAACTTTCGCCCCCACCACCGGTCTTATATCGCTACTTGGAGAGCTTGGGGGTCAGGATCGCGAGATATATCGCCGCCAGGGCTACCACGACGTACACGATCCTCTCGAGGACCGGAACCCCACCCAAAAGGATGCTCACCAGGTTGTACCCGAAGGCGTAGAGGCCCCAGTTCAGGCCTCCGACTATCACCAACACTATGGCCAGAAGATCCAATGGAGCTAACTTAGCCAATCTTAACACCTCCGGATCAACAATTTATCCTCTTATTTTATAAACCTTTTGGATTTTTATACCTATGGAAAGATCCATCGACCCGTTTTAATCGGTCTTAAAAGCGAAAAGGCCAGAATATTTAGAGAATCGGAGAAGACGAATATCAATTAAACCAGTACGAATGACAAGAATATGATGAATAAATAGATGAAGATGAAGGTGGAAACGGAGGAGATGGAGATCGAAAGGGCCAAAAGGAAGAGAGGCAGAGATCCCCGAGGGGATGCCGATCGGCGAGGTCTGGACATGAGGCAGAGAGTTCTGGTGGAGAAGAACGCCTGATAGACTGATGCTTCCGGGGGTATCCCGCCAAATCGAGGACGGAGGAAAAGAAGGTCCTCTTCGACGTGGGGCATTCCGACCTCTCAATCGATAACGCCCGGAAGATGAATATCGACCTTCTGGACCTGGATTTCGTCGTCCACTCCAACAGCCACCTCGACCACACCTGGGGTCTCGCCTCCCTCGTCCGCCTCTTCACCGAGGCGAAGATCGAGGGGACCTACAGGAAGAGCCCCTCTCTGGTGGCCCATCCGGATCTTCTCCTCCCGAGGTGGGTCGAGGGCCTGGGGGAGACTGGCTCATTCCTCTTCCCGGCGGAGCTCTCCCGCCCCTTCGAGCTGACCCTGAGCCGGGAGCCGCTCTGGCTCCCAGAACGGCTCGTCTTCCTGGGGTAGATCCTCCGGGAAGACGACTTTGAGGCAGGCTCTCCTCTGGGGAGGATCTTGGCCAGCTCGGGGAGGAGGACGACCTTATGAGGGACGGCTCCGCCCTAGCCTATCGATCGACCGAAGGGCTCGTCATCGTCACCGGCTCTTCCCACTCCGGGATCTGCAACGTCATCGAACCGGCGATCAGCATCTTCGGCGAGAGGAGGTTCCAAAACGTAGTCGGAGGCTTCCATCTCATGGACCCGCCGGAGAGGCAGATGACGGAGACGAAGTGATACTTTGAGAGGGGCCGTCCCCGGAGGGTCCACCTCCGCCACCGTACCGACCTCGCCTCGAAGGTGCCCTGGCGGGGGTCGCCGAGATGAAGGCGGTGGGGGTGGGCCTTGATCTCAGGCTCGTTTGAGTTGATGGAGGGGGGCCGGAGGAGACGGGGGCTCTCCAACCCCTTCCGCCCCCGAAGGAGATAAAAGAGGTCAGAGGGACGGAAGGGAGCCGAAGCTCATACCTCCCTCGAACTCAAACTTCATCGGACTCTCGAACAGCTCTAAGCTCATCTCCTCCCCAAAGATGGGGGGGACTTTCCGGATCGAGTCGTTCTTCTCCTCCGCCGCCTCGGTAGCTGCCGCCAGAGCCGGCGTCGCCACCTCTGGAGCTGGCGTTTCGGCTGCCACCGGAACGGCGACCGGGACGAGGAAGGGGGTCTCAGGATCGCCCAGGAGGGTGATCTCGTAGTAACAGTACCTCATGTTCTCGTCTCCGCCCAAAACATCGCTGATGAAGGCCTCTTTGGAGAGCTGGTTTACGAGTCCGAGGCTTCTGTTGTCGTTTGTATACGACGAACCGAACATCTCCTCCCAGAAGGCCTTGTCGAACTTCTGGGATGGGCTGTCGTTGACGCTGTCGAGGTCGATCAGGCCGTACCTGGTGTTGCCGATGAAGGCGAAAGCCCCCGCCGTGGCGGTCACGAAGTGCTCGATGACGCAGTCGTGGGGGAGGTAAACCCCCTCAGGATCCCTGTTGTCGAAGGAGGCAGCATACCCCGCCTGGGAGTATCCGAAGAAGTACTTGCTGTTATTGAGGGCGTCGGCGTGGTTGTATCCCATCTTCATCACGTAGGCTACGATGTCGCAGAAGTTGGAGGTTCCAATGTGGTTTATGGCGTGGATCATGTCGGCGTTGATCATCTCCTCGAGGAGAGACCGGGGCCAGTCATTCTGATCGCAGTTGCAGTCGCCTCCGGGATAGTCCCGATCGTATAGGGTCCAGATGTTGAAGGCCGCCGGGAAGACGCCCTTTATCTGGTCTTTGTAATCTCCTCCCCAACCACCACAGGCGAGCTTCTCCGGGGCATGGTCCTCCATCTCGCTGACGTTCGTTCCCAGCAAGAGCATCGGCTCCATATATTCGCCGATGAGCCAGATGGCCGTCAGGTAGGGGTCATCGGGCCGGGTAGACTCGTAGGCTATGGTCTTTCGGACGAAGTTCGAGAGCTCCTCATAGTTGTCCACCGGAGCCCTCCCGACGTAAACGTCCGCGTGGAGGTTGACGCCGTCGGTCGGCTCGCCGTACAGCCCGTTGTCGTTCCCGTCGAAGTTCCCTTCAAGACAGGCGTAGTAGAGGTCTGAGACCAGGGTCGCTCCCTCGACGGGCGGGCAGCAGCAGCTTGGGTCGGGCTCGTAAGCCCAAGCCCAGAGCCCCCTCGCCGGGACTACGGCGTCCCAGGTCTCGCCGCCGATCCTCGCCCCATCACCGTCGCCTCCCAGGAGGACGAACCTTATGCCGTTGTTCTTATATGCGTCCTTGATGAAGTTTCTTATCATCTCCTGTTCGTCCCTGTGGTATGTGTACTTGTAGGCGGCGTAGATCTCCTCCACGGTGACGATCGCCACCTTCAGACCCCTCTCGCTCTTCCAGTCGGCCAGGGCCTGGAAGTTGTAGGGACGAGGAGCCTCCTTCATGAACTGGTTTGTGATGATGACGTAATCGTAGTCTCCGTCCAGGAGGAGGGATTTGCCCGTTGGAGCCAGGTCTGGGGCGTAGGTCGTCGCCTTCTCCGGATTGTCGACGATCGCCATCACCTCTTCTCGGTCCTCGGCGAGGCCTCTGAAGATACCCTGATCGAGGGTCTGGTCGGGGGCGGTCGTCACCTCGATGTCGAAGGCTCCATAGCTGTAAGCGTCACCCGTTGTCGGGATGTACCTGATGGGGTAGAGGTTTATGTAGAGGATATCGTAGCCGTGCTTCTTCTGAACCCCCAGGATCGAGTAGGGCTCCGCGGGGTAGGGGGAGTCGGACCCATAAACCTCCTCATTTCGAAGGGCCAGCTCCGGGGCATTCGTCCAGTTATCCTCCGGATGGCAGGTGGTGCAGTTTCTGGTGAAGCCGATGGGGACGGAGCTCTGGCCGGGCCTTATCGAGACCCTGCCCAGGTACTTCTCATTTCCCGGGATCACCTTCACCTCAGATACCTCTTCACCGTAGGGTATCAGTATCCTCGCGGTCCTGAAGGGCAGGAGGGGCTCTCCTGCCGCAATCCGGTTGTGGAGACCTCCAATCGTCAACGAGTCGTAGATCTCCATAGACCCGTCTGGGCTCGTCAGGATCTCGGCTCCCCTCTGGATGGCAGGCTCGTCGAGAAGGTACTGGATGGTGATCTTGCTCGTGCTGCCTGGATCGACCTGGGCCATGGCCGATGAAGAGATCGCCAAGCTCAAAGATAAGCTCAAAAGGCAGATCATACCTACTGAAACAATATTTTTCATACATCTCCCTCATATTTCAGGACCGAGGACACCGAATATCTATTCTGACCTTCCCCAGAATCAGCGTCTTCTGGGGGGTTCGTCTCCACCTCGACTCTCGTGAGAGCCGATCCCCTCCGGCGATCAAACGGTGACACGGTCCCCCTTCATTGCCTATAATGGTATATATTTCTTGAAAAACTATTTAACAATTTCCCACGATCATGCAGGGGCTCGCCGGCGGGGTTTTGGGGAGGGCGACGGACTCACGAGGGGCGGAGGAGGGGGAGACTCCGGCTGAAATGGAGCGTTGTGGTCAGACCTCAAAGGGTGTGGCATGGATGGGCAGGGCGAAGACTGTCGATCCTGCTGAGGTCCGAAGGGGGTCTCGGCCCTCACCCCTCCTTCCTCCTCCTCCTGTAGAGGGACGCACCCCCTGCGGCAATGACGATCAGGACGACGGCGATAGGCATGGCGTAAGACCTTTTAGCGGGGTCGACGTTCACCGGTATCTTCATGCTGTCGGATATGATCGTCCCGCCCCTGAGGTCCGTGTACTTTATCTCGCTGTTGATGCTGTAGGGCTTGACGGTGGCGTCGGAGTCGACGTCGATCTTGAACTTGACCGCCCGCACCTCGCCCGGTCCGAGGGTGCCGATATACGCCTGATCATCGGTGGACGAGAAGGGCTTGAAGACGGAGAGCCTGGCGATGGCATCGTCGGCCGTCTCCTCGCCGGTGTTCTTGTAGGTCACCTCGATGATCCCTCCCTTCTCCCCTGCGCGAAGCTCGGCGTCGGCCTCAGTGATCTCGAAGTAAGCCTCCTTTTTGACGGTCACGGGTATGGTGACGGTCCCGTTCGCCCTCTGGTACCAGTAAGACGACTGGAACCCCCGGAGGCCTATCTCGGGGTCGAGCTCGTCGGCGTCCACCTCAGCGTTGTACTGGTAGTCGTAGGTGAGCTGGAGGTAAAGGGGATACTCGCCCGCCGGGGCCCGGCTGGATATCTTGATGGTGAACTTCATCGGATCCCTCGACTTTTCTCCGGCCCGGAGGGCCTCGATCACCTGGTCGCCCGATTTGACCTCTATGAGGCCAGTATCGGACCTCAGGGTTCCCGTTATTCCCAAAGCAGTAGTCCTCTCCCGCTCGTAGTCCAGCTCCCGATCTGCCAGAGCCTGCTCCATCTTCGTCTCGGCTTTCTTGTCGGCCTTAAACCCCATGATCCTGCCGTGGTTGGTGAGGTCGACGTAGAGGGTGACGGTCTCGCCCCGATCAAACTCGTTCGTCCCCGCGAGGCTTGCGTCGAGCTGGGGCGACCCGGAGGTCGTCCAGTAGTTTTCCAGGGATACCGATGGTATGTAGTTTTCAGAGGCCCCGGTCGGGCCGATCCAGGCCAGGGCGATGATGATCAACGTCGCTTTCAAATTGACGATCTTGCTCAATCCTTCAACCTCCTGAAGGTCATAATCAGCATACTAGCGGCTCTGGCCATCACTTCAGCCCTGTTTCTCCTCCAGTAATCGAGCCTGATCAGAAGCACCGGGAAGACCGTGAAGGTGGCGAAGAGGGCGAAGATGACAGAGAGCACCGTTATCGTCCCGAAGCTGCTGGTCATGGGGAAGGGGGAGGCTATGAGGGCGGCGAATCCGAAGACGGTGGTGAGCCCCGAGGCGACGATGGCGGCTCCGATGCTTCCCGTCGCCGTGAAGAGCGCCTCCATGACATTCTCGGTCTTGGCCTTCTCCTCGTAGAACCGCTCCATCGTCAGGATGGCGTACTCCGACCCCACCCCCAGGATCAGGGCCCCCAGGGTGGCGGTCATGGGGTTGTACTTCATCCCGGAGACGTACATCACACCGCCCATCCAGCCGATGACGATGAACATCGGAAGGACCGGCAGGACCGCCTTCACCAGGTCTCGGTAAATCACCAATAGGATGAAGAATATCAGGACGAGGCCGAGGAGGGTCATCCTTATCCTGCCGGTGGTGAGGGCTCCGATGACGGTGTTCATCACCGCCATCTCTCCGGTCTGGATGACGGAGACCCCGGGCGGCGGCTCAAACCAGATCAGGTCCTTCTCCACCTCTCCCTGGAGCCGCTCGATCCCCACCTGGCCGAGGCTATCAAAGGCCTGGCCTATGTCCAGGATGATCTGGGCGGTGTCCTGGCCGTTGATGTACTGGTACTTCGCCTCTTCTGGGACGCCTTCGAGAACGGCCACCACCCCGGCCTGGTCCTGGGGTATGATGCCGCCGTTGTAGGCCTTGACGATGGTGGCGAGGCTCGTCGCCCCGTAGACCTTATCCCTCGATTCGACGACGTAGTCGCCGAATTCGTCCATCCACGTCAAGGTCTCTGGGTCGGTCACGTCCCCCTGGACTATGATGTTCAGCTGGTCAGTCCCGCCGAATATATTTTCAAGATGGCGGAACTGGATGAGGGGCGGGAGATCCTGAGGTATGAACTCGTTCATGTCCGTCTCTATGGGAACCTTGGTGTCGGCGTAAAGGCCCGCGACGGAGAGGACTGCCGAAGCCGCCAGCACGACCCTCCATCTGTGAATTACAAAGGCCGCCGCCTTCACGACCACGGGGCCTATCGGGGACTTCCTCTCCCTCTTATCCCCACAACTCCGGCTGGCTCTGCTGTTTCGCCCCCGCTCCATCTGGTAAAGGATTGTAACCCCCACGAAGAGGGCGGAGATGTAGCACATGATGATGCCGATCAGGCAGAGGAGGCCGAAGTCCCTGATCATGGGGACCGACGACGAGAAGAGGGAGAAGAACCCGGCCCCCGTTATGATCAGGGCGATCAGGACGGCGGGGGCGGTGTGGGTCACCGTATCGATCGCCGCCGATGCGATCGATCCGCCCCGCTGGAACTCCTCCTCGATCCTGTTATGGAACTGGATGGCGTAATCGATGCCTAGGCCGATAAGAATCGGGAAGGCCGCCATCGATACCATCGTCAGGGGGACCTGGAGAAACCCCATCATACCGAAGGTCCATATTATCCCGAGGAAGACAATCGGCAGAGGCAGAAGGGGAAGGTGGACGTGTCTGAAGACGAGGAGGAGGGCCACCACCATCAGAAGGCCGGAGATCACGAGGAGCGTCCCCATGGAGGTGTTCATCTCCCGCTCGATCTCGTCCCCGAGGGCGACCTCGCCCGTCACTATCGTATCGGCCCCCGAGGGAAACTCTGCCATCTCCACCGCAGAGCGGGCTTCGGGGAGGATGGCATCTATGCTCTCCTGGGTGATGGAAGTCGGAAGGTCGATGGATATCATGGTATGTCCCCGGTCGGGTAGGAGGGCGTCGATTATGGTGGGATTGATCTCTTCAAGCCCCTCCAGGATCTCGTCGATCCTCGCCTGGGAGTCGGGGACTCTCCGGACGCCCGTCTCCTGGGCCTCGGCTTCCATCACCATCTCGGCTATGCTGACCGTTCCCAGGACGTTCTCCACCGTCTCCATCTGCCGGGTCAATCGGTCCATCGCCTTCAGGGACTCGGGGGAGGTGACGGAGTCCCCCTCCACCAGAACCACGATCGATTGGGTCCCGAAACGATCGTTGAAGAGATGGTCGAACTCCACATAGAGCCTGGAGTTCTCGTCGACGAAGGTCTCCGTCTCCGTCTCCATGGTGATCGTCTGGGCGAAGTGGATCGAAGCTGCGGTGAAGAGCAACGCTGCCGTCAGGATGACGATCGGATTCCCCTCGATCCATCTGCCCAGCTTTTCTCCCCTGCTCGTGGTATTCACCTTCAGCGGCTCGTAGGATATTTTAGAATGTTCTGAAACTTCGAGGTTTTCGGATGATACGAAATGTACTTAAAGGTTGTGGTAGACTTTCAATTGATGATGAGAGAAGATGCCGCTCCCGTGGAAGCTGCGAAACGGTGCGTGGTGGACGCCAGCATTCAGATGGCGAATCTGTTGGGGCACAGCGACGCCGCCGGGGCTCTCATAGGATCGCTGTTCGTTGCGGATGGCCCCCTCTCGATGGACGAGTTGGTGGAGATGACCGGGTACAGCAAGTCCACCGTCAGCATCAACATGACCTTTTTGGAGAACCAGGGGATTGTTCGGAGGATGAGACGGCCGGGGGACAAGAGGAACTACTACGTCATAATGAAGAACATAGACGAGACGTTCAAGACCGAGAATGAGAAGATCAGACAGATGATGCAGATCCAAATTGCCGCCATCGGTGAGGCGGAGAGGATTTTGGAGGGTGCTGAAAGAAGCGATGAAGCAGAGTGGCTCCGCAACCACTTCAGCTCGATGAGGGTGGAGTGTGTCAAGGCTCGGAAGCTGATAGACCTGGTCGCCCCCTTCACCATCGACGAGCTGATTGAGATTCTGGAGCGGGAGGTCGCGATCCGAGAGGCGGGCGAGCGGTGATGGGGGCGGAGGATAGAAACGAAGAGCGGATGGATATCGGAGATGTGGTTCATAACGCGGCTGGAACCTTCGTTTTTTGGATCGACTCCTTATGAACGGAGATAAAAGGCTCTTCGGCGTCCTCTTCATATCGGTATTTTCCGCCATGCTGGGCCTTGGGATTGTGGTGCCCCTCCTCCCCATATACGCCGAAGAGCTGGGAGCTTCAGGGATCTGGATAGGCCTGATCTTCTCGGGGTTCGCCGCCGCTCGAGCGTTCTTCATGCCGATCGTCGGGAGGCTCTCCGACGAATCGGGGAGGAAGAGGTTCATCGTATTCGGGCTATTGGGCTATGCCCTCCTCTCCATCGGCTACGTCACCGCCGGGAGCGTCTACACCCTCACCGCCGTCCGGTTCCTCCACGGGATAGCCTCGGCGATGGTCGTCCCCATCGCCATGGCCTACATCGGCGACCTCTCTGGGAGGGGGGAGGAGGGGGCTCTGATGGCCAAGTTCCAGGTCTCCTTCTTCCTCGGCCTTGGGTCCGGCCCCCTCCTGGGCGGCGTACTGAACGACGCCTTCGGGTTTTCGTCGGCGTTCTACGCCATGGCCGCCCTCTCGACCCTGGCGTTCCTGGTGATCGTCTTATTCCTACCGGAGGCGAAAAGGCCGTCATCCAGGAGCGGGGATCGGGTCTCTCTAAGATGGGCCTTTCGCCAGCCTGGGGTCCCGGCGGTGATGGCCTTCACAGCCCTCAACTCCGCGGCTCGCGGACTGTTGCTGGTCTTCATGCCCCTCTACGCCCCCCGGATATCCATCGCCCCCGGAGAGGTGGGAGTGATCCTCACCGTCTCCATCTTCTTGATGGCGTTCTCTCAGGTGCCCATGGGGAGGATGGCTGACAGGGGACACGCCCTATCGATGATAATGGCGGGTTCGGTCGTCTCTGCCGCAAGCCTCGCCCTCATCCCCGCCACCACCACCTTCTGGGAGCTCTTCATCGCGGCCGCAGCCAACGGCCTCGGAAGCGCTCTGATTTTGCCGGCCCTTTTGGCCGTCACGGTGAAGCTGGGAAGGGGGATGGGGATGGGGACCTCCATGGGGGCTTACAACACCGCCATGAGCCTCGGGATGATCACGGCTCCCCTCCTCGGCGGCCTGGTGATGGACCTATCTTCGATGGAGTTGGTCTTCGTCTTGGGGGGGGCCGCAGGCGTCGGAGCTTCCGGAGTCGTATATCAGTTGACCCGGAGATCCCTGGAGGCGGTGGAAGCCGGCGGATCTGGCTGAAAAAATAATATGATATCCAGGGGGTTATGGTCCAGAAGTTCAGACCCTCAGGCCGGGTCCTCCCTCCTGGGCATGGTGAACCTGAAGATGCTCCCCTTGCCGGGGGATGACTCCGCCCAGATCCTCCCGCCGCAGGTCTCGACGATCTTCTTGACGGTGGCAAGGCCTATCCCCGACCCCTCGCCAGACCTTTCGAGCCTGGTGAAGGGATCGAAGATCCTATCGGCGTACTTCATATCGAACCCAAGGCCGTTGTCCCTCACCCAGAACTCGTACTCGTCGCCCCGGTCAAGGCATCCCACCTCGATCTCGATCCTATCCTTGGAATATTTGAGGCTGTTCTCCAGGAGGTTTGAAAAGACCTGCTTTGCCCTGCTCTTCTCGCAGCTGATCGTGGGGAACTCCCCCGCCAGGGTGAGGTTCGCGGGCTTCTCTTTAGCCGTCGATTTTACGTCCTCGTAGGCCTCGACGACGAGCTTCTTCAGGTCCACCATCTCCGGCGGCGACCTTATCCTCCCTATCCGGGAGTAGTCCAGAAGGTCCAGGATCAGCCGGTCCATATTCTCCGCGATCGTTCCGATCCGTTCGATGTACCTCCTCCCGACCTCGTCGAGGCCGTCGCCGTAATCCTCCTGGAGGGCGAGGGCGAACCCCCGGATCCCCCGGAGAGGGGCCCGGAGATCGTGGGAGATGGTGTAGGCGAAGCTCTCCAGCTCTCGGTTGAGGGTCTCGAGCCTCTGCTGGTAATCGATCGTCTCCGATATGTCCCTAACCACGACGATGGTGGCCATCGGCTTTCCATCTCTGCTGTCGACGGGGGCGAAGCTGATGGAGGCGGGGAAGGTCGAGCCATCCTTCCTGACGCAGGTCACCCGCCTACGGCCGCCGTTCCCCTCTCCGCCGGGGGCTGCCTCCTCTCCGAAGTCCAGGATGAAGTCCTGGTGGAGCCGGCCCCGGGCCTCCTCCAGCCTGAACCCGAACATATCGAGGAGGGCTGGGTTTGCGAAGAGGAGGTGGTTGCTCTTTCCGAAGATGGCGATCCCGTCGTTGGAGGACTCGATGGCGTCCATAAAGAGGAGCATCTGCTCTTCCAGCCACCGATCGTATGAGATGTCGTGGCCGAAGGCTATCACCCTCTCGATCTCGCCGGTTCTGCTCCTGATGACGCCCCACCCCCACTGGATCGCCATAGGATCTCCCGTCCTGGTGACGACGGCAGCCTCCGTCTGCTCGGGGGCCTTTCCCTCGAAGATCGAGGATACGGCGATCTCAAAGCCCATCCTGTCGTCCCCGGCGATGAACCGGTCGAAGAAGTTCTCGTCGAACGCCTCCTTTGCGGATCTCCCCGTCACCTTCTCAGCCCCCCGGTTGAAGAGCGTGATCCTACCCCGGGGGTCGAGGCCGACGATCAGGAGGTCCGCGCCCTCGATGATCCCCCGGGAGAACTCCCGCTCGGAGCGGATCTCCTCCTCCATCTTGGCGTACTCGGTGGTGTCTTGGGCGGTGATCACGATACCGATCCCTTCACCCTCGCCGTCCTCGAGCATTATGCCGCTCCAGGAGATCACCTTCTCCTCCCCCGACTTCGCCATCATCCTCGTCCGATGCCCCTCCGCCGTCAACCCCATCTCGATCTCATCCAGGGTCTTGAGGAACTCCGACCTCTCTTCGCCGTCGGGGAAGAGGAGGGTCCAGACCTCTTCGTCCCCCATCACCTCCTGGGCGGAGTACCCGGAGGCCATCTCAGCGGCCCGGTTCCAGAGAAAGATCCTCCGATCGCGGTCGATGACGAATATCATGGGGCTTCCGATCTCGACCAGCTTTTCGCTCAGGTCAGCCAGCTGTTTTATGTTCTCCTCCACCCGCTTCCGCTCGGTTATGTCGACGATCGTCCCCCGGAGGCCGATGGGCCTTCCGTCGCGGATGATCGGCCTGGAGTAGACGATGAGGTGGAAGGTCGTCCCCTCCTTCCGCAGGCCGGTGTACTCGTAGGTGAAGACCCTATCATCGTTCAAACTTCGCTGGAAGTTCTTCATCATCTCCTCTCGGTCTTCGTAGGCGAAGACCTGGAAGATGTTGACGCCTACCTCCAGATCCTGCCGGTCGTATCCATAGAGCTCGAAGGCGGTCTGGTTCGCGAAGGTGACTTTGCCTGCAAGATCGCATTCGAAGATCGGCTGGGGGAGGGTGTCGGCCATCTCCCGGAACCTCCTCTCGCTCTCGGCGAGTTCTATCTCCATCTTCTTCCGATCGGTTATGTCGAGGGCGATCCCCTCCACGTGGGTCACGGCACCGTCTTCATCCCGGATTATCCAGACGTTGCTGGCGACCCATCGGACTTCGCCAGACAGGGTGAGGACCCTGAACTCCTGATAGAAGCCGTAGGATCCATCCTCTATCTGCCGTTTCAGTTCGGAGACTACCAGCTCCAGATCCTCAGGATGGACCAAGTTCCTATCAAACGAAACAGCTCCGGAATAAAAGTCCTCGGGGGTGTACCCCAACTGGCTCACGTTTTCGGATACGAACTCGACGGGCCCACCCAACGGAATGGACTGGACGAAGGCGATGGCAGGGCTGCGGTTGACGATCCTCTCCAGCTCTTTCTGCTTCTCTGAGGCCTCCAGGATCGCCTGGTCCATCTTCTTCTGCCAGGTGACGTCCTGCATCACCCCCGCCATCTTGATCGGCCTGCCTGCCTCGTCCCTCCCTACGACGAGCCCCCGGTCATGGACCCAGGTCTCGGCGGGGGCGGAGGTAGTCCTGTAGTCGAGATCGAAGAGGTTGGTCCTACCCGCCGAGATCTCCCGGAGGGCTGCCTCGACGGCGGGGAGGTCATCGGGATGGATCGAACTCTTCCAGGCCTGAAGGTCGCTCTCATCGGCGGAGGAACTCCCGATCATCTCGGCGTACCGGCGGTTGCCGACGACCTCACCTGTCGAGAGATCCCGGTTCCAGATGGCGAGATCCGCCCCATCGACGGCGAGCTTCAGCCGCTCTTCGCTCTCATGGAGGGCTTCTTCCGCCTTCTTCTGCTCCGTCGCGTCGACCAGGATCCCGTGGATCCCCCGGAGCCACCCTCCCTCGATCGGCCTCCCGTAGGTTCTGACATGCCGGACTCTGCCATCTTTGCCGATGAACCTCAGCTCTGAGACCCGAGAGCTCCCGCCGAGGGCGCTCTTGAGCCTCGCCTCCAGGAGCTTTGAGTCCTCAGGATGGAGAAATCGAAAGACATTCTCGCCCTGGATCTCATCGGCCGAGTAGCCGAGGATCCTCTCGACGGCGGGGCTGATGTACGCTATCTTGCCGGAGGTCTCTACGACATAGATCACCCCGTCGACGTTCTCCACCAGGCAGCGGTATCTCTCCATCGACCTTCGGAGCGCTCTGTTCGATGAGACGAGCTCCTCGCCCTTTCTCCTCGCCTCCTCTGCCGATCGGTGAAGGTCTTCGAGGGTGGCCGAGAGCTCCTCAAGCCCCAAGGCCAGCTCTTCCTTGGAGGAGTTTTCCCCTTGAAGGAGGGCTCTAACCTGCCTTTGAGCCCTCTCCACCTCTTCTTTTAGTAAATCGTCCGTCAAATCTTCTCCAGCTCCGCCTCAGCTTTGAAGTTCTCTCCGTCGATCGCAGACGGTGGCTTCCGCCTCCGTCAGCCGAAATCCTGCGGATCTAGGATCTCAATGCGAGGCCTGCCTCTTCATCGCCGGTCTTCGGCTCTTGCTCAGATCTCTAACCATGTTAGAAGAGGATGGATATAACTATTTAGCATCAGATCCAGCTCTCGTCCCCTCATATCTGGATCCATCGGGACCGTTGGGGCCGGCGGCTGAGCCGGGATCGGGGAAAGGTTAAAGGAGATAAAGCCGAGATGGTCGGTCATGGAGCCTCTTTCAGAGCTGGTGAGAGACCTCAGAAGCGAGGACTACTTCGAGCGGCAGAGCGCCGCCTGGAGGCTGGTGGAGGCAGGGAGCGAGGCTGTAGGGCCCCTCACGACGGTGTTGGCTGGCGATGCCAACACCCAGGCGAGGTTCAAGGCCGCCTGGGCTCTGGGGAAGATCGGAGACGAGAGGGCCGTCGACCCACTAGTTCGGGCCCTCAGAGAGGACGAGGACCCATCGGTGAGGGAGTGGGCGGCCTCGGCCCTGGAGGCGATCGGGGACCCACGGGCCGTCCCCTTCCTCGCCCGGTCCCTGGCGACGGACCCGTCTCGGGAGGTGAGGCTCCGCTCCTCCCTCGCCCTCGGAGCCTTCGGGGCCATCTCTGCCTTCGAGGATCTCCTCCGGGAGGGCGACCTGGAGGCGAAGAGGATGGCGGTGGTCGGGCTCGGCCGGCTTCGGTCCGCGGGATCGATGGAGCTGGTGGCCTCCCACTCCGGGGACGCCGACCCGGAGCTCCGGAGGAGGACCGCCTGGGCCCTGGGGGAGATGGGGTCCGGCGGCGCTCTTCATCTCCTCCTTCCAGCTCTAAAAGACGACGCCCCCGCCGTCAGGATGGAGGCGGCAAAGGCGCTGACGAAGATCGGTGGGGCCGAGGCCTGCCGGATGGCTCTCTCCCTCCTGGAGGACGCCGACCCCCGGGTGAGGCTCGCCGCCGTCACCGCCCTCGGAGAGATCCGCATCGTCGACGCCCTCGACCTGCTGGTGGAGGTTCTCTTCAGCGAGGACGAAGAAGAGATCCGGGCCTGGGCCGCCTGGTCCCTGGGCGAGATCGGCGACGTGCGGGCTATCGGGCCTCTCCAAGAGGCGTGCGTCCAGTGTCCACCAAAGGTCAGGGAGAAGGCCCTCGACTCCCTCGAGGAGGTCTTCGGGATGGGGAGGGACCACCAGAGGGCCGGCGGGGGAGGCGACCCCTGAGATGGGGTGAACTCCCCTCCCTACCCCCTCCTCTGTTGATCATCCCCAGCCCACCGTCACCTATTTTTCTTTCGGGATCTTTTGAAGGCCGATGAAAATCGAGTCTCTAGCGGCCGAGCTTCGCGGGTTTGTGGGGATAACCCGGAAGAAGGCCATCGGCGATCTCGTCGGCCACTTTCCTGTGGAATCGGACCTGATCATAGCCTCCTTCGGGGAGGACGCGGCGGTCATCGACGACGGCGACGAAGTGATGCTCCTTGCCGCCGACGGGATCTGGTCGAGGCTTCTGGAGGCCGACGCCGAGTGGGCCGGCTACTGTGCCGTCCTGGTGAACGTCCACGACATCGCGGCGATGGGGGGGTGGCCCGTCGCCATGGTGGACGTCCTCTCCGCCGGATCGACCGACCTCGCCGAGGCGGTCCTCTCCGGGATGAGGAAGGGGATCGAGAAGTTCAAGGTCCCGATCGTGGGGGGACACTTCCATCCGGAAACCCCCTACAGCTCCCTGGACGTGGCGATCCTCGGCAAGGCGAAGAAGGGGGCGGTGATCCTCAGCTCCGGGGCGGAGCCCGGCGATTCCGTTGTCGTCGGGGTAGACCTGGACGGGAGGGTCCACCCGAGCTTCGCCATCAACTGGGACAGCACCAGCTTCAAGTCGGGGGAGATCCTCCTCCGCCAGCTCGGGTCGATGCGGGAGATCGCGGAGAGGGATCTCGTGACGGCGGGAAAGGACATCAGCAACCCAGGGATGCTGGGAACCCTGGGGATGCTCCTGGAGTCGAGCCGGACGGGGGCGGTCGTCGACCTCGACAAAATCCCCAAGCCGGAGGGGATGGAGATGCTCTCCTGGCAGAAGATGTATCCGGGGATGGGTTTCGTCGTGACAGCCCCGCCCGCGAAGGCCGAAGAGGTCGTCCGGATCTTCCGGGTCCGGGGGCTCAACTCTGCCGTCATCGGCAGGGTGACCGGGGAGCGGCGCCTTGTCATAGAGTCCAGTTCGGAGAAGGCCGTCCTCTTCGACTTCGTGGCCGAGACGATCACGGGGATCAGGTGATCTTGTGGATGGTGAGTTCGTCGACCGGCTGGAGCGGGCCGCCCGGGGCCGCCGCGCCAGGATCGGAGTGGGCGTCTCCGGCGGCGGACCCGAGCTCCTCGCGGGGCTGGCGGAGGCGTCCGATCTCGCCGAGATCGTCCTGGTGGGAGACCCCGGCCCGGGGGCGGAGGTCGAGGTGGATCTGATCCGGGCCGACGATCCCGCCTCGAGGCTGGTGGAGCTCCTGGCCGGGGGGGAGGTCGACGGGGCCGTCCGGGGGAACCTCTCCGCCACCAGGGTGATGAGGAAGATATCGAAGACCTTCGAGGTGAGGGTGAGACGCCTCTCGCTCCTCGCCCTCCCCGACTGGTCCTTCTTCCTTGCCCCCGTGGGGATCGACGAGGGGGACTCCATCTCCGACCGGCTGAACCTGGCTGTTCAGGGAGCCAAATACCTCGAGTCGATGGGGGTCGAAGCCCAGGTCTCGATCCTCTCCGGAGGGAGGCTGGAGGACCTGGGGCGGAGCGACCGGGTCGATAGAACCCTCGCTGAGGGGGAATTGGTGGCGAGGCTCGCCCGGGACGCCGGGGTCCGGGCGGTCCACCGGGGGATCCTCATCGAGGAGTGCCGCGGCGACGACCTGATCGTCGCCCCCGACGGGATCTCAGGAAATCTCGTATTCAGGACCCTGATGCTCCTCTCGGGAGCGAGGGGCTTCGGCGCCCCCGTCCTCATGGATCCGGTCTTCGTCGACTCCAGCCGGGCTAGGAGGAGCTTTGTGGGGCCGGTCGCCCTCGCCGGCGCCCTGGTGGCGATGAAGGGGCGCTGAGGCCGGGTCGCCGAGATTGGAAGAGATGCGCCGGGTAAATATGCAGAAAAAAGGTCGGGGTGACCTCGTCACCCCATGAACTTTCGCGTCTTACCCTTACATGATGCCGAGGACCTTCAGGGGGTGGACCCCTGCGCTCTGGAGAGCCTGTAGCTCCTCTCTGCTCTCGAGGTGGAACTCCTTGATGGTGGTGACATAATTCTCAGGGGTGTCGGCTGAGTCCATTCGCAGCAGGGCACCGTTCAGCTTGGTGGCCCATTCAGGCCAGGAGGCCGTCTCGTTCGTGCTGGAGCTAGAGCTGGAGCTATTTCCTCCCAGAACCAGGCCGTCGCCAGCGTTGGAGGATCCGTCCCATCGAATGAATATTCCGGATATACCGGCTCCGTACTTCTCCTTCAGACCGCTCGATTCAGAAGCGGTGAGGGACTTGACGAAGAGCCCGCTCTTTCCGGGGGTGCAGTCCCAGGCTATCTGGAAGTAGTCATCTTTGCACGAGTTGGGGCAGGCTATCACCTTGTAGCTCTGGTTGGCCGGGTCTTCGATGGGGAGCTCTTTCTCCACGTACTTAGCCAGCATGAAGCCGCTGATGAGCCCGGGGCAGATGTGGTCGTGCAATTGGGCTGCCTTCATGAGCACGAATGGGGTATTCTCGTGAGCCCAAACGTTGGCGAAGCGGATCATGCCGCTGAAGTTGCCCGGTTCCCAGGCGTCGACTTTGGCGAGGACCGTCTCAGCGTCGATCTTCTCCTTATCCTGGATCTCAAAGCCGGAGGCGTCACCGTTCACCTTCATGTAGACCGCCTCGCCGGTGTTCTTGTTGAAGAACCCAAACCAGAGGGGCTTCCAGGGTGGAGTCAGGATGTTGACCAGGTTCTCCTTTCCGGGGGTGCAGCCTGAGACCTCCATCACCGCATCCAGACACAGGTCGGTGGTCTGGCCATCGATCACCGGATATCCGGCGTTGGTGAGGGCCAGGACGTTCACATCTCCCTTCTCAAAACCCAGCTCCGTCATGGCGTAAGTTGTGGCGTCCGCGCCGAGCTGGTACATATCTGCCCCGTCCCCTATCGCCATCCCTGGCACCAGGGAGATCAGGAGCAGAACTGCCACTTCTAATTTATACATTTTCACTTTATCGCCTCATATTCGGTACCGTGCTGGTCTAGCGAAATCAGCCTTAGCTGAAATGGCAGACTAGGGCGCTGGTTTTGCACAGTTGTTGCCCTCAGAACAGCGCCCTCTTTGGGTGGAGGGCAAACGCTCTGGAGAGAGCCGCCATCTCAACGGAGATCATGGTGCGTTGATCGGCGTGCACTCTAGCAAGGAATATATTGTAATTAGTATTAACTCTGTTGATTTAATTCATACTAGTCTTTTGGACCCCGATCATCGGCATGATGGGGAGGCCAGGATACTATCCTGGCGGGAAAAAAGCCATGCACTGCCAAAGATCTAGATGAAAAGTGGGGGGGATGATCAGATCCACCCCCGAATCCAATCTATCTCAGGTCTCTACACCCAGCACCTTCAGGGGGTTTACGCCCGCTCCCTGGAGGGCTACCAGCTCGTCGTTGTTCGCGAGGCTGAACTCCTTGATCGTCGAGACGAACTCTTCGGGGGCGTCGGCGGCGTCCATCAGGACAATGTCCTCCTTTACCCGATAGGCCCAGCTCGGCCAGGTGTCGATGTTGCTCATGTTCCCGGCCTTGTCAAAGTCGAACCCGAGGACCAGGCCGTCACCGGTGCTGGAAGATCCGTCCCAGCGGATGAATATTCCGGCGACCCTCGTCCCGTACTTCTCGGTCAGGGCGGTCGTCTCAACGTCGGTGAGTTTCTTGACGAAGAGGCCGCTCTTGCCGGGGGTGCAGTCCCAGGCCACCTGGAAGTAGTCGTCCTTGCACCAGTTGGGACAGGCTATCACCTTGTAGCTCTGGTTGGCGGGGTCCTCGATGGGAAGCGTCTTCTCCACATACTTCGCGAGCAAGAAGCCGCTGGAGACACCGGGGCAGATGTGGTCGTGGAGCTGGACCGCCTTCATGAAGACGTAAGGCGTATTCTCGTGGGCCCAGACGTTGGCGATGGGCATCATGTGGCTGAAGTTGCCCGGCTCCCAGCCCTCGACGTTGGCGAGGATCGTCTCGGCGTCGATCTTCTCCTTATCCTGGATCTCGAAGCCGGAGGCGTCGGCGTTCGCCTTCATGTAGACCGCCTCCCCCGTATTGCTGTTATAGAAGCCGAACCAGAGGGGCTTCCAGGGGGCGGAGAGGATGTTGATCAGGTTCTCTTTTCCTGGACTAGAGCCGGTCGCCTCCATCACAGCGTCGAGGCACAGATCGGTCGTCTGCCCATCGATCACCGGGTATCCGGCGTTGGTGAGGGCCAGGACGTTCACATCTCCCTTCTCAAAACCCAGCTCTGCCATGGCGTACTCTGCGGCGTCTGCGCCGAGCTGGTACATATCCACCCCTTCGGCCATGGCCATCCCCGGGACCAGGGCCAGAAGGAGGAGGGTCGTCGCTATAACTCGATCCATCTTCATATCATCACCTTATTCCTATGCCTTTTTATCTGCGAATACATGATACGCAAGGCGCTAAGAGTAAGACTGAATTATTTATAACGATTTTGGTTGAAATTCATATTAAACAATATTTTGTTTAAATAGACTCATATTTTTTGCAAGTCTGCAGCGGCTAAAATGGCAGAAGAGGGGCGCTGGTTCCGAGCAGGCACTGCCCTCGGAGACAGCGCCCCTACTGGATGGAGGGCATTGGCCTATGGAGGGATGCCGTGTCTGAGGAGGTCATGGCATGGTGTCTGTCTTGCACCCCATCGGCATCAATATCGTAATTAGTAATAAATCTTTCGGTTAAATTCATACTAGATCTTTGATGCAGCTTCTGATAGTAATAATAAACCGCTAACACATTGATTATCTGCGAGCATAGGAATTCGAATCCATTAGATATCCAGCAGCCATGAGGGAGTTGTATCGCCACATTCCGACTGCTGTGGCTATGGGTGCATATTTCTCTCGAATACTTTGATGGCCGCAACAACCGCCAGAGCTGCCGCACACCAGACGTAGATGATCTCCGCGATGGGAAGACCGCCTTCTCTCAGCCCCTCGATGGCGGGGGTGAGAGGGATGACTTCGATCATCAGCCTGAACGAGGGCGGATACATCTCGACGGGAACGAAGACGCCGCACAAGTATGTTAAAGGCATGGTGATGAAGATGCCCACCGTGGTCAGGGTGTGGGGATCGAGGACCGAGACTCCCACCACGATCCCTGCGGAGGTGAAGAAGAGGGCGAGGCCGATGGTGAATAGCATGAGGGCAGAAAGGGAGATGGCGAAGCCGGGGAGGAGCAGCCAGACGGGCAGAAGGAAGCAGAGGACCGCGAAGAAGGCGACGACGATGCCGGTCAGAAGATATCCGGCCACCGCCTCGCGAGGCTTTATGGGGGCGGTCATGGTGAGGAGCTCGAGGTAGCCCTCATGGTTCTTGGACATCCAGATCTCAGAGCTGAAGTGCTGGTAGCAGACCTGAACCACGCTCATCATCAGTATCCCCGGCAACATGAAGCTGAGGTAGGATTCGCGGCCTGGCAGGTTTACGAAGGAGCCGAGGCCGACGCCTATCACCAGGACGAAGAAGACGGGCTGGATGAGGTTTCTCAGGGCGAAGTAGAAGATGTTCTTCCGGTAGTCGCGGATCTCCCTCTCGAAGGTGACGAGGGAGGCCAGAATGGGGCGGGGGATCATTCCCGAAGCCCCCTGCCGGTGAGCTGCAAGAAGACGTCCTCCAGGCTCGCCTCCGTCAGGTTCAGCTCGTCGATCCCCGCCAGGCGGGAGGCGGCCACCACGATCTCGTCCAGGGCCTCCTTCTCTCGCAGATGAACAGTGATGCAGCCGTTGGAGCCGTTGGGGCTGCTGAGGTCCAAAACGCCGGGAATCTCCTTCAGAGCCCGAAGATCGGCGGAGGAGAAGGGCCGGCGGGGCTTGAGGGTGAGGATGGAGTCGATGCCGAGCCCTCTTCGGAGCTTTGCGGGCGAACCCTCGGCGATGATCTTTCCGTGGTCGATGATGATCACCCTGTCGCAGAGCTTCTCCGCCTCCTCCATGTAGTGGGTCGTGAGGATCATCGTCTTTCCTCGCCTCTTCAGCTCGAAGATGTACTCCCAGAGGGCGTGCCTGGACTGGGGGTCCAGCCCCGTCGTCGGCTCGTCCAGGTAGAGGATGGGCGGGTCGGTGATCAGGGCCCGGGCCATGAGAAGGCGGCGCTGCATGCCGCCGGAGAGCTGGTGGCCGTTCTTTTTGGCATGGCTCTCCAGCTTCGCCCACTGTAATGTCTGCTGGGCCCGGAGCTTCGCATCCTTTCGGGAGAGGCCCCGCAGCCGGGCGTAGAAGTAGAGGTCCTCGGCTATGCCCAGGTGAGGATGAAGGCTAGCCTCCTGGGGCGAGATGTCGAACAGCCGTTTTACTTCGATGGGGTTTTTCAGCACATCGTAGCCGTCGACGGTGATCCTTCCGGAGGATGGGCGGACGAGGCCGGTGAGCATGCGGATGGTGGTGGTCTTGCCGGCGCCGTTGGGTCCCAGGAGGCCGAGGGTCTCGCCAGCGAGGACGTCGAAGGATATGCCATTGACTGCATCATGGTTCCCGAATGACTTGGCTAACCTTTCAACTTGTATCATCTCGCTAGTCATCTTAGTTGCACGCCCATGAGGATAAAAATAAAATGATGAGCGCTTAGCTTCGCGCTCAGCTTTCCTGCGGGTACGCCCAAATTCCTTGGTAGGGAGCGCCCAGCCACTTCTCAAAGTATTCTTCATGAATCTCATTGGGATCTATATCCTGGAGGTACTCTGGATATAACCACTTGGCAATATAATAGGCTGCGATGACACCCCTAGGAGCACCCTCGGAGCAGTAGCCATGAAGCAGATAGATCCGTCCATTATTGGCCGCATCTGTGTTCATGATGCCCGGTCGATTTCGGGTTAGCTCCAAATATTGGTTCAGGCTTTCAGTCGTATCGGAAGGATAGTAATCAAGGGCAGGGCCAGGTGCCCATTCACTCATAGTTGCGGCTATTATAACGGCATCTGGATCTTCAGTTAGGATCCATTCTGGATCTACATCTAAAAAGGACGATTCGAAACCGAGATCTTTTCCGATATTGATGCCTCCCGCCGAGGTTATTGCATGATGCAGACCTGAATTAGGCGCTGCTGCAAATAAGTTATGATGGTTGCTTTCTCCGTAGACTCTTAACCTATTTTCAGAAGGGATATTGTCAACGATCTCAGCGAGCTGACTCTTGTAATCACCATTCCAGCGAAGGAACTCTTCTGCTCGCTCTTCCTTCTCTAATACTTTCCCTAAACACCTAAGATCAGTCTCAAATGTTGTCCAATTCCGAGTAGATAATCTCAAGAAAGTAATCCCTGCGTGTTCCATAGCATCTTTTTGGTCAAATGCGGTGTTAACAATGTCTGGATTTAACTCAATGATCTTCTCATAGTCGATCGAATTCCAGGCACCAACAGTCGACTTCGAATCCATTCCAGGAATCCAACCAAAAACCTCCTGTTGTGTCGAGGTAACACCTACAACCTTGTCTAATGCGTCGAGGATGAATAGCATCTCAATAGACCATGATGGTGTAGATATTATTCCATTCACTGGCTTATATATCGTTACTGTATCTCCATACGAGTTAGTGACTGTGATGGGATATTTTTCATGTATATGCTTGATCTCCTCCAGCTCATCGGATGTTATCTTCCCCTCACTGTAGGATTGCTCCGCCAATTCCAGCTCTTCGTCGGAGACGATCATGTCGCCGTCAGCGTCTCCAGGGACCACGATACCTTGCGCGCTCGCTGTAGCAAAGATCAGCGAGAGGCAAACCAATGCCAATAAGGCCGTTCTCATTTACAATCCTCCTCTACAAATTCAGGCGGTCGCCTGGGGATATGCCCAAACTCCCTGATAGGGCACGCTCAGCCACTCTTCGAAGTACTCCCTATGGATGGCCTCCGGGTCGAGGTCCTCGAACTCTTCTGGATAGAACCATTTGACACAATAGCAGACGCCTATCAGACCACCGCCACGACAGCTGCAAGCGCTGCACTCTCCATCAAGAACATGAACCCGCCCGTTCTTCACGGCATCGATTTCCTTCCACCCGGCTCTGTTGGTGAGATCTTCTATGAACTGCTTCGCGTTCTCCGTGCTTACCATATCATATCGAGTGAGGTCAGTGGGAGCATAATCGAAAAATGCGGGGATAATTATCACTTCTGGGTTCTGAACCATCACCCATTCGGGGTCCACCTCAGCAGAATTGGGCATGTTTAGCACGTCAGCGATGTTATATCCGCCTGCCATTGTAATGACGTCGTGGGTACCAGATCCCGAGGTGGCAGTCGTCCATGGCATATCCGAGTACTCATTGTAAACACGGATTTTGGGATCTATCGTTTCAGTCCTCTCTCGAATCTGGGTTAGTTGGGAGTTTCTCCAGGCAAGGAACGCCTCTACATTCGTATCATCACCAATCAGCTTAGAAAGGGTGTTAAACTCCTCTTCAAATTTATTTATTTGACTGAATTTCAAAACTACGATCGTCGTACCTAAGGGCTTCAGCTTATCCTCAATGTCTTCGATATCTCTGTCACTGCCGATTATGTACAAATCGGGATTGTTCTCTAAGACTTTCTCGTAGTCAATTTCTCTATACTCGCCCACGGTGGGCTTGTCCTCTATTTCGGGAACAAACGAGTATACTCTCTGAGCGGTGTTGGTTATCGCTACAAGTCGATCTTTTGCGCCCAGGACGAAAAGGGGTTCGTAAGTCCAAGTACCTTGGGATATTATCCGCTTTGCAGGCTTGTATATCGTCACAGTTCTATTAGCTGAATCCACTATTGTTATGGGATATTTCTCGTATATGTGCCTGATCTCTTCCAGCTCATCGGATGTTATCTTCCCCTCACTGTAGGATTGCTCCGCCAATTCCAGCTCTTCGTCGGAGACGATCATGTCGCCGTCAGCGTCTCCGGGGACCACGATACCTTGCGCGCTCGCTGTAGCAAAGATCAGCGAGAAACACATCAAGGCCAATATGACCATTTTCATCTTCAATCCTCCAGCAAACATCATCTGTTAATACAAATCTGAAATCAAATTGTGTGCGGCCACCCCACCCTAAAGGGTGGGGTATGCCTCAAATCCAGCTGCTTTAGGCGCTCGCCAGCGGATAAGCCCAGATCCCCTGATAGGGCACGCCAAGCCATTCTTCGAAGTACTCCTTGTGTATGGATTCGATATCCTCCAGATCCAGATCCTCGAACTTCTCGGGATACAGCCACTTGCTGAGGTAATAGTCTCCGATGAAACCTCTGACTGTCTCTACACACTTACCATCGATCAGATAGATCTTGCTGTTTCTCGCTGCGTCGGTATCCTTCAAACCTATTCTGTTATATGCCTCACTTACAAATTGCTCGGCATTTTCATAGGAATCCTTTGTGTATCCAGTATAGTCACCAAAAGCTGAAAAGATGACAACCTCTGGATTCTCCTTAAAAACCCATTCTGGATCTACATATAAGACAGTTGAGCCTTCCGAAATCGAAAGGTTCCCTGCTATGTTCTCACCACCAGAAGTAATTATTAAGCTATGTAGACCGGAAGAGCCTGCAACACTAGTACACCATTGCGAATAAGTCCATTCACCGTAAACTCGAACTTTCCGGTCTATTCCCAAGACATTCTCCTTAATTTGATCCAAATGGCCATTTTTCCATGAAAGGAAATCTTCCGCCAGTTCATCCTCTTCTAATATCTTCGCTAGGGTTCTGAACTCTGTATCAAAGGTCTCTTGGTTATTAAAACTAAGAGCAACAACTGATATGCCTAGAGATTCTAGCTTCTCCACATCAACTCTCTTTACAATGAGCGCCGGACCTACGATTAACAATTGCGGATGAAGATCTGCCACCTTTTCATAATCCAGTTCTTTATACGTTCCGATAGCGGGCTTGTCTTCTATTCCATCAAACCATGGATACTCTGTGTCTTGTGCATCAGTTGTAACGCCTACTACCTTGTCTTGTGCTCCCAATAGCCAAACTGGCTCGTAGGACCATGTAACCATAGGAATTATCGAATCGACCGGCTTGTATATCGTCACAGTTCTATTAGCAGAATCCACTATTGTTATGGGATAGTGATCGTGTATGTGCCTGATCTCCTCAAGCTGCTCCGAGGTTATCTTCCCTTCATCAAATGATTTTTCAGCCTGCTCAAGCTCTTCGTCGGAGACGATCATGTCGCCGTCAGCATCTCCGGGGACCACGATACCTTGTGCGCTCGCTGTAGCAAAGATCAGCGAGAGGCAAACCAATACCAATAAGGCCGTTCTCATTTCCAATCCCTCCTGCACAGATTATTGGCGAATACTAATTCATGATAAAATCATCACAAGTATTAATAATTAGCTATATAATATTATCAATAAAAAATAAAAAACCGTCAGTATACTCAGGCCCGGATTTAGTACAGCTTCACCGGGCCTCTCCCCCATTCAGGAACGACTGCCTAAAACCTCCTTCCGAGCACTACGAGAACAGTAGACCAAAATCGAACAAGAATCATGAATCTAAGCGAGAGGAGGAGCACGATTGCGGTGCCTCCCCGCCCCTTCGCGGTGCGGGAAGAGGCGGGGCCAGGGTCCCCGGCCCCGCTCCGATGCCGAGGATCGGCCATGAGGGATCGATCTCCAGGCGGCGGCCCTCTCCCCTCTCGCCGTCCCGCCTCCGATCGGTGGTACCGCCCCGCCGTTGCCTCCTTCACGCGGACGTTCTCAAGGCGTCCCTCGCGGGATGCCGGGAGGGTCCGTTTACATATGCGGTTCCAGTCGATCATCGGCGCTGTGATCGGCCAGCATGAGCAATCCTTATGTACTTCAATGCTCATTCAATATGCATAGGATGATGATCTATGAACGTTAATCTTGGGGCTCCGTACGAGGTTGCTATAAAAAGCATCATCGAGAAAGGCTACGCAGGAAACCGGACGGAGGTCATTCGTCAGGCCATAATGGCATATAAGCGGATTATTGAGGAAGAAGAGCTGATGCTGGTACATAGAGGGGTCATGGCGGAGATGGGCGAGCTGGAGGCAGGAAAGGCCAAGACCCACTCCTTTGAAGAGATAAAAACGATCCTGGAGCCCGAGCCCTGACGATCTATGGACCTCGTCTTCTCCGATTCTGCAAAAAATGAGCTTGAGAACCTCCCGCAGGAGCTGAAGGTCCTTTTTCTGAACCGCCTGAAGAAGATGATGGTAGTTCCGGCTTTCCGCATCAACCCTCCAATCCGTAGTATTTTTCACAATCCTGCCCCAA
>OFEK01000535.1_pt1 | contig 38911 bp, 38 predicted proteins | sample 1521131 | NCBI WGS metagenome assembly OFEK01 (sample SAMN05720209, study PRJEB24109) | activated sludge metagenome | isolation source: Anaerobic digester | place: China | collected 2015-12-16
GGTGATGAGCTCCAAGAGCTGGCTCACTTCGGTCTTGAAGGCATAAGTCGACATATAAGTACCTCGTATCTATTGGTTTGAAGAGGAATGAATGATAAAAATGTACTAAATTTTCTCCTCTTGATAAAGGTATTTCTCTAGTTAAAAGTCACTGTGGGATTGTTACCCGTGATTTAAGGGACTTCATTAGCCTTTCTCGCGTTCAACGATTGATTGTAACCAAATTATGAACTATTATTTCTATAAAAGTGGTTCATTATGGAGGTTTCTATGAAATCGATCACGATTCATGGCATCGATGCCGTACTCGATAAAAAAATTTCCGAAAAGTCAAAAGAGTATGGAATTAGCCAAAATAGAACAGTAAAGGCAATTTTACAGGAATCCTTAATGGAGGATAATAGGTCCGCGAAGCGAGAGAGCTTTGCGGACTTGTTCGGGAAATGGACAAAGGATGAAAAGCTGTCATTCGAAGAAAGAATATCTGATTTAGAAACAGTACATGATTCGGACTGGACAAAATGACAAAGATTGTACTTGATACGAATGCCTACAGCGCCTTCATGTATGGCGATAAAAACGTATTCGATTACATTGTTGAATCGGATGTCGCCTACATATCGACAATCGTGATTGGAGAGCTTTTCGCCGGTTTTCATAGGGGAGGAAAGTTTGCCCAGAATCGAGAAGAATTACGATCTTTCTTACGCAAAGACGGGGTTGAAGTCATCGATGTAACGATGGAAACAGCGGAAATTTTCGGGGAAATCAAAGCCAGATTAAGTAAAGAAGGCAAAATGATTCCGCTTAACGATATTTGGATAGCCGCGCATGCGATGGAGATGGGCTCAAAATTAATTACCTATGATACACACTTTAAAAGCATAGACGGATTAAGGATTTGGGAAGTACTAAAGTAAAGGGACCTCCGCCTCTTCTCCCATGCCTTTGACAGGATCGCGACCCCGATGCTACAACAAGGTTCGAGGAACTAATAAAGGAGAGGTATTTGCCAGAGGGCCTTAGAAGCTATAAAAAACGAGAAAAACTCTTCTACGTCAGGCTCGTGGCGGGGACCAAGGCTTTTTTCGGCGGCTTCGTTTCGGTTCCTCGGCTGATCTTCGCGTGGCTGGGCGCGAAGACGACCATCGTGTTCATTCCCCATTCCGAAGCCCATTCCCGCCGCTTCGGAATAAGTCGTTTCTTCCTGGGCCTGGCCAGCCTGCTTTTCATTGCCTTATTTGGCTTTTCGCTCTTCGCCTCCACGCGCTACGTGGCGGTTCGAATCCAGCTGCGAATGGCCCAGGGCAAGGCTGCGGAAGCCCGCGCAGCGGTGGACGAGCTTCGCGACGGGGCTGAGGCCTTGACGGGCTCGGCGCTCAAGTTCGAAACGAGGCTGGCCGAGCTCCTGGCCGCCGGCGCCGCGGGAGAACTCAAAGCAGCCGCGGCGCCGGCGGAAGACGCCCTGCGCGCCGCCGGCTTGGCCAGCCTGCTTTCCGCGCGATCCTCTGGCGGCATGGCCTTCAGGGAGGTCGAAAGTCTCAAGGGCTTGTCCGCCTACCTGGATTCGGCCGTCCCCGGCCTGGAGAAGATCGCCAATACAGTGGCGGCGCAAAGGGACATAATGTCCGAAATACCCAACATCTGGCCGATTCAAGGCGGAATCGGGCATATTTCAATGTATTTTGGCCAGAACGAACACCCGTTTTCCGCCGGCCAGTGGTATCTGCATAACGGCATAGACATTTCCACTTACCGTTCCGGCGATCCCATCCTGGCCACCGCCGACGGCAAGATAATCGACGCGAGCTACACAGCCGAGCTGGGGAACAGCGTCACCATTCAGCATAGCCACGGCTTTCTCACCCGCTACGGCCATATGCGATCGATCAAGGTCAAGAAAGGTCAGCAAGTCGCCCAGGGCCAGGTTGTCGGCAGCCTGGGCAATACGGGCAAATCCACAGGGCCGCATCTGCACTACGAGGTTCACTTGGGCACTTCGGTGATCGATCCCCTGCGGTTCCTCAACGTGAGAAAAGCGGTACGATGATGAAGAAAGGCTCAGAATCAGTCTTTGGACCCGATTCCTTCCTCGATGGCTCCTATTCCTGCTCGGGCTTGCTTAGAATCGAGGGTCGAGCCAGGGGGAGGATCTCCGTCGACGGCAACCTTGTCATAGCCCGGGAGGCCCGGGTAGAAGCCGATATAGAAGCGCGGGACGTGGTGGTGGCCGGAACCCTCTCTGGCAGCGTCAAGGCCGAAAAGAGCGTCAGGCTCGCCGAAACCGCAAAGGTGAGGGCCAATCTGAGCTGCCGCATCTTTTCCATGGAAGAAGGAGCGCTCTTCCAGGGCGATGTCCTTAGATCCTCCGCCCCAGCCTGAGCCTGTTCCATCGCCCCCCTCGCGCTTTAAGCCCTATCGGCCGCCGATGTTTCCATTCTTCCTTGTTCATGGTACTATGACGCAATGCCCGGCCTTGCCACGTAGTCAGGCCTCGAGGCTTTCATGTTAGGAGTTTTGCCATGTCCGATATGCCGACCGACCGCCCCGATGGGGTCGATCTTTCAGACGATATACAAGCCGCTACCCCCGAATCGCCGCCTAACCAGGGAAAGGGCCGATTCAAGGCTTACGACGATATCCCCGAGCCTATCTACAGGCTCAAGACTCTTCATTCTTCGGAAACCTCCTTCGGATATTACGCGCATGCCGGCGCCGACTGGCCGCATTTTCGAAGCCGAACCGAGCTGGAACTTTTATTGGAAGGCCCCATCGCCCAACAGTCAGTCCCCGCCAAAGGATCTTCCTCAGCCGAATCGCCTGCCGGGGAGGAAATTTCCCCGCTTGTCGGCGACGAGCCCGACCTGAAAAACCCGCGGATCCCCCAAGACTCGCAGGTTCTCCAGGACCCCATGCCCGAACCTGAAGCTCCTTCATCGGCGCCGCATTCCACTGAACAACACATACCGCTTCGTTCCCTCGCCGTAGCTCCCACGAAATACGGCAAGGATATCGTCGAAATTCAAGGAATCGTCCTGGACAAGTCATCGATAAATCCAGACGAACTGGTCCTGATCGAGAGACCCGCAGGAATCGACGATCTGCGCAGGCTCAACGAAAACAGGGAAAAGGAGAGGCAGGCCTATGTGACCTGCAGGGACAAGATCTGGGCCCGCAACCTTCCGATGAAGCTTGTGTCGGCCCATTACCTGCTGGACGAGCCTAAGATCCTCTTCTATTTCACCGCCGAGTCGAGGGTGGATTTCAGGGAGCTGGTAAAGGACCTGGTCTCGGTGTTCAAGATGCGCATCGAGCTTAGGCAGATCGGCGTAAGAGACGAGGCGAGGGTGACCGGGGGCTGCGGCGTCTGCGGCAGGGTGCTCTGCTGTCACGGGATTTCCGACAGGCTCAATCCAGTCTCCATCAAGATGGCCAAGGACCAGAATCTCTCATTGAATTCGCTTAAAATCTCGGGCCCCTGCGGTCGGCTGCTCTGCTGCCTCAGCTACGAGCACCAATTCTACAAGGATGCCCGGCGGGAGCTGCCCCAAGAGGGGGCTAAATTCATCTACGACGGAACCCTCTTCAAGGTAGTCGAGGTGAACGCCCTCGGCGGCACGGTAAAAATGGCCGGCGAGGACGGACGGGTGCTGGACATGAAGGCCGAGCGTTTCAAATACGAAGAAGGTCGCTGGAAGGTTGTGGAAATCCAAGCCTGATGTGAGAAAGTCCGGTGACCCGAATTCTTGGTGAGCGTTAAAAAATCGATTTCACCCTGTCTTTACTCAAGGCTTTCGGCGTTTTGATAGATCTTCCCGATTTCTTCCTTACCCAAGGCGGCAGCCATCGCCCAGGCGATAACGACGATTCCGACGATGTCGATAGCCAGGCGGGATAGGGCGAAGCGTTTGCCCAAGGCGGACATCTCGAACAGGAGCATGGGAATCTTCGTGGTGGACCAGGCTCCGATAAAAATCATGATATTGAAAAAGGCCGCGCCTTTTTTCATCAAGACGGCGGCGACGGGGAAAGCTCCGTACAGAGGCCCGGCGGCGAAGGATCCTAGCAGGAAGGCCAGCGCCGAACCTTTCGGTCCCGAGCCCTTGCCCATGAATTTGATCATTTTTTCCCTGGGGACCCATACATCAAGCAATCCCAGAAGCACGAAAATCGGCGGGATTACCAGAAGCATGGTCTTCGCCTGGTACGCCATCATCGAAAGGGATTTTTCCCTATACGTCGGAAGGATGAGAATGAAGATCAAGAAGGCTGCGCCGGCGATGATAACTCCTAAATAACGCTTAGCCCCCGGTTTTTTTCGCTTTTCACTCATAGCCCCACCACCCAGCCGACGAAGAGCGCGGCGATCAATGAAAATACGAACGCAAAGGCGTTCCGCATAAAGGCCGCGCGCTTGCCGAAATGCTTCATCTCCATGGGAAGCGTAACCACCCCAACCATCATCAAGCTGGAAACGAAAGCGGCGATCTGGGTAGAGCCGGCGCCATTCTGCAAAAGCGCAGCAGCCGCCGGAAACGCGATGAAGCCGGGGATCAGCGTTATGGCGCCGACCACGGAAGCCGCCAGGATGCCGAATATCCCGCTTTTAGTTCCGAGAAACCGGGAAATCGTCGCCGTATCGAGCACCGAAAGGGTTATAGCGACTAAAATGAGAACGACCAGGAATTGGGGGAGTATGCCCTCGAAAGCTTTAAGCGCCTTTTGCAGGGCTGATTTTGTCTTTTTTCTGTCCTTGAAGAAAGAAAATCCCAACCCTATGCCGGCCGCCAGGTACAATATGATCGTGTCCATCTATTCCTCTTTTATGTTGGATCGACTGGCGCAGAGAACGCAAGGCTTTGAAGCGCTGTCGGCAGGGGAGCCGAGCGCGGCGCCAACGCACTCGAAAACTGAACCCAGGCAGGGCAGCTCGAGGCTGTATATGCGTTTTAAACCTTCGTCCCGGCACGCTACGATGCCCGCCTCCTTGAGGATTGCCAGATGCTTGGAAATATTGGTCCGCTCTACCGAGCAGGCGCACTCCAGCGAGCCTAGCATCTCCACCAGTTCGCTCACGTTCTTCTCGCCGCTCCTCAGCGCGTAGATGACTGCCAGCCTAGCCTCGCTGGAGAGGGCTTTGAAAATCGCTGTTTCTCTCCGCAATTGGGCGGGATCGATTATGTCACTCATCGCTCACATAGTAACGATCTAATGTTTTGACGTCAATTGTCGCTGGCGATGAATTCCTTGATCGCTTCCTTAATCTGATCCCTAACGATCCGCACCTTGGCCATGATTTTCTCATCGCTTCCGGTAAACGTGGAAGGGTCGTCGAAGGGCCAATGAAGCTTCTCAGCATTGCCGGGGAATATAGGGCAGCGCTCCGCCGCCTCCTTGGAGCAGACAGTCACCACAATGTCATAAGTTTTGCCCTCCTTGTAGAGTGAAAAAACATCCCGAGGGGCTTTGCCTGATATATCGATACCATCCTCTGCCAGAGCGAGCACCACAAAGCGGTTAAGTTTCCCCGGCTCCAGGCCGGCGCTCTCGGCCTTGTAGTTACCTTCGCCCAAGCGGTTCAGATACGCCTCAGCCATCTGGCTCCGGGCTGAATTATGCACGCAGAGAAAAAGGACTCGTTTCATGAACCATACTCTATCGCTATTTGATATTGACAGAAAGTCCGAATCGATGTATCTATGTGAGCATAATTTCACATAAGGAGCGAACCATGAAAGTTCAAATATTAGGGATGGGCTGCCCCAAGTGCAGATTGTTGGAAGATCACGCGCGCCAGGCGATCCACACGACGGGGATTTCGGCGGAGATCGAAAAAATTTCCTCCAGCGACAAGATAATGGAAATGGGCGTTATGATGACCCCTGCCTTGGCTATTGACGGTACGGTGAAAAGCTCTGGTCGGGTGCTTTCTGTCGAGCAGATCGCCGAAATTCTCAAGGCTGGAAAGTAATATGCGCTGTTTCAGGGGCGAGGCAAGGGCATGAGCGCGAAAGAATGGAGTCCGAATAAAAAGCTTTTGGCGCTAGCGGGCGTTTTTGCCGCGGCGTATTTTATTCCCTTCGAGACTCCCCGGATATCCCAAGCTGTAAACGAGGCGTTTCTAATGCTCGGGGATTACGCCCGGCAGCATGTCATGCTTTGCTTAGTTCCCGCCATGTTTATCGCAGGCGCGATCACGGCATTTTTGGACCAACAGGCCGTGATGCGCTATCTCGGCCCCGACGCGAAGCGGTTCACGGCCTACGGCTTCGCCTCTATATCCGGCGCCATACTCGCCGTTTGCTCCTGCACGGTCCTGCCCATTTTCAAAGGCATCTATAAAAAGGGCGCGGGCTTGGGCCCCGCGATGGCTTTTCTCTATTCCGGGCCGGCGATAAACATTCTGGCCATCGTGCTTTCCGCCAAGGTTTTCGGCTGGAAGCTGGGCTTGGCGAGGGCGGTCGGGGCGATATCGTTTTCCATCGTCATCGGCTTGGTCATGGCCCTTGTTTTTCGCAAGGACGACGCCAAGCGATCGGCGGACGCGCGGATGTTCGCGGGAAGCATGGAGAAACCGGCTCGAAGCCTCGGGCAAATGATCCTCTACATGGGCAGCATGATCGGAATTCTCGTTTTCATGAATTGGGCTAACTCCAAGGGCGGCAGCGCGGCATGGGACGCTATCTACGCGGCTAAGTGGTGGATATCCGGAGCCTTCGCCCTTGTATTAGCCTATACCGTCATCAAATGGTTTGTTAAAGAGGAGCGCGTGGATTGGGTCATAGCCACCAGGGATTTCGCGCTTCAAATTCTGCCCCTCTTGTTCGCGGGCGTTCTGGTAGCCGGCTTTCTTCTGGGAAGGCCCGGGCACGACGCGCTGATTCCCACGGGGTGGATCGCCGGATTTTTAGGCGGCAATTCGCTGTTCGCCAACTTTTTCGCCTCTTTCGCCGGCGCGCTCATGTACTTCGCAACCCTCACTGAAATCCCAATCGTCCAGGGGCTTTTAGGTGCTGGCATGGGGCAGGGCCCTGCCTTGGCCCTTCTCTTGGCGGGCCCGAGCCTTTCGCTCCCCTCTATCCTGGTCATAGCGGGAGAACTGGGATGGAAGAAAACCTTGACGTATGTCGGCCTAGTCGTGGTCTTTTCGACAGCCGCGGGGCTTTTATTCGGAGCGATAGCGTAGTCCGGACAGACTGAAAGCCAGAGGCGCTCAACCTCTTGGTTTTATGGCGCGGATCGCCGCGGAAACCAGGTAATCCGCGGCCTTGGAGCCCGGTGCCCAGGTTTTGATGAAGGCTTTGCTGGAGTCCTTGGGTTCGATAGTTATTTCCGCGAAACCGGCTTGGCGCAGCGTTTTTTCGAGCTCGTCCACCGTCGAGGCTCCGGCGATGCATGCTGAATGGAGCAACGGGTCGTCCTTCACCTCCGCGGGAAGCTCGGCGGTGGCCACGACATCGGAAACGGCGAGCCTTCCGCCGGGGGCGAGGACTCGAAACGCTTCGGCGAAGACCCGCGGCTTGTCGGTTGATAGATTGATGACGCAATTGGAAATGATCACGTCGATGGATTCGTTTTCGACCGGGAGGTTTTCGATCTCCCCCTGCCTGAATTCGACGTTTGAATAAGCGCCTTTCGCGGCGTTCAATCGAGCCTTCGAGATCATCTCGGGCGTCATGTCCACGCCGATCACCTTCCCCGCGGCCCCGACCTTGCGAGCCGCGAGAAACGCGTCGAACCCGGCGCCCGAACCTAGATCGAGCACTCTTTCCCCCGGCCTCAGCCGAGCGATAGCCTGGGGGTTGCCGCAGCCTAGCCCTAAATTCGCTCCCGGCGGCGCCGAGGCGAGCTCTTCCTCGGTATATCCGAGCATTTTTCCGTTCGTGCCTTTAGTCCCCTGACCGCAGCACGTAGCTCCCGAACCGCAGCAACCGGACGTTTCCGCCCTGGCGGCGCTACCGTAGTTTTTCAGGATCGCGCTTTTTAGCGTCGCGCGTCTCTCGATTTCGATATGGCGATCATCCTTATGGTTGGTCATGCGACTTCCTTCGGGAACCAATGCTTTGTTTTTCTGGCTATAGAAACGAGGCTGAGCATGACGGGAACCTCGGTGAGCACGCCCACAACGGTCGCGAGGGCCGCCCCCGACGAAAGTCCGAAAAGGCTGATGGCCACAGCCACCGCCAGCTCGAAAAAGTTTGAGGCGCCGATCATTCCCGCCGGCGCGGCGACGGCATAGGGGATTTTCCACGCTCTTGCCCAGCCGTAGCCGATCGCGAAAATCAAGTAAGTCTGTATGACCAGCGGCACGGCGATGAGAGCGATGGCGAGGGGGTTGTCGAGGATCGTCTCGCCCTGGAAGGCGAATAGGATTACGAGCGTTAAAAGGAGTCCGCCCTCCGTTATTCCCTCGAACTTCTTGATGAACGCGCCTTCAAACCAGTCCTTGCCTCGCTTCCTTATCAGGCGCGATCTGGTGAGGGCGCCGGCGCCCAGGGGTATCACGACGAAGAGAAGTACGGAGAAAAGCAAGGTGTCCCAGGGCACGCTGATGTCGCTCACCCCCAGAAGGAAGGCGACGATCGGGGTGAACGCGACCAATATCACCAGGTCGTTCACGGCCACCTGAATGACCGTGTAGCCCGGATCCCCGTCGGAGAGGTACGACCAGACGAAGACCATCGCCGTGCAGGGCGCCGCGCCTAAGAGCACGGCGCCTGCGAGGTATTCCGTGGCGAGCGAGGGCGGGATGAGCGCTTTGAATGCGACCTTCAGGAAGAACCACGCGATAGCGTACATCGTGAACGGCTTGATGAGCCAATTCACCGCCAGCGTCACGGCCAGACCTTTCGGTTTCCTGCCCGCGTTCTTGATGCTCGTGAAATCGACCTTGAGCATCATGGGATAAATCATGAGCCATATGAGAATCGCCACGGGGATCGACACTCTCGCGTATTCGAACCTGCCCAGGAATGCCGGCACTCCCGGGAGGAAATAACCTATGGCGACGCCGAGCACGATGCAGAGAAAAACCCACAGCGAAAGATATTTGGCGAAAAACCCGATTCGCTTTTCGGACATATTAACTCCTGGCGGACCTTGTAACGCGATATATTGGTATTTTTGCCAAATATATTTTCCCTGTCAAGTAACTTTCATTGACAGGAAGAACCTTTTTGGAGAAGATACCATCAGAATGAACCGGCAGGAAAAAACCATACAAAAGCGCCGGGTAGCGGTATTCAAGGCGCTCGCCCACCCCTCGCGCCTGTATATCGTTATGCGGCTTTCGGAATCGGAAGCCTGCGTGGGCGATCTCACCAAGGAGATCGGCGCCGACGTATCCACCGTTTCAAAGCACCTGGCCGTCTTGCGCGACGCGGGCTTGGTGGCGGACCGCCGGGACGGGCAGAATATCGTTTACTCTCTCGCCTGCGACTGCATTCTCGATTTCATGCATTGCGTCGACGCGGTGAATCCGCCGGAGGTCCGAGGCTCCCGCCGCGGCGCGGCTTGTTCCATAACGCGAGATAAATGATTTTATTTTCTATCGAAGGAATGATCCGAAATCTTTAAATTCCGGAGGCTGTTTTGTCGTATTCCAACCATGTTAAAAGAGAGCTTCAATCGGGAAAGAACGCATTCGGCCCTTTCCAGGGCATCGGCAGCGTCGCCGTGTCGGAGATACTGGCTTCCAAGGGTTTCGATTGGATTCTAGTGGATATGGAGCACGGCCAGATCGACCTGGAAACGGCGGGGAATCTTTTCGCCGCGATCAAGCGCGGCGGCTGCACGGCCCTGGCGAGGGTCCCCGGCAACGACCAGGCGACCATCAAGCGCGTGCTGGATGCTGGAGCCGAGGGAATAATGGTTCCCCTGGTCAATACCAAAGAAGAAGCCGAACGAGCGGTCAAAAATTGCCTGTATCCTCCCCGCGGCGTCCGCGGCTTGGGGCCGGGAAGGGCGAGCCTTTACGGCTTGAGCATGATCGAATACGCAAAATCGGCCAACGCTGAAACGTTGGTGATGCTCCAGGCGGAGCACATAGACGCGGTGTCGCGAATCGACGAGATATTGAAAGTTCCGGGCGTCGACATGCTGTTCGTCGGTCCCTTCGACCTTGCCTGCTCGATGGGCCACATGGACGAGCCAAACCATCCTGAAGTGGAGGCGGCCATCGCGAAGTTGCTCCAAGCGTCGCTAGACGCCCGCGTAATCCCTGGCATCTTCTGCATGGGAGCGGAGGCGGCTAACCGGAGGGCCGAGCAGGGATTCAAGTTCATCGCCCTGGGGCTGGATTCGCTATATCTCAGCGCGGGTGCCGAGGCGGAAAAGAAAGCCTTGAAGAAGCAAGAGTAAACCTATCTGCGGCGCAAAAGCGGTCGCCCGACGAAAGCCTACTCTTTCGGAACGATCCTTATATGAACCTCGCGCAGCTGCTTCTCGTCCACCTCGTTCGGGCTCTGGTCCATAGGGCTCACCGCGAAGCTGTTCTTGGGGAAGGCGATGACCTCCTTGATGGAAGTCTCGCCCGCCATGAGCATGACCAGGCGGTCGAAGCCGGGGGCTATGCCGCCGTGGGGCGGGGGGCCGTACTTGAAGGCCTCCACCAGGAAGCCGAACTTGCGCTGGGCTTCTTCCTCGGAAAAGCCGACGACTTTAAAAATTCTTCGCTGTAGTTCCGGATCGTGGATGCGGATAGAGCCTGACGCTATCTCGTAGCCGTTCAACACCAGGTCGTAGAGGTCGCCCTTGACCGATCCCGGATCGGATTCCAGGGTGGCGTGGTATTTCTCCTGGGGCATGGTGAACATGTGGTGGGCGGCTTCCCAACGGCCTTCTTCCTCGTTGTATTCGAACATGGGAAAATCCACGATCCAGGCGAACTTGAACACTCTGGGGTCCAGCAAGCCGAGGTCCTTCCCAAGCTTGCTCCTCACCGCGCCTAGAGCTGTGCAGGCGATCCTCGCCTTGGCGTCGGCCACCATCAGGATCAGGTCCCCCGGCTTGGCTCCTAGGCCGGCCGCCACCTCGGCGGCGTTGGCGGCGAAGAACTTGGATGCCCCTCCTTCAAGCGCGAGGCCGCCTTCCGCGGCGGCGCCCGAGCCCTCGGCGGCCTTGGCCACCTTCATCCATGCCATGCCCTTGGCCTTGTAGACCTTCGCCTGGGCCTCGAGCTCCTCTATTTGCTTGCGGGAATAGTCAGCTTTGCCCGGAACCACGAGCGCCTTTACCGTCCCCCCCGCGGCGATCGCGTCCTTGAAAGCCTGGAATGAGCAGGCTTCCACGTAGGGTTTGAAGTCCTGCATGGACATGCCGAACCTCAGGTCCGGCTTGTCACTTCCGTAGAGGTCCATGGCCTCGTCGTAGGAGAGGCGGACGAAATGTTCGGGCAGGGTCACTCCCAGAGCCTTCTTGAATACGTGGCCCATGAGCCCTTCGCACATCTCGAGCACGTCGTCCCGCTTCACGAAGGACATTTCGATATCGATCTGGGTGAACTCGGGCTGCCTGTCGCCCCGGGCGTCCTCGTCGCGGTAGCAGCGGGCCAGCTGGAAATACTTGTCGAAGCCCGACACCATGAGGATCTGCTTGTAGAGCTGAGGCGACTGGGGCAGGGCGTAGAATTTGCCTGGATATAGCCTGGACGGGACGAGATAGTCCCTGGCTCCCTCGGGAGTGGAACGTATGAAGGTGGGCGTTTCTATTTCGTAAAAACCCTGGCCGACCATGTACTCCCTTACCGCGAAGGCCGCCTCGTGGCGGAGCCGGATTTTGCGCTGCATCGAGGCGGAGCGCAGGTCCAGGTAGCGGAAAGCCAAGCGGGTGTCTTCCTTCGCGTCGGTCTGCTCGTCGATCTGGAAAGGCAGGACCTCGCACTTGGACAGGATGACGATATCCTGGCACACCACTTCTATGGCGCCGGTGTCCATGTCCGGATTGATCATGGTTTCGGGCCGGCTGCGCACCAGGCCGCGCACGGCGACGCAGTACTCGCTTTTCAGCTCCGCGGCGGTCGCCAGAAGGGTCGCGGGGGAATCCGCGTCCACCACCACCTGGGTTATGCCGTAGCGGTCCCTTAAGTTTATGAAGGAAATGCCCCCATGGTCCCGCTTGCGATGAACCCAGCCGTTGAGGACGACCGAATTGCCTATATCAGCTGCTCTTAACTGGCCACAGGTGACCGTGCGCTTGGAATATTCCATGACCGCGTATTGTATCCGTCCAGGCCTCGATGGGCAAGGTGGGAGGGCTCGGAGCCGTGTCCGGGAAGGGTTTTTCCAGCAGTCAGGCTTCGAAGACTCTTCTGAAGTATTCGAGCATCGCCAGGCGTCCCTCCGCTAGCCTGCGCCCGTAGAAGGCCTGGATCTCGCCGAAGGCATAGCCGGGCGGCAGGTGCCTCGCCGGGATTGGCGGCTCGCTGGCTTCAACCCGTTCCCAATGGACGGCCGCTACGTAGAGCAGGCGACGCGCGAACTCGTCGCCTGAGGTTCGATCGCCCGCCGTCAGGCCGCAGGCGGTTTTGCCGCCCGCCGCGGCAAGCGCCAACTCATCGGGCAGGAAATCCCTTAGAAGCCGGAGGTATTCGTCCAGCTCTTTCTTCCGCGACTCCAGGTCGAAGAGCGAAAGCACCCGGGCGACCAGGCCCTGATCTTCTATGTCAGGGCAGGTGAAGAGAAAAAAATTCTTCTCCAGGCCGAGTCCGTTCACCGCCTCAGCCAGGCTCTTCGTATCGATCCGCCCGTGTATATAGGTGTTTTGGGCAAGCTTGCGGAATCCGTAGGACTTGAGGAGGGCGCGCAGGGAGGCGCGTTCGTCCTGTTCGGGCGCAGAAAAGGAGAAAACAGCCAGCAGAAAGCCCTCGGGCCGCTGGTCCGCGCGAACCTGGGAGAGACCTCTGGCAAAGGTCTCGGGCGCGAGCACATAGCGAGCGCGCTTGGCTCCGTCAGCCTGGGCGAGCACCGAGCCTTCGCGCTTCGCCCTGGATAAGGCGGTGCGTATCGTCCCGTCCTCCATCCCCGCGAAGCGCGCGAAATCCCGTATGCCCTCCAGCGATGGCCAGGGCAAGCCGTCGCCGGAGAACAGTCCCGCGCGGAACACTAAGGGAGTATGGATCGCGGCCTTCGCGGTGAGCGGATAGGCTTTCATGAAAGCCGGGCGTTTGGCCATGGAAGAAGTATTACCTTCGTTTCAAGGCAAAATAAAGACTTGTGGTGACGATCCAGATTCCCGCCATGATCGCGATATTGAGCCAGGCCGCCGGTCGGTCGTGGAAAAACGCTATAGTCTTGAATCGGGGGATGATGTCGGCGCCCGCGCCAGCGCGCAGGGATCGAACCACGGCCTGCATGAAGGACATGAGGAACCAGCCAATTGCCAGGTTGACGATGAGACTTCCGAGGCTGAAATTGAGTTTTGTCATTTTTCGCTCCTTAGGTTACACAAAATGAATATGTATGGATATTATGTAACTAAGATCCGCATTGTCAACCCCTTCGGCAGAGACATTTGCGATCGCGCCATTTTCTGATTTTTCATGATTAAATGCTGACCTGGGTCTCGAATAGTATTAAATTAAGCGAATCAAATATAAGAGACCTATAAAACGGAGGCTTCCGATGATCGATGCCGGTGCTATGGCTCCTGATTTTTCGTTGGCTGACGCGGACGGCAAGGTATGGTCCTTGGCCGATTTCGCCGGGAACACCTTGGTGCTTTATTTTTACCCCCGGGACGATACGCCGGGCTGCACGGTCGAAGCCTGCGAATTTCGCGATAGGGGTCCTGAGTTCGCAGCCAAGGGGGTAAAGGTAGTGGGCATCAGCCCCGATTCCGGAGCCTCCCACGACAAGTTTCGCCGCAAGCATTCTCTTTCTTTCCTGCTGCTCTCGGATCCCGAAAGAAAGGTCCTCCAGGCTTACGGGGCCTATGGCGAAAAGACCATGTACGGCAAGAAGGTCATGGGCGTAATCCGCTCGACCTTCGTCATCGACGGGGCTGGGAAGGTGGTCAAGGTTTTCCCCAAGGTCACCCCCGCGGGGCACGCGGACAAGGTGCTGGAAAGCCTCTAGACCAGGCGCTGTTATGCTTAAAATACTCAAGTATTACAAACCCTATCTCGGGAATATCCTTTTAGTCTTTCTCCTCCTCTTTCTGCAGGCCAACGCCGAACTCGCCTTGCCCGATTACATGTCCAAGATCGTGGATGTCGGCATACTGCGGGGCGGCGAGGGGCAGGGCCAGACGGCCTACATACTCAAGATGGGCGGCATGATGCTCGCCCTTACCCTGCTGGCGGTGGCTGCCACCGTCGCCGTTGGCTATTTCGGCTCCCGGACCGCCTCGGGCGTGGCCAGGGACCTGCGGCGTGCGGTCTTTTCCAAGGTCCAGGACTTTTCTTCCGCCGAGATGGACAAGTTTTCCACCGCCTCCTTGATCACCCGTTCCACCAACGACATCACCCAAATACAAATGGTCAGCAATATGGCCATGAGGATGCTGTTCTTCGCCCCTATCATCGGAATAGGCGGAATAATCCGGGCTACCTCCAAGGCTTCGGCCATGTGGTGGATCATCGCCCTCGCGGTGGGCATCCTCCTGGCCATAGTGCTCGCCGCGTTCTCAGTCGCGCTGCCCCAGTTCAAGAGAATCCAGGCTCTCGTGGACAAGCTCAACCTGGTGCTTCGCGAAAACTTGACCGGCATGATGGTCATCAGGGCTTTCGCCACCGAGAATAAGGAAGAGCGGCGATTCGGCGAAGTCAACGCGGAACTTACCGAAATCATGCTCTTCGTATCCCGGATCATGGCTCTCATGATGCCCCTGATAACCCTCATCATGAACGGCATCTCGATTCTCATCGTCTGGGTGGGAGCCAAGGAAGTCGCCCAGAGCCAGATACAGATCGGCGACATGATGGCCTTCATGCAATATTCGATGCAGATATTCTTTTCCTTCATGATGATGTCCATGATGTTCATCATTATCCCCCGGGCATCCATCTCCGCCGACAGGATCCATCAGGTGCTGACCACGGGGACCAGCGTCGTCGATCCCGTCCAGCCGGCGGCATTTCCCGAAAAAGTCAGCGGCGTTGTGCGCTTTGACAAGGTGAGTTTCCGCTATCCCGGCTCGACCGAGGATGTGCTGCACAGGATCGATTTCACCGCCCGCCCGGGCGAGGTGACGGCGATCCTGGGAACCACGGGCGCCGGCAAGAGCACTCTGGTGAGCCTCGTGCCCAGGTTTTACGATGTCACCGAGGGCTCCGTGAGCGTCGACGGGGTGGATGTCAGGTCGGTGGGGCAAAAAGCGTTGCGCGATCTCATCGGGTTCGTGCCCCAGAAGGCTTCGCTTTTCTCGGGCACGGTTGAAAGCAACCTTCGCTACGCCAGGGAGGATGCCGATCACGAAGACCTTGATGCAGCCTTGGAAATCGCCCAGGCGAAGGAGTTCGTGAAAGCGCTTCCCGAGGGAGCGGCCGCGCCGGTTTCCCAGGGCGGGACGAACCTCTCGGGCGGCCAACGTCAGCGACTCACCATCGCCAGGGCGCTTATGAAAAAGGGGCCGATCTTCATTTTCGACGACAGTTTCTCGGCTCTCGACTTCACAACCGACAAGAAGCTCAGGGCGGCCTTGTCCGAGAAGCTGGCCGATAGCACGGTGATTTTGGTGACCCAGCGGGTGGCGACGATAAAAGCGGCCGATCAGATCATCGTGCTGGATGAAGGCAGGATGGTAGGGAAGGGTCGTCATGTCGAGTTGATGGAAACCTGCGAGGTATACAGGGATATAGCACTTTCGCAGCTGAGCCAGGAGGAGCTGGTATGAGCGGGGCCGAGCGAAAGAAAAACGAAAACCAGACCGCGTTTGAAGGCGGCAACTCGGCCGGCCCATCCGCGACGAGGCCAATGCGCCCCGGGGCGGCATTCGGCAGAGGCGGGCCGCACGCGATGCTCAAGGGCGAAAAACCCAAGGACTTCAAGGGCAGCATGACGAAGCTCCTTAGGTACATGGGAGCTTACAAGTACCAGTCGGGGATCGTGCTCATCCTCGCCGCCCTCTCGACGGTGTTCTCGATCTTCGGACCGAAAATTCTCGGAAAAGCCACCACGAAATTGGCCGAAGGAGTCATGTCGAGCCTGCGGGGCGGGCCTGGAATAGATTTCAAGGCGCTGGGGGGGATTCTGGGAATCGTCCTGGCGCTCTACCTGGTCTCTGCGCTCTTGTCCTATATCCAGGGCTGGATCATGGCTGGGGTCTCGGCGGCGATGACAAAGCGGTTTAGGCGGGATCTTCAGGCCAAGATACACCGCATGCCATTGAGTTATTTCGACAAGACCAGCCACGGCGAAGTGCTGTCGAGAATGACCAACGACGTGGATACTGTCAATCAAACATTGAACCAGAGTCTTTCCCAGATGATCATCTCCGTGGTGGGCATACTGGGCGCGCTCGTCATGATGCTCAGCATAAGTTGGCTGATGACTGCCGTCGCCTTCGTCATCGTTCCGATATCCTTGGGAATCATCCGCTTCGTGGTCGGAAAGTCCCAAAAATACTACAGCCGGCAGCAGGAATATCTTGGCCACGTAAACGGGCACATCGAAGAAATATTCTCCAGCCACGGCGTCGTGAAGGCGTTCAACGGGGAAGCCAGGAACCAGGCCGCCTTCGACGCGCTCAACGATACTCTTTACCACTCTGCGTGGAAATCACAGTTTCTTTCGTCCATCATGATGCCGGTGATGAATTTCGTGGGCAATCTCGGCTACGTGGGCGTGACGATCCTGGGCGGTTATCTGGCCGCCACCAAGGCGATAACGCTCGGCGACGTGCAGGCATTCATCCAGTACATACGGTCATTCACCCAGCCGATGTCCCAGATCGCCAACATTTCCAACGTGCTTCAACAGACCGCCGCGTCGGCCGAAAGGGTCTTCGCGTTTCTGGAGGAAGCGGAGGAAAAATCCGACGCCCCTGCAGTGGCGACCGTGCCAATGGTTGAAGGCGGTATCGATTTCAAGGGCGTGAAATTCGGCTATTCGAAGGAGGCGCCGGTAATCCGCGATTTTTCCGCCCGGATACGGGCCGGCACGCGGGTGGCCATCGTTGGCCCCACTGGTGCGGGCAAGACCACCATGGTCAAGCTCCTCATGCGCTTCTACGATGTGGACTCGGGCGAAATCGCCTTGGACGGCAGGAATATCGCCGACTACCCGAGAAAGGACCTGCGCAGGCTCTTCGGGATGGTGCTGCAGGATACCTGGCTTTTTTCCGGCACTATCATGGAAAACATAAGCTACGGCAGGGAAGGGGCTAGCCAGGAGGATGTGTACGCCGCCGCGATGGCCGCCCACGCCGACCATTTTATCCGCGCCTTTCCCGACGGCTACGACACGGTGCTGAACGAGGAGACCAGCAACATCTCCCAGGGGCAGAAACAGCTGCTCACGATAGCCAGGGCTATCCTGGCGGATCCTCCCCTGTTAATCCTGGACGAGGCGACCAGCTCGGTGGATACCCATACGGAAGTACTGATCCAGAAGGCCATGGGCAACCTCATGAGGGGCAGGACCAGCTTCATCATCGCCCATAGGCTTTCCACGATACGCGACGCCGATCTCATCCTCGTAATGGACAAAGGAGATATCGTGGAACAGGGAACGCACGAGGAACTTCTGCGGAAACGCGGATTTTATGCGGATCTATATAATAGCCAGTTCGAGAATCGGGACTGAGCGCGATAAAGCCGCCGCGGTCGCTTAGTCGACGTCCGGCTTTTTTCTCTCGATCTTGGATTGGCCCCGGGCTTTTTTCACCGAAAGGCGTCGTTCCTTGGCGGCCCTTCCGGGCTTGGTGGGTATACGCGGAGCCGGGCGCCTGGCCGCCGTGACAATCAGCGTGGCCAGGCGTTCCAGGGCTGTCGCCCTATTAGCCGTCTGGCTGCGCTCGTCCTGCGCCTGAAGGACCAGAAAGTCCTGGCTGTTTATTCTCCCTGCCAGTTTTTCCCTTAGCCTTCGCCGTTCAGCCTCGCTCAATCCTTCTATCGCCTCCACTGCCACCTTGAGGGTAACTTTGGTATTGACCTTGTTGACATTCTGGCCGCCGGGCCCCCCGGAGCGGGAAAACTCGAACTGCGCGGCACGGCCAACCGAATTTTTCACTGCTTCGATATCCATGATCTGATCGTCCTCTAAGCGCGATCCAAACCGGCATCGATTTTTGGGCCCGGAGAATTTGAAATATCGCGCAGCTTCTGCAGGGCGCTGGAAAGATGGCGCCGCTGGGCTTCTTCGGCCTTCGCGGCGTTACGCTCCTCGATGGCGTCTACCAAGGCGGTATGCTCGCTCAGGATCTTCGCGGGCCAGGTTTCCAGGGCGAGAAGTCTTTGGCGGCTGATGATGATGTAGCTATCCATGGTTGAGCGCATGCCTTCGTAAAGGCGGGTGAGCAGAGGATTTTTAGCCGCCTCCACCACGAGCATGTGAAGCATCGAGTCCCATTGGGCGCCCGAAGAAGATCCGAAATCGGGGGTGTTTTGCGCAGCGTCGAGTTGGGCGATGCAGGCGCGCATCCGGGAGAGTTCCTCCCCGGTCCGTCGAAGGGCCGCCTGGCCGGCGATGGGCGGTTCGATGAGAAGCCGCATTTCCATGAGGTTTATGAGCAAGTCGCCGGGCCAGAAGATCGCGTATTTCATGCTGGCGGAGAAATCGGCGGATTCCGGGGCTTTGATGAAAGCACCCTGGCGTTCCCGTATTTCGATATACCCCAAGGCTTCAAGGGTGATGATCGCTTCCCTCAAAAGAGCCCTGCTCACGCGCAGGCGGGAGGCCAGTTCCCGCTCCGGAGCCAGCTTGCCGGAGGAAAAAACATCGGGATCCAAGATCATTTTCTGAAGCTGCCTGACGAGATCTTCCCTTTTTTTCTCCATTAGCGCTCCTCTTTTGCCTTGACATCATAATACAGCCGGTCTACGATTTAAGCAACAATGGTCTTACCTTGGTAAGACCAGAAATAGGAGGATTGTATGAAACGCATTCTCGTCTGCCTGGCGATCGCCTTAGCCCTGGCCGTCCCGGTCTTCGCCCTGGATATCAAGCTCGCCCACGTGGTCAACGAGCAGGATTCCTTTCATCTCGCGGCTACCAAGTTCAAGGAACTGACCGAGAAATACACAAACGGCGAAGTGAAGGTGACGATTTTCCCGAACGCCGTCCTCGGCGACGAGCGCACCCTTCTCGAACGGATGAAGATGGGCATCGTCGACGCCGGCATCATCACCGGCGGCCCCTTCGTCAACTTCGTTCCCAAATTCGGCGCCATAGACCTGCCCTTCCTCTTCCGCGATCCCGCCCATGCTTACGCCGTTCTCGACGGCCCAATCGGCGACCAGCTCTTCGCGGAGCTCGAAAAGCAGGGCTGGAAAGGCCTTTCCTGGGCGGAACGGGGATTCCGGAACCTCACCAACAGCAAGAAGGCCGTCAACAGTCCCGAGGACATGAAGGGGCTCAAGATCAGGCTCATGCAGAACCCGATCTACGTGGACTCCTTCAAAGCCCTGGGCGCAAACGCGGTTCCCATGGCCTGGACCGAGGCGCTCACCGCCCTTCAGCAGAAAACCATCGACGGCCAGGAAAACCCCTTGAACGTCATCGTCTCCTTCAAGCTCTACGAAAGCCAGAAATACATGACGATCACCCGCCACGCCTACGCCCCCGCCCCTATCATCATGAGCCTGATGACCTGGAAGAAGCTCAAGCCGGCCCAGCAGGAAGCCGTGCTCAAGGCGGCCAAGGAAGCTGCGCAATTCGAACGGGACTTCAACAACGCAAACGAATCCCAGTGGGAAAAAGAGCTTGAGTCAAAAGGCATGGTAATTTCCAAGCCAAACCTCAAGCCCTTCCTCGATGCCGTGAAACCGGTGTACGAGCAGTACTCCGCCCAGTTCGGCAAGGACTTCATCGACGCCATCCTTGCCACGAAATAAGGACTGTCTATGTCTCCCACGCAAAGGGAGAAGGGGGCGAAAGCCCCCTTTCTCCATACCTTGAGCGATCGGGTCAACGCGGTTTCCGAAGCCGTGCTGTTCGCCGGACTCGTCCTGATGGTCATAGTGTCGGTCCTGCAGGTCGTTTTCAGGTTTTTCTTCGACGCCCTCACCTGGTCCGAAGAGTTGTCCTGCTTTCTCCTGGTCTTCGTAAGTCTTCTGGGCACCGCTGTCGCGTTCAAGAAAGGTAGCCACATCGCGGTGACCTTCTTACTGGATAAGTTAAAAGGTCCAGCAAAAAAGATCGCCCAGACTCTCATCGCGCTTCTGGGATTATTCTTCTTTTTCGTGGTGGCGTATTACGGCGCGATCCTCATGCAGGCCGAAGCCGGCCAGCTCACCCCCGCCATGGGCATTTCCATGAGGTGGATTTATCTCATGTATCCGGTGATCGGGGCGGTGACGATTCTGCATATAGCCGACTGGATCTGGCGGATCTGGGAAGGAGCTTGATATGGGATATCTGATATTCGGTTCCTTCTTCCTCCTCCTCATCATCGGCGTACCGATAGGCTTGTCCATCGGCTTGTCCGCCCTGGCGGTTTTCATCGTCAGCGGATTTCCCCTGCAGATGGTTCCTCAAACCTTGCTGGAGGGGAATAACTCTTTCGCGCTCGTGGCGGTGCCCTTCTTCATCCTCGCCGGCGATATCCTCGCCCGGGGAGGGATCTCCGAGCGGATCGTGGCCTTCGCGGAAGCCGGCTTGGGGCGCATTCGAGGCGGGCTTTCCATCGTTTCGGTGCTGGCTTCTATGTTCATCGCCGCAATCTCCGGCTCGGGGGCAGCGACCACCGCCGCGGTGGGCGCTTCCCTTCTCCCCGACCTTAAAGAGAAAAAGTACGACGTGGATTTCTCCGCCGCCCTCATAGCCTCGGCGGGCACGATAGGTGTCGTGATTCCGCCATCGGTTCCCATGGTCCTCTACGCCGTAATCGCCGGGGAGTCGGTGGCAAGGCTATTCCTGGGCGGCTTCATTCCGGGAATTCTCATGGGCCTGGGGCTCATCGCATGGGCTTTGCTCGTCGCCAAGCGGCGAAATTATCCCGCCGGGATCAAGTTGCCAGGAAAAGAGATGCTTCGCAGATTCGGCACGGCGAGCTGGGGGCTCATGGCCCCGGTCATCATCCTGGGTGGAATTTTTTCCGGGATCTTCACCCCCTCGGAGGCGGCGGCCATCGCGGTAGTCTACACTCTCCTGGTGGCTAAATTCGTCTACAAGGCCTTGGACTTCAAGAAGTTCTACAAGCTCGTGGTCGGATCTGGCATCACCTCGGCCCTCATCATGTTCATCATCGCCACCGCCAAGCTCTTCGGCTGGGGCTTGGCGGTCTACCAAATTCCCCAGGCCGTGGCGGGCGCGATCCTTGGCCTAGCGCACAACGTTCCCTTCCTCGTGTACCTGATGATCGCCCTGATCATACTGCTCGCGGGAATGTTCATGGAAACCGCTTCGGCCTTGATCATCCTAACGCCTATCTTCATACCGGCGATCACCGGAATCGGGGGAAACCTGATCCACTTCGGCGTGGTCCTGGTGGTGGGTTTGGCTATAGGCATGGCCACTCCGCCCGTGGCCATCGACATTTACGTCGCCAGCGCGATCACCGGTCTACCGATGGGTAAAATCACCAAGCCCATCATACCTATGGTTTTAATACTCACCCTGGTGTTCCTGCTGATCATTTACGTGCCCCAATTGGTGATGTTCCTGCCGAATCTGTAACCAGGCGGGTATGCGGCCAATCCGCGGCGCGGCCGCGGATTGGCCGCGCTCGGCGGGATAACGAGGCCGCGCTCGGAGCGTTGCTCAAGCGCGGTAGTTCCATAAGGAGAAAACATGCGAAGCGATAAAGCGAAAAAGGGACCCGAGCGTGCCCCGCACCGTTCCTTGATGAAGGCGGCCGGCTATACCGATTGGGAGATAGAGCGGCCGTGGATCGGGGTGGCTAACGCGTATAACCAGATCATTCCGGGCCACGTCCATCTGCGCAGGATCGTGGAGGCCGTGAAGGCAGGCATCTACGCCGCGGGCGGCCTGCCTATCGAGTTCCCCACCATCGGCGTCTGCGACGGCATAGCGATGAACCATATCGGGATGAAGTTTTCGCTACCTTCCAGGGAACTCATCATGGATTCGGTGGAAGTGATGACCCAAGCCCACGCCTTCGACGGCCTGGTGCTGGTGACCAACTGCGACAAGATAATTCCCGGCATGGCCATGGCGGCTGCGAGGCTCAATATCCCTTCGATAGTCGTGTCCGGCGGGCCTATGCTGACCGGATTGCTGCACGGCAAAGAGGTCGACCTCAACACTGTCTTCGAAACGGTCGGCAAGCACATTGTCGGCAAGGCCACGGAAGAGGAGCTTCTGGAAGTCGAAAACGCCGCCTGCCCCGGTTGCGGTTCCTGTTCGGGCATGTTCACCGCGAACACCATGAACTGCATGATGGAAGCCCTCGGCTTGGGGCTTCCGGGCAACGGCACGATTCCCGCGGTCTACGCGGCCCGGGACCGCCTGGCCAAGGACGCGGGCAGGGCGATCATGAATCTCGTGGAAAAGGATATCCGCCCGAGGGATATCCTCACCCGTGAAGCCTTCGAGAACGCCGTGGCCGTTGATCTCGCCCTGGGCGGCTCGACGAATACCGCTCTTCACCTGCCTGCCATAGCCCACGCGGCGGGGGTGGATTTCGACATCGAGCTCTTCAATCAAATCGGAAGCAAGGTTCCCCATCTTTGTTCCATGTCCCCCGGAGGTTCGCATCATATCCAGGATCTCTATCAAGCAGGCGGCGTCCAGGCTCTCATGGCACAGCTGGCGGCCGGAGGCTTGCTCCACGGCGAGTGCGTCACGGTTACCGGAAAGACGGTGCGGGAAAACATCAAGGGCGCCCAGGTCAGGAATCCAGAGGTGATTCGGCCTTTGGACAGGCCGTACCACGCCACGGGAGGCCTCGCCATCTTGAGAGGCTCCCTGGCTCCCGACGGCGCCGTCGTCAAGCAATCGGCCGTGGCTCCCGAGATGCTCGTGCACACAGGCCCCGCCCGGGTGTTCGACAGCGAGGAAGACGCTTTCACCGCGATCAAGGCGCGAAAAATCCTGGATGGCGACGTGCTGGTGATTCGCTACGAAGGCCCCAAGGGGGGGCCGGGCATGCGGGAGATGCTCACTCCCACCTCGGCCTTGGCTGGCATGGGCATGGACAAGACGGTAGCCCTCATAACCGACGGCAGGTTCTCCGGAGCCTCAAGGGGCGCGTCGATCGGCCACGTCTCTCCCGAGGCCGCCGCCGCCGGACCCATCGCACTGGTGCGCGAAGGCGACATGATCAGCATCGATATCCCGGCCAAGAAGCTGGAAATTCTCGTGGACGAGGCTGAACTTGCCCGCCGCAAGGCTGGCTGGAAACCTTACGTGCAGCCGGTGGAAAGCGACTTCCTCGGGCGCTACCGCCGTGTGACCACCTCGGGCAACAAGGGAGCGGTGCTGGAATAGGCTTTTGAAAATAGGTCCGTTTTAGCGGGGCTGTCCCGGAGGGATCCGGGACAGCCCTTTTGTTATCAGGCACCTGAGCCGGGCGGACCGGGCTGTAGCTGTGGTTCTCGCCATGAGGGCCGCGACGATTCACTCTGCCCAAAGCAGCATTTTTACTCTTGATACTAAACAAATGTATAGTTATACTTCGAGGTATGGGTAGGGGTCTTTCCCTTGAGGGAATCGATGTTTCCTTCGGCCTGTCGCTGCCGTGGGAAGATGCCGGCATAAAGGCGAGCGCGGCGCCGCCTGCCTGGGGGCCGGCGGCAAAGCCGGTTTGGGACGGGGCCGCGGCGCCGCCGAATTGGGGCGCCCCCATAGCGCCGCTTAGGCGGATCCTGGGAGATTTCCTGCCCGCTGAAGGCTTTCGCAGCGTCGAGCTGCCCCTTGAAGCGCTCGCCGCCGGTCCGGGGAGCGGCGCTCTTCTCTCGAGCGGCGGCTTGGGAGCGGCGGTTCGAGACGGGGCGCCGGTGAGGGATTTCTGCCTGCGCCTGGGGCGGCGCTTCGCCGATCCGGATTGCCCCGCCGCGGCTTACCGGACGGCGGTGGCGGAATGCCGGGCCTTGTACGCGGCAGCGGCGGCAGCCGCGGCGTCCGCCGCCGCTTCCGCGCCTGAGTCCCCGGCCGCCGAACCCTCGACAGCGTTCGAGTCGCTGTGCTCCGTAGGGTCCGTGATTTCCGCCTTCCTGCTCGATTTTCCTCTCGGCTTCGCCTACGGCGCAAAGGAACGCCGCCACCTGGACAGGCTTGTCAAGGATCTGGAGGGTCTCCCTCTGGCTATAGCGTTGTTCAATCCAGCCTGGTACTCCCAGCGGGTCATAGAGGCCCTGCGGGAAAAGAATATAGGACTTTGCCTCATGGATTTTCCGTCCCCGGGGGGGAGGAATGACGTCGCCGGCGGCGTTCCCCCTAGGTTCGATATGGCGACATCTTCCCTGATCTATCTCAAATTCCACGGTTTCAGCCCCGCCGCGGCGGCGCCGGACGAGCTTAAAGCGCGGTTCGCCTCCTGGATTCCCAGGCTCGAGGTCCTGGCTCTCCAGGTCCAGAAGCTCCGGATCGTTTTCCAAGGGGGAGGGGGCTAGATGGCCGGCACCATCCTGCACATAAACGCCGTCGGTCTCATGGCGGCTATCGCGGAACTCAAGGATAGCTCGCTGCGCCGCCGTCCTTTCGTAGTGGCGAATCAGGGGCTCTCCAGGGCCGTGGTATTGGATCTCTCGCCCCAGGCTCACCGGGAGGGAATCCGCCGGGGAATGCTTTTGTCCTTGGCCCGGCGGAGCCTGCCCGAGCTCAAGGTGGCGGAGCCCGATTTCCGCCGCTGCGCCGAGGCCGACGACCTGATGTGGAAAATCGCCCTGGGGCTTACTCCCCTGGTGGAGAAATGCGGGCGGGGACACCTTTTTCTGGATCTCGCGGGCACGGGGAGGATGAGCGGGCCTCCTCAGGACGCGTCCATGCGCCTGCGCCGGGAAATAGTAGCGAGACAGGGGATTTTCCCCGCCATCGCCCTGGCCTCCACTAAGACTTCCACCAAGGTCGCCACCAGGGTCTTTCGGCCAGGCGGTTTTGTCGCCCTGGCTCCCCACGAGGAAAGCCAATTACTGCGACTCCAGCCGGTGGAGCTTTTGCCCGGCGTCGGCCCGGTGCTCAAGGACAGGCTCAGCCTTCTGGACATCGATGTGATAGGAACCCTGGCGGACTTGCGTCCCTTCGAGGCGAGGGCCATAGGGCCCCGGGGTCCCGACCTGGTGGTTCGCGCCCGGGGCGTGGACGATTCGCCGGTGAATCCCCAGGCTCCCGAGCGGCGTTCCCTGGAGGAATCGGCGGTCCTGGAGCCTGACAGCGCCGAGCCGGAGTTTCTTCGCCTTGTCATCGCGCGCCTCGTCGCGGCCCTGGGCTTCGAGGCGAGAAAGCAGGGAATGGGCGCTCGGAGAGTGGGGGTCAGGCTGGACTTCACCGACGGCAAGGAAGGCTTTTCCGCGCTGCGGCTGCCCCGGGCCTTGCATAGGGACGACGAGCTGGCTTCAGCGGCCCAGGAGGCGGCCCGCCGCGCGTTCGTCCGGCGGGTGCGGGTCCGCCGGGCCACCCTCAGGCTGTCGGAATTCGGCGCGGCGGGCCCGGAGCTCGACCTCTTCGAGCCCAGGGACGCCAAGGTCGAACGGCTCCAGGGGGCGCTGGACCGCGTGCACTCCCGGCACGGCCTCGCGGCGATAATGCCCTGCGCCTTTCTTTCCCTTGGCCAGGACCTGCGGGCGGGAGCCTAGCGTGCCCATAACGCCCATAACGCCCCCAATGCCCCCAATGCCCCCAACGCCCCCAACGCCCCCAACGACGGCTTCCCCAGTTCCCTTGGTCCCCCTGGCGGTCCAATCCTGCTATTCCTTTTTGCGAGGAGTGCCCAGGCCAAAAGCCCTCGTCGAGGCCGCGAAGGCCGCTGGACTCTCTCGCCTGGCCCTCACGGACCGCAACGGCATGCACGGCCTGCCTATCTTCGCGGAAGCGTGTCGAAAGGCAGGGATCACGCCCATCACGGGGGTTGAATACGCGGACGCATCGGGCAGGCTCGTGCTCATCGCGCGAACCGGCCGTGGCTTTTCCTTTCTCGCCCGGACCCTTACCTCAATGGCTAATCCGGGCTTTAGCGTGGCTGTATCAGGAGCCGTAGCCAGCCGGCGGGAGAAGATCAAGGAAAAGGGCGAAAACTGCGCCGCCATCGACGGCCTGCGGGAATTCAGGTCCGAATACGCCCATGATCTTTTTGTCCTCAGCGACGATCTGGCCGCGCTCAAGCGCCTTAAGGCGTCTTCGCCAAGCGATCTGGTTTCGCCGCGGGAACGTGAGGCCGGCACGGCCGTCAAGGCCGATGAGGTCGACGGGTCCGCTCCCGGCCTCGGCAACCCCGATCCCTGGCTTTTCTGCCTTGTCACTCCCTGCAACAGGTCTCGCTGGACGGCGCTGGCAGCCACGGGCATCCCTCCGGCGGCCAGCCCGGAGATTCGTTTTTTAGAGTCTTCTCACCGCGAAGTCCAGCGACTTCTCCTGGCAATCGGGAAAAAGGCAGGGTACTGGGACGTGAAGGAGGAAGAACTCGATCCCGCGGCCGCGCTCTGGTCCGATCAAGCCCTCGGGCTCGGCGGGACGCGGAGGGAGGAGGAATCACCCCATGACATTCGCTGCGGCGCTCCGCCTTCCCGGGATTCCTCCTCGGCCCGGGACTCCTCGGCGGGCTGGAATCTGCCGGCAGCTTGGGCCCCCCCGCCGGCCTGGCCCCTGCGGCCGGCCTTCCGCCCCTGGCTTGCCGAAGCGGCGGCTAACAATGCCCGCATCGCGGCCGGGGCATTGGGCGACCCCTTCGAGGGCTTTCATTTTCCCGCCTATCAGGGCGATCTTCTGTCCGGAAAGGGAAGGGCGCCGGAAACGATGGCAGAAGCGACGGCGGAAAAAGCGCCGGAAAAGGCGGTGATCGGCCGGCGAAAAGCCGGCGTCAGCTCGGAATCGCCCGGCGCCAACCCTCGCCCCGACGCTGCCGAGCTTTTGGGAACCCTGGTGCGCGAGGGAGCCCTGCGGCGCTACGGCTGCTGCGACGGCCCCGTGGCACGGCGCATCGCTTATGAAATGTCTCTCATAACGGCCAAGGGTTTTTGCGATTACTTTCTTATTGTCCGGGATATCGTGCGCCGGGCTTCCCGGGTCTGCGGCCGGGGCAGCGCCGCCGCCAGCATCGTGTCCTATTGCCTTGGCATCACCGAGGTCGATCCCCTGCGGCACGACCTTTACTTCGACCGTTTTCTCAACCCAGGCAGGAAAGATCCGCCGGACATCGACATCGATTTCGCCTGGGACGAGCGGGACGAGATTCTGGACGCAGTGGTAAAGGCCTATGGCCCGGAGAGGGTAGCCAGGGTGGCCAACCATAACTGCTTCAGGAGCAAGTCTGCCTTGCGAGAGACAGCCCGGGCTTTTGGCATGCCCGACGGGGAGATATCGGCCTTCGAACGCTCGCTACGGGTGGATAAGGACGAAGCCCTCCAGAACGCAGACGAAGCCTGGCGCCGTATCATGACCCTCTCCAGGGACCTGGTGGATATTCCCAGGCACCTGGGCGCCCATTCCGGGGGAATCGTCATCGTGCCCGACCAGATCGCCGACTACGCTCCTGTCGAGGAGACGGGCACCGGCATCAGGGTGCTGGCCTGGGACAAGGAAGGCGCGGAACAGGCGGGCCTGGTCAAGATCGATCTTCTGGGCAACCGCTCCCTGGCCGTGGTGCGCGACGCCGTGCGGTCGCTCCAGGAGCAGGGGGTGGATCTTGACAGGGATGGTTGGCATCCGATCGACGATGCAGGCACGGTTGATCTCCTCGCGCGCGGCGACACCATGGGCGTGTTCTACGTCGAGAGCCCGGCCATGCGCCTGCTGCAGAAAAAAACAGGGCGAGGCGATTTCGAGCGCCTGGTCATCCATTCCTCGATCATCAGGCCAGCGGCCAACGCCTATATAAACGAATATATCGACAGGCTCAACGGGAAGCCCTGGCAGCCCCTCCACCCGCTCCTAGCCGGCCTTTTCGACGAAAGCTACGGCATTCTCTGTTACCAGGAAGACGTTTCCAAGGCGGCCATAGCGCTGGCGGGGTTTTCCTCCGCCGAGGCCGACGGAATCAGGAAAATCCTCGCAAAAAAAGACGCCGACACGAGGCTGAAGGAATACTGGCCCGCCTTCGAATCCGGCGCTTGCGCCCGAGGCGTCGATCCGGCGACGATCAAGGCCGTCTGGGACATGATTCGCTCTTTTTCGGGCTACTCCTTCGTCAAAGCCCACTCGGCTTCCTACGCCATGCTCTCCTTCCAGTCCGCCTATCTGCGGGCCCACTACCCGGCCCAGTTCATGGCGGCCGTCATGTCCAACCACGGAGGCTTCTACTCTACCCTGGCCTACGCCAGCGAAGCCCGCCGCATGGGCCTCAAGCTCCTTTCGCCGGACGTGAACGAGAGCCTCTGGCGCTGCCGGGGCGAAAAAATTGCCCAGGGCGATAATAAGGTCGCCCAGAGCGAAAAAGCCATAAAAGGCGGATGCGTCGCCGAAGGCGAAAAAGGCGCGATCCGCTTCGGATTCTGCATGGTCTCTTCCCTTTCCGCCTCCGTTGCCAAGGCTATCCTGGACGAGCGCGACAGGGCGGGGCCCTTTTCCTCGGTGGACCAGTTCGCCCGTCGACTGCGCTTCGAACGCAGCGATGCCGAAGCCCTGGTGGGCTGCGGAGCCTTCGACGGCATTTCAGGCGGCGCCGGCCGAGCCAAGGCCCTCATGACCCTGCTTTCGGTCTACGCTTTCCGGGAAGATCAGGCCGGCTCGGGGGATAGAGGCCGGAACCCCGAGATTCGCGCGATCCCCGGAAATTTGTTTTCTGAGGACGAACTCTATCCGGGCGGCTACCCCGAGGCCCCGCGCCGTTGCGCCGCCCCTCTTCAGGACGGCCCTCAAGGCTGCCCCCAAGACAGCCTCCCCCGATCGCCCCTATCCCCCCGCAAACGCCGCCAGGCAGAGTTCAAATACCTCGGCACTACCCTGGATTGTCATCCTTTGGAGCTCTGGCCCCGTCTTTTCGCCCAGCCCCGGCTCAGCGCCCGGGACATGGACCGCCACGTCGGCCGCCGGATCCGCCTTCTCGCCTGGCCGATCACCGCCAAGCCCGTGCTCACGTCCAGCGAAGAACCAATGGAGTTCGTGTCCTTCGAGGACGAGACGGCTATCTTCGAGGCCGTCCTCTTCCCCGACGCCTACAAGCGCTTTCGCCATCTCCTTTTCGAAGAATCTCCCCTCTGGGTCGAAGGGCTCGTGGAAAAAGACCGGGGCGCGGTGACGCTGACAATCGAGTCGATTAAAAAGGGGGCGTAATGCGGGACGCAGCGTTTCGTGGACGATCGCTCGGGACCGAAACGAAACGATTATTCCCGATATACATCCGCCATGGATACTCCCTGGCCTCCTGGGCGTAGTCGATGCCGATCCTCCTCGACGACGCGATTTCGAAAGCGCCGCAAGGATGATCCTCCAGGTACAACTCGTCGCCGCAGAGATCCATGCCGTTGCATGCCCGGTCGATGGCCAGGGCTTCGCATAACTTCCCCGGGCCGTTGGCCAGCTGGACCAGCTCTTTTTCGCTTAACGGAGAAGGCGCCGTGCCGAATCTGTTCCTGGCCATGATCTCGATCCCGCCCACCGGCTGGGCGGCGCGAATCAAAACGGCCTGGGGAACGCCTTCGGGGCCCGTCACTATATTGAAACAGTGGTGCATGCCATAGACGAAGAAGACGTAGGAAAAGCCGGGCTTTCCGTATATGACTTCGACGCGGGGCGTTCTCCTTCCGCCGAAAAAATGCGCGGCCTTATCCCCTGTACCCATATAAGCTTCGGTTTCCACGATCATCGCCGATAGCCTCAGGCCGTCGATGTTTCGCACGAGCAATTTGCCCAACAAATTCCTGGCGACGCTCAACGCGTCGTCGGCGAAAAAGTCCCTATTCAGTTTTTTCATTCAGGACTGGCCTCGATTCCGGCATGAGAGGCTTTCCGACATACAGATACAACAGGCCGGAAATTCCGAAGACGATGCCTGCTATCACCCAGACTCCAGAAATCTGGAGAGCCTTGACCAGCCTGCTGAAGACGAGCGATCCGATTATGCCGCCCGACTGCAGCATGAGCGATGAAAACGACAGCAGCGATGATCTTTTTTCGTCGGGCAAAAGGACATTGAGAATAGTCCCCTCCGGAATATTCATCATTCCGTTGACCATGAACAAGAAGAGATAGATGCCGGCGAACGGCAAAAGGTCTGTTTGAAGCGACAGGACGATAAAAAGCGTGCCGGCGACAATTCTGGAAATCACGAGTATGAGATTCTGTGAAATCTTGCGCACTCGCAGCGCGAGATTGATTATCGCCACCCCGGCGAGGGAGGCAAGGAAATACCCGCTATTGATAATGCCGAAGATCCAGGTCTGCGAATCAGAGCCAAGGATTCCCTTAACCTTGGGCTGCCAGAATACTTCTATCGCGTTGAAGCAGAAGCCCCAGACCATGGTTCCCAAGACTAGAAACATGATGCTGCGGTCTTTCAATATAATTTTGGCCGATTCGCGCATGTGCTCGCCCAAGCTCTGTTTTCGCTTTTCTCGATTCTTTTCTTCCCTTACGCCGAACAGCGTAAAAACCGACAGCGCCAAAAGGACGCAAATCTGGGTGAGCAGATTGCCGTCGTACTTGTTTTTGCCCGGGAAGAGGTCCGCCCAAATAGTCGGAATAAAACCACCGACCAGGGCGCCGGAGGCCAATCCTATTATCTCGCCGCTATTCAACCAACTGATCAATATATGGAGTCTTTCCTTGCCTTCCTTCCGTATGTAATTGTTGATGAACAACGCTTCCACCGATCCTGAGGAAAAGGCTCGGCCTATTCCATAAAGCGAAAATCCCGCCAAGAGGCCTAAAACGCCATTCGTCATTAGGATCACGGCATAGCCGGCGATGGAGACGAGCAAGGAGAAGAGGTAAATCTTCTTTTGCCCGACTAGGTCCGAGAGAATCCCGCTGGGAAACTCGAAGACCACGATGGAGAGCGAAGCGATGGCCGTAACCAAGCCCAAGGTGTCTATCGTGCAGCCTTTCGACAGCATCATGAGGGACAGGACCGTCGTGCCGACCCCGGTCACGAACCAGTGGAGGAGCCTGTTGATGAATGGTACGAGCATGGCAATTCCTCGGGGCGAATGATCGCGTCGCGGATGATTGTGACATGGAACCGAAGGAAAGTGTAGCTTAAGAAGGTCGCTAGCCTTGAGCTCTTGACTAAAAACGCAAAAACCGTTAAATAGGATATCGATATCTGATTTAGGCGAAAATTGAGGAAGCATGGACCGGATAATAGGCATATCGGACAGAGCCAACGCGGCTCTCCACGCCCTGGCGCTGGCGGAATGCAATGGGGGAAGCATCGCCGCCGGCGCGGCGGCGGAAAGGCTCGGCCTTTCGCCCAGCTATATGGCCAAGATACTCCAAAGTCTGGCGGCCAAGGGCATGATCTCCTCCGCCCGCGGCATAGGAGGGGGTTTTTCCCTCAAGAAGCCGGCGGCAGAGATGGCCTGTCTGGAGGTTTTGGAAGCCTTGGACGGACCCTTGCCCGGAAATTACTGCCTTTTTCCCAAGCCGGTCTGCCTGGCCAAGACCTGCGCGTTCCATAAGCTCTGCGTCGACGCCAGGCAGCTGCTGCTCGACACATTGCGAAGCTCGACGATAGCCGATATAGCCGCCGCGTTTTTGCGCGATAGTTGATCAGGGCGCACTATGCATACGGCGTCCCGGGATGCCGGAGTGAATAATATGTTCAAGGAGAAACCATGTTCTGCCATCAGTGTCAGGAAACGATGAAAAACACCGCGTGCGCCGTCGCAAAGGGCGTCTGCGGCAAGACAGCGGAGGTTTCGGATCTGCAGGATCTCGTCCTACACGTCTGCAAGGGAATCGGGTTCTGGGCGGTAAAGGCTGCAGGGAAAGGCGTTTATGACGAGGAAGCCGCATTTTTCGTCGATAGGATGCTCTTCGCTACCATCACCAACGCCAACTTCTCGGCTTCCGACTTCGAGGGCTGGATAGTGGAAGGCTTGGCCCATAGGGATTCCCTGCGCGCCGCCTTCGTGGCCGGCGGCGGCAAGATTTCGGGCGGCTTGCCCGGGGCGGCCACCTGGAGCGCCGCCAATGTGGAGGCCATCCGCGCCGCAGCATCGGCGGGCATCGGGGGATGGAAGGAAATCGACGACGAGAACGTTCGGGCCCTCCAATCCCTTGTCCTCTACGGACTCAAGGGCATGGCGGCCTACATTGAGCACGCCTGGGCCATCGGCAAGAAATCCCAGGAAGTGTTCCAGTTTATGCTAAGAGCCCTGGCCGATCTCACGGACGCTTCCAAAAGCCTGGACGACCTCACCGCCCTGGTGCTGGAGACCGGGAAATTCGGCGTCGACGCCATGGCCCTCCTCGACTCGGCCAATACCGGCGCCTATGGCAGTCCCAGGATCACCAAAGTGCGCACCGGGGTGCGAAACCGGCCCGGCATCCTTATCTCGGGCCACGATTTGGTGGATCTGCACGACCTGCTGGAGCAGACCAAAGGCACGGGCATCGACGTCTATACACACGGCGAGATGCTGCCCGCCCACTATTATCCCTTCTTCGAGAAGTACGACAACCTCTACGGGAACTACGGCGGTTCCTGGTGGTCCCAGACCCAGGATATCGAAGCCTTCGGCGGCCCCGTGCTCTTCACTTCCAACTGCCTCGTGCCTCCCCGGGAATCCTACAAGGCCAGGGTTTTCACCACTGGGGTGGTGGGCTTCGAAGGCTGCGTCCACATCGCCGACCGGGAGGCGGGAAAGATGAAGGATTTCTCCGCCATCGTTGAGATGGCCAAGACCTGTCCGCCGCCTGAGGAACTGGAGAACGGGACCATCGTCGGCGGCTTCGCCCACGACCAGGTATTCGCCCTGGCAGACACCGTGGTGAGCGCGATCAAGTCTGGGGCTATAAAGCGCTTCGTGGTCATGGGCGGCTGCGACGGGCGCCAGAATGGCCGCTCCTATTACACCGACGTCGCCGAGGCCCTGCCCGAGGATGCCGTCATCCTCACCGCCGGCTGCGCCAAGTACCGTTACAACAAGCTCGATTTAGGCGAAATAGGCGGCATTCCCCGCGTGCTGGACGCCGGCCAGTGCAACGATTCTTACTCCCTTGCCTTGGTCGCCCTCAAGTTGAAGGAGATTTTCGGCCTGGACGACGTGAACAAGCTACCCCTGTCCTTCGACATCGCCTGGTACGAGCAGAAAGCGGTGCTGGTGCTCCTGGCTCTCCTCTATCTCGGCTTCAAGAACATCAGGCTCGGACCCACCCTCCCCGGATTCCTCTCCCCCGCGGTCGCGACCGTCCTGGTGGAAAAGTTCGGCATAAAAGGCATAGGCACCGCACATGACGATGTCGCCGCCATGATGACCGGCAATTAAAGCGCAATTCCTAATCAGAAAAGGTTATAATAGACGCGGCAGTTCCCTGAGCTCCGCCTCGGGGAACTGTTTTCCCGCCGCGGCGAGGCGCTCGGCGCGCTTGTTGATTCGCCCGCGGGTTTCATACTCCGCGGCTTGCTGCGAGGTTGTTGATTCCGTGCCCCGGCGGCACTAGTCTTAGCGTATGAAACGCAGACCAGGAACGAAGGGCGGATCGGCCGGCGGCGGGGAAAAGGAAAACGCGAAGAAGAAGCGGCGCGCCTCGCGGCTTCCTTTTTCCGGAGTCTCGGAGGAGACGGCGGGGCTCCCGCCGGGCTCCGCTCGCTATATCGGCGATACCGAGCCTACGCAAGCCACTTATTCGCTTTACTCTTACGACGAAACATCGGCCGTGATGCGCATACCCGAGGAAGTGAACGAACTCGTCGCCCTCATCGATCCCGAAGTCGTCAATTGGATCAACATCAACGGACTGTCCGGCGGAAGCGTGGAAAAGCTCTGCGCGATGCTTGGCATCCATCCCCTGGTGATCGAGGATATCCTCACCGTCGAGCATCGCCCCAAGCTGGAGAACTATGACGATTATCTTTTCCTCATAACTAAAATGCTGACCCTGCACGAGGACGGCTCGATCGAATACGAACAGGTGAGTTTTATCCTGAAGGGAAAGATCCTGATCTCTTTCCAGGAACGTCCCGGGGATTGCTTTTCAGCCATACGGGAAAGGATCATGGCCGGCGGAGGGCGGCTGCGCAAATACGGGGCCGATTACCTTCTGTACGCCCTGGTTGACAATATCGTGGACAATTATTTCATTATCCTCGAGCGCCTGGGAGACAGGCTGGAAGCTTTCGACGAGAACCTGGGAACCGAGGACGACGGTATCCTCATCAGGGAAATCCAGGGGCTAAAGCGCGAACTTGCGCATATGCGCAGGGTGATCTGGCCGGTGAGGGATTCGATCGGCGCCCTGGCCCGCGCCGATTCCATCCAGATGCAGGCATCCCTGGCTCCTTATCTGAGGGACCTCTATGAAAATTCAATACAAGCTATCGAGGCCCTTGAATCCTATAGGGAGCACACCTCCTCGATCATCGAGCTGCACCTCACCGAAGTGAACACTAATATGTCTAGGGTCATGAAGGTTCTGACCATCCTTTCGGCGATTTTCATTCCCATAACCTTCATAGCCGGCGTGTACGGGATGAATTTCCGCTTGATGCCCGAGCTTGCCCAGCCATGGGGCTATCCGGCCGCCCTCGGCCTGATGGGAGCGGTGGTGATCGGCGAGCTGGTCTATTTCAAGATCCGGAAATGGATTTAGCGCGTCGATCCTGAGCTTCGTGTCGTCTTGTCTGGCCTTTAGAGGCGGTCAGAATCGCCGGCAAGCTTCGCAAAGCGCCAGGATCAGCGGACCGGTGCCTTTGTAATCGTCCGAGACTATCGGTTCGCTCAAATAATAGGCGTAGGAACCGTCGCGGTAGGGATGGCCGCCCAGGCCGGCTACCTTGCAGATTCCGCCCACATGGATTCGCCCTGTCCTATCCCTGGTGATGAAGCGATCGCGTATCCCTTTCAAGGCTTTTTCGGCCGGATCCGTGAAGGCGTCCGAGTCGATCAAACCTTTTCGCATCCCCTTGAAAAACGCGTAGGCGAACATCGCGGAAGCCGATTCCTCGAGATAGTTGCCAGGCGCGCCCCCCATGTCGAGAACTTGAAACCACAATCCCGAGCTGTCTTGGGCTTTTGCCGCCGATGCCATGAGGTCCCGGTACATCGCGATGACGGGAGTCCTGTCGGGGTGATTTTCCGGAAGCCAATCAAGGATGTCCACGAGGGCCATGGAAAGCCAGCCCACCGCCCGTCCCCAGATATGGGGGGAAAGCCCGGAAACGGGATCCGACCAGGGCATGAGGCGGGATTCGTCCATGGCGTGGTAGTAGAGCCCCGACGCGGGGTCCCTCATTCCGTCCCTCACGTGAAAAAGCTGCTGGCAGATATCGTCGAAATGTTCGGGAGCGGAAAACTCCGCCGCGCAGCGGGCTGCGAAGGGGCCGAACATGTAGAGGCCGTCCAGCCATATCTGGTTAGGGTAAATCTTTTTATGCCAGTAAGAGCCGGAGGGAGCGCGGGGCTGCCTCGAAAGTTGATCCAATAGGGTGTCGACGGCGATGCGGTACCGTTTTTCGCCAGAGTCTTTCCATGTCGAAAGGATGAACTTTCCGCAGTTGATCTGGTCGATGTTGAACTCGGCCGTCTTGTAGCCGGCTATGGAACCGTCGGCGGCGACGAGGGCTTCGGCGATTTTCCGCAAGTCGGCGTCGCGGCTGTTCGCGAGAAACCTTTCGGAGGCTTCGCGGACCGCTTGGAGAAGGAGGCCGGTCTCGTAGTTCCATTTCGCCGTGTCGGGCCTGCAATCCTGGAGGGCCGCTTCGACGAGTCCGGCGAGTAGTGCTTTGCGTTCGCTTCGCTGTGTAGTATCCATGGCTGCCCCGAGGGGCCGGGCGGGGCGAGGAATTCTTCCTCGCCCCGCCCGGCCCGCTATTTCGCCCTAGCCTCATGCCGGCGCGTCTTGCCTAAGCCGTACGGCGCGAGCGAATCGCTGATACCCGATGCAAAAATCGCCTTACTGCAGGTACCCGTTGTCGTCCATCTGCTGCCGGGCCGCCTTTTCCCAGGCCGCAGCGCCCAGCTTATCCATCTGCGCCACGAAGGCGTCGAAGTTTGCCTTGGTGAGGGGGGTCTTGCCCAGCACGAACTCCTGCACGCTCTGGTTGATGTAGCGCTTCAGATCTGCGTTGTTGGGAGAGGGGGCGATGGTGCCGGCGCCGGTCACGTTGATCCAGGGGTAGGACTGGAAGGTGCTCAGGTAGGTCCGGGGTCCGAGGCTGCGTCCGTTGGCGGTCTTGAAGTATGGGTAGCGGGCCGCGAGCTCCATGTCGCTGTTGTAGAATACCATGTTGCGGAGCTGGGTGACTGTCTGACCCTTGGGCGAGGAGAACTTCGTGTCCGCCGGCACGTTCTTGTCGGTGATGTCTCCGTTGGCATCGATGGAATAATTGACTCCCTCCACGCCCCAGCCGATCAGCTTATAACCCTCGTCGGTGGCCATCCAGTCCAGGAACTTGGCTATCGCTTCCTTCTTGCCCGCCTTAATGGCCTTGGGCGAAACGGCGTAGATCCTGTAGTTGGAATCGTAGATGCCGGTCGCGGAAAGCCCCTTGGGCCCCTTGGGAGGGGGCAGGGCCGCCCATTCGCCATTGGGGAAGTTCTTGTCGAAGGGAGCGTAATTGGCCGCGGCGGCGAGGGCAGCCATCTGCTCCCTCATCACGCCGAACTTGCCCTGCTTCCAGGCTGCCCGGAAATCGTCCTTCTTGAGGGAAGGCCAATCGGGGTCTATGACCTTGTTGTCCACCAGTTTCTTGACGAACTGCAGGGCCTCGAAGAACTCGGGTTTCTTGGCGTTGAGGCCGAAATTTGCCGCCGTCATGTTCCAGGTGCCGGCCACGCCGAAAGCGCCCATGATGGGCTCGAAGCGGCGGCCCAGGTACTGCTCCTGGTCGAAGAGCTCCACGAAAGCTCCATAGCCGTAGGTGTCGTTCTTGCCGTTTCCGTCAGGGTCCTTGAAGGTGAAGGCATAGCAAACATCGTAGAGCTCATCCAGGTTCGTGGGCATCTTGAGGCCGAGCTTGTCCAGCCAGTCCTTGCGGATCACCAAGCCTTCATTTTTCTGCAGGGAGCCTGGGAAACCAAAGCCGTAACTCTTGCCGCGTATGGTAGTGAAGGCGATGCTGTCCTTGTCGAAGTGGTTCGCCGCCCTGTTAGGCATCAGCGGATACATGTCGTCCACCGGCGCCACGAGTCCCTGCTTGATCAATACCTGCCAGGGATCCCTGCGAACCATGAAGAGGTCGGGCAGCTGATTGGCCGCGGCGGCGGCCAGGATTTTGACGTCCTGGTCGTTCTCGTTGGAAGGCTCGGCTGTAATCTTCAGCTCTATGCCGAATTTTTCCCGCAGCAGCTTGTAGACCACCCAATCCTCCGGCGGCGGGCCGGCTTCTGTTATCGCCGCGCCGTACCATATCTCGATGGTAGTCAGCTTGTCCGCCTGGGCGAAGGCCGAACTGGCGGCCAGGAGCGCGAACACGAAGAAAAACAGGATTCCTTTCATTTTTTTCATGGAAACCTCCTTAATTCTTTATCGCGACGGAGCCCTTGAGCCCCGGCTTTAGCCTTTTACCGAACCCAGCATGGTACCCTTGACGAAGTATCTCTGGATGAAGGGATAGGCGGCCAGCATGGGAATAGCCGCCAGCAGGACGCTGGCCGCCTTGATCGCCGCGATCGGCGCCTCGCCGAAGGCGTTCACTTCGACGTATTCGTTCATGCCAGAGGACAACAGAATGTTCCGCAGCAGGATAGGCAGGGGCTGGAGCGCGCTGTCGTTGAGGTAGAGCATGGCGTTGAAGAAATCGTTCCAGAAATGGACGCCGTAATAGAGGCCGATCGTGAGCAGGATCGGCTTGGACAAGGGCAGAATTATTTTCCAGAGCACGGCCAGTTCCGGGGCTCCGTCGATCCTGGCGGATTCCTTCAGCTCTTCGGGAATTCCCTCGAAGAAACTCTTCATGATCAGGGTGTTGTAGACGGAAATCGCCCCTGGCAGATATACCGCCGCCAGGTGGTCCATGAGGCCGAGCTTGGACACCAGGAGGTAGTTGGGGATCAGCCCGACATTGAACAGATAAGGGACGAGGACGAGCCCGTACAGGAACTTCCTGCCCGGCAGGGTTTTTATCGAGAGCAGGTATGCCAGCGGCACGGTGAGGAAAAGCGCTGAAGCCACGCCCTCCAGGAAGATCCTGAAGCTATTGAAGATGGAAACGATGAAAGTCCGATGCCCGAGCAGCGCCTTGTACGCGGCGGTGGACCATTCCCAAGGGGGCAGGAGCATCCCGTCAAGGGCCGAGCCGATGAAGGTATTGGGGCGGAACGAGAGGGTGATGGTGCTCCAGATGGGAATGACGAAGAGCGCGAGGATGAGAAGCAAGCAGCTGTTGACGACGATATGGAAGAGTCTGTCCGAAGTCGTCAGCCGAATGGCGCTCTTCATGCCCTGTCTCCGCTAATACAGGCCGCTGCCGGTCTGACGCTTGATGAGCTTGTTGGATACGACGATGAGAATCAGCCCGAACAAGCCCTTGAACAATCCTACGGCCGTGGCCAGTCCGAAGCGAAATTCAAGAAGACCTTGCCGGTAGATCCACGTGT
>OFEK01000536.1_pt1 | contig 38854 bp, 27 predicted proteins | sample 1521131 | NCBI WGS metagenome assembly OFEK01 (sample SAMN05720209, study PRJEB24109) | activated sludge metagenome | isolation source: Anaerobic digester | place: China | collected 2015-12-16
CGCAGGGGTTGACCAGCACCAGCCGGGTGAACCCGAAGTTCTTCATCACCCGGGCAGTAAACCCGACGTTCCCCTCGTAAAGGGGTTCGATCAGGACGATTGATACCTCGGGCATACCCTACTGTACCGCCCGGACCGTCGCCCGGAGCACATCGATCCCTTCCTCGTAGACCGCATTGCCCACGACGATCGTGTCGGCGATGCGCCCCATCTCCGCCGCCTGCTCCGTCGAGCGGATCCCGCCGCCGTAGTAGAGGGTGGCGTGCTCGACCGCGTCAGACGCCGCCTGCACGATCGCGGGATCCCCGTAGGTCCCGCTGTACTCGATATAGACGATCGGGAACCGGAAATAACGGTCCGCCACTTCCACAAACGCAGCCACATCCTCGCCTGAAAGAGCGCAGTTCGCCCCTGTCACCCGCCCGACTGCGGAGTTCGGGTTGAGGACGATGTAGGCTTCGGGCACTACCATCTCCCAGTCGACACTGCTCGCGTGCCGGAGCCACGCGTAGTGCTTCCCGACGATCCAGCGGACGTCGTTGGTGTTCATCACGCTCGGTACGAAGAGGTGGTCGACTGCTCCGTCAAATATGGCGCAGTCGGGGCTTGCCGGCTCCACGACCAGCGGCAGCCCGTAGGCGGAGACCAGATCCAGGAGTTCACGGAGGTTCTCCTGTGTCACGTTCAGTGTGCCCGAGAGCATCAGGGCATCGGTCCCGCTCGTCACGATCTCTTCGACGAGTTCCGGTGGGAGGTGTTTGTCGGGGTCCAGTTTCGTCACGTGTGCCCAGGTCTTCCAGTTCGCGTGCATGGTGTCACTTCAGATAGCCGATATAGTCGTGGAGTCTGGCCTTTGGGATGCCGGTGATCGAGGAGACCTTCTCTGGATCCGCTTCGCGAAGCGTCGCCGCGTCGTATATGCCTGCAAGGTAGAGCCTCTCAACGGTCGCCTCCCCGAGGCCGGGGATCTCCAGAAGTTCTTTTCGCCCGCGTTCGAGCGCTGCTTTGGTGACCTTCGCAGGGGTGGGGCGGCCGAGGTGCCTGCAGACCATATCCACATGTTTATGTACGGTCTCCGGATTAATGCCGGTTTTGCTTGAGAGGTAGGGGATAGGAAGATAGCAGAAGTCGTCGGGGGTTGCTACGCCGCCGGTCTGGTACTTCTTCAGGCTGACCGCGGGGACCCCGGCCTCACGGAGGGCGCGCTCGTTGCAGAGCCCACGGGCTGCCGCAAGAAGTTCCGTTGCCACCGCATCGCCGATGCCGGCCTTCTTCAGGGCCGCAGGCTCCGCCTGCGAGAGCGCGCGGATATCCCCGATCCCCTGTTCGAGGAAACTTTTGATGATCTTCGCATGACTCCGGCCCTTCCTCGGGGGGACAACCTTCCTGACGAATTTCCGGAGTTCTGAGCGGCGCCGGAGGACCTCGAGGGCGGCTTCTGCCTCCTTTATCACTTGCTCGGCCTCGTTTGTCCTGACGCCGGTGGCGTTGACGAAGTCTCCGGGCTGCATGCCGGCGATCTCGGAGACGGTGTAGATGTGGTGCGCGTGCAGCCGCTGCATCAGGTCGTCGGTCATCGAGGGCATCATCCGGAGCGCCTCGACGTTCGAGGCGATGTGGCTGCAGAGCGGGCAGCCTATATCCCACGGCCGAGAGCCCTTCCGGATAAGGCGAACATGGGCGAGGTTGTGCTTCTCGCAGGTCTCCTCGATCCGGATCGCCTTGCCCCAGGTGCTGCCGGGCAGGCTGATGTTGAACCGGCATTCGGGGTAGCCGGTGCACCCGATGAACTGGGAGACGCCGAGGTGCCGGATCCGGAGGTCGTGGCCGCAGACGGGGCAGGGGCCGACGGTATGCTCCTCTGCGGTCTGCTCCATGATCTCCTCGCCGATCTCCTTCTCGTGGGCTTCAAGCTTGTCAAAGACCTTATGGAGCATCTCACGAGACTCCGTGACGACGTCGTCTCGGGAACGCTCGCGCTGCTTGATGAGTTGCATATGCTCTTCAAGCGTCCGGGTCATCTCGGGTTCCGTGATCGTCTCCGCGTGGTTATCGAGCGCGTCTATGACGGCTCTTCCGACGAGCGTCGGGCGGAGCGGGTTCCCTTCCACGTAGCGGCGGGAGATGAGTTTCCCGATCACCTCGTGCCGGGTGCTCTTCGTGCCGAGACCGAGTTCTTCCATCACCTGGATGAGCCGGCTCTGGGAGAAGCGCGCCGGCGGCTGCGTCTGCTTCTCTTCGAGGTTCACGTCCTTGATCGGCAGCAGTTCGCCCGGGACGAAGGCCGGGAGGATGTTCTCCTTCGCCTCCGAGTAGGGGTAGATCCGGCGCCATCCTACCGAGAGGAGCCTGCCGCCCGTCGCGGTGTAAGGCTCGCCCGACGCGTCGAAGAGACACTTCGTCGTCGTCCAGGTCGCGTCGGGAGAGAGGGTCGCGAGGAACCGCCGGACAACGAGTTCGTAGACCTTCCACCGGTCCTGGCCGAGGGCCTCGCGGGTCGCTGCTCCCGTCGGGTGGATCGGCGGGTGATCGGTGCTCTCTTTCTTGCCCCGTGTCGGGACCGGACGCCGGTGCTGCCGCACCCAGGCGACGTCCTTATCAAACACCCCTCCCTTGAGCGTATCGAGGATTCCGTTCAGGTTCAGGGACTTCGGGTAGACCGTGTTGTCGGTCCTCGGGTAGGAGATGTACCCGTTCATGTAGAGGTCTTCGGCGATCCGCATCGCGTTCGCTGCCGAGAGGCCCAGGCGGGCCGCCGCGACGATGAAGGTCGTGGTATCGAACGGCGTCGGCGCCCGGTCGGTCTTCTGCCCCTCTTTGACGTCCGTGACGACGAGCGGCTCCTTTGTCCCCTTCTTTGCGGCGAGGGCCGCCTCGTGGTCGGTGAACCGCCCGGCGGTATGCCGCGCCTCAACCGGCATACCGTCTTTCTCGGTCGTAAGCGAGAGCATCCAGTAGGTCTGGGGAACGAAGTTCTCAATCTCGCGCTCCCGCTCGACGATCATGGCGAGCGTCGGGCTCTGGACCCGGCCGACGGAGAGGATGTTCTTGCCGCCCCGGCGAGCCGCGAGGCTGATAAACCGGGTCAGCGCCGCTCCCCACATCAGGTCGACCGTCTGGCGGGCCTCACCGGCAGCCGCGAGCGCGAAGTCGAGGTCGGTCAGGTTCTCGAAGGCCGAACGGATCTCAGCGGGGGTGATCGCCGAGAACCTGGCCCGGTTGATCCTGACGCTGGGGTTCACCGCACGGACGAGTTCGTAGGCCTCCTTCCCGATCAGTTCTCCTTCGGTATCGTAATCCGTGGCGATGGTGACGAGGTCGGCCTTCTTGGAGAGTTTCTGTATGATATTGACGATCTTCTTCTCTGTTGGCTTCTTGACGGTGCCGGCGTCGATGAGGCTTCGCGGGGTGTGGACCTCACTTCGCCAGTTCGTGTAGCCGGGCTCGAAGTCCACCTCCACCACGTGCCCTTTGAGACCTACCACTGTCCTGGTGTCAAAAGAGTAGGTGGATACGTTTCCATCTTTTGTTGCCTTCACCTTCTCGCTGCCGGCGAGGATCTGCGCTATCCGGTTTGCTGATATATTCTTCTCTGCGATGATCAGATGCACTGCGGATTACACCCCGCCTGTCTCGATAATTTCGGATACGATCTTCCCGAGTTCCCGCGGGTCCGCCCTGCCCCGGGTCTCCTTCATCACCTGCCCGACGAGGAAGTTCAGGGCTCCCTTCTTGCCGATCCGGTAATCTTCGACCGCCTGCGGGTTTGCGGCGACTATCTTCTGCACGATCGCGGTGAACTCGCCTCCTGTGGCCTTGCTGAGCCCTGCGCGCTCCACGATATCGGCGGGCCGCTCGCAGGGGCTCCCGGCTGCACAGGCATCGAGCATCTCTCGCAGTACCTGGGTGCCGGCCGCATCAGTGACGGTCTCCGATCGCAGAAGCGCGAGGAGTTCTGCGATACGGTCGGCCGGGACGGCGGCGATGCTCATGTCGCGGTAGTTGAGCTCCCCAAGGAGGGTGTCGGCCACCCAGGTGGCGGCGAGGACCGGGTCGATGTGAGCGACCTCTTCATAGAAGTCGGCAAGTTTCGGGTCGCCGGTCAGGGTCCGGGCGTGGTTGAGCGATATGCCGTACTGCGCCATGAACCGGTTCTTCCGGGCGACGGGAAGCTCGGGGAGGTCGATCGCCGCGACCCGGTCCGCGACCCGGAGCGGTCGGAGGTCGGGCTCCGGGAAGTAGCGGTAGTCGTGCTCCTCCTCCTTGCTGCGGGCGGAGGTGGTGATCCCGCGCCCTTCCATGAAGTGCCGGGTCTCTCTCGTCACCTTCTGGCCGCGCCGGAGCAGGTTCTTCTGCCGGGTCACCTCGAAGGTGAGGGCCTTCTCGACGCCCTTGTAGGAGGAGATGTTCTTGACCTCGACCCGCTCGGAGCCCTCGAGCGATATGTTCGCGTCAACACGGAGAGACCCCTCCCGGTCACCGTCAAAGACCCCCAGGTACTCGAGGATCGTCCTGAGTTTGTTGAGGAACCGGCGGGCTTCCTGCGGGGACCGCATATCCGGTTCGGTGACGATCTCAAGGAGAGGTATCCCCGACCGATTATAGTCGACGAGCGAGTACTTCGCGCCGCCGGCGACGTGAACAAGTCTTCCGGGGTCCTCCTCGAGGTGAACCCGGGTGATCCGGACGAGCTTCTCGTGCCCCTCGTCGTCCTCGATCTCGACGGTCCCCTCGATCGCGAGCGGTTTGTCGTACTGGGTAACCTGGTAGGCCTTCGGGAGGTCGGGATAGAAGTAGTTCTTCCGGGCGAACTCCGACTCTTCTGGAACCTTCATATCGAGGGCTTTTGCCACCCGGAGGCCGTACTCGACCGCCTTCCTGTTCAGGCGCGGGAGCGCTCCGGGCAGGCCGAGGCAGATGGGACAGCAGTGGGTGTTGGGTTCGTCGTCCCGGTAGTCTGTCGAGCACCCGCAGAAGAGCTTCGTCGCCGTCGCGAGCTGGACGTGGATCTCAAGGCCGACGATCGTCTTCATGCCTTCACCTCCTGCTCGTAGGCATAGGCAACATCGACGACGCGCTCGTCTTCAAACTGCCTACCCATCAACTGGAGCCCCACGGGGAGGCTGTCCACCCTGCCGCATGGGACCGATATCGCCGGGATCCCGGCGAGGTTCGCCGGCACCGTGAGGATGTCGGAGAGGTACATCGAGAGCGGGTCGGTCTTCTCGCCGAGGCGGAAGGCGACCGTCGGCATCGTCGGTCCGGCGATGATATCAACCTCGCGGAGGGCCCGTTCGAAGTCCTGGCTGATGTTGCGGCGGGCCACCTGAGCCTTCGCGTAGTACCTGCCGGCGTAGCCCGCCGAGAGAGCGAACGTGCCGAGCATGATCCGGCGCCGGACCTCAGGCCCGAACAACTCCTGCCGGAGGTCCTGGTAGGCCTCGTGCCAGGACTTCCTCGTGTCGACCGCCGGGCCGTAGCGGACACCGTCGAACCGGGCGAGGTTCGAGGAGGCTTCGCTCGTGCAGATGACGTAATAAGCGGCAAGGGCGTAGCGCATGCCGGGGATGCTCACCGGCACCGTGCTGGCCCCGAGCCCCTCGAGGACACCGATGGCGTTCTGGACCGTCTCCGCGACGCGGGGGTCAACACCCTCGCCGAAGTACTCTTCCGGCACCCCGACCCGGAGGCCGGCGATATCGGCCGAGGGGCGGTGATCGTACGGGCGATCGAGCATCGTCGAGTCGCGGGGGTCGTACTTCGCGATCACCGACATCAGCCTCGATACGTCCTCCACCGTCCGTGCCATCGGCCCGATCTGCTCGAGGGAGTTTGCGTAAGCGATGAGGCCGTAGCGGGAGACCCGGCCGTAGGTGGGCTTGAGACCTACGATTCCGCAGAACGCTGCCGGGCACCGGATCGAGCCGCCGGTATCGGTGCCGAGCGCCATCGGGACGAGGCCCGCGGCGATGGCGGCCGCGCTCCCGCCGGACGATCCGCCGGGAACCCTTGACGGGTCCGCCGGGTTCCTGGTGGGGCCGAAGGCGCTCGTCTCGGTGGTGGAGCCCATGCCGAACTCGTCCATATTGGTCTTGCCGACAATGGCGGCCCCCGCCTGCCTGAGGAGTCCTACGACGTGGGCGTCGTAGGGCGGGACGTAGCCCTTGAGGATCCTCGACCCGCAGGTGGTCTGTATCCCTGCCGTCGATATGTTGTCCTTGACCGCGACGGCGACGCCGGCGAGCGTGCCGTCGGAAAACGGCGCTTCTTTACAGGTGGTGATGAACGCGTTGCACCGGTCGTCAGGCGAGAAGTGCAGGGTTCCCGCCACTCACATCACCCTCGGCGCCTTGATGAACCCGTTCTCGATTGACCCCGCGTTTCCGATGGCCGCCTCCTGCGTGAGGCAGGGCCGGGGCTCGTCCTCCCGGAAGACGTTCGTGATCCCGACGACCGGGGCGCTCTCGCCCTCCACAGCGTCGAGAACCTCGAAGTAGTCGAGGATTGCGTTGAACTGGGTGGTGAACTCCGGCACCTCGTCTTTCGATATGCCGATATCCGCAAGTTCTGCTATATGTTCAATATCGCTCTCAGTAATCATGTTCCGCCCTACTGATCTCCGTTAAGTACCCTTGTACCGACTTTTTATAACCGTTTGTCCGTGCGAGTCGCTGTATCATCCGCCAGATTCCGCTCCCGTACTGCATCGCTTTCTTCTCGGCCCGGGCAATCTCGGCCGGGATGTGCCGTTCTGCGACCTCCCGCAGCGGGTATTTTCGCACCCCGGCGCGCACCCTCTCCGCAGCCGGGATCGCCTGCGCAGCGCGCACCACCCTGACATCGCGGTAGGGCATTGAGAAGTACGCCGCATGCAGTGCCGCCACGGCCTGGTCCCGTGCTCCCTGGCGGCCGAGGTCCACGATGTCCCGTTCGAGTTCCGCCGCGAGGTCCGGTGAGGAGAGATAGCGGGCGTAGCCGCCGAAGAGTTCGTCCGCCCCCTGCCCGGCGAGGATCCGGGTATGGCCGTGCTCTCCCGCCCATGCGGCGGCGAAGAAGAGGGTCGTTGCGATCGAGACCTCGAGGGGGTTTGTCGGATCGGGGATCACCCGGACCACCCGGCGAAGGGCCTCCGCAACCTCGTCCCCGGTCGGTGAGACGATCTCAAGGTCAAGCCCCATCATCCGGGCGGCCTTCGCCGCCCACGCGATGTCGTGCGACCCTTCGATCCCTACCGTCACACAGGGGAGGCGGGCGAGGGCGGCGATGAGGGCCGAGTCGACGCCGCCGGAAAACGCTACCACCCCCTCGTCGCGTCGGAGATCGACCGCGGTGACGATCGCCTCCTCAAGCGTGCAGGGCGGCGGGTCGGGGGCTACCCGGGCGACCTCGCGCCCGCCGCAGCATACGGTTCCCGGCGGGACCGGGCCGGGCATGATGCCGAGGGCGTCGCGGGCGATGCAGTCGTCCCAGTCGAGCAGGAACTCGCCGCCGCACCCATTGAGCGCGTTGGGTCCCGCTTCGAGCATCTGCTCTACATCGGCGGGGGTGAGGCGCACTCCGTCACGTTCTATCCAGCCCTTCAGGTTCATATCAGGCATCTTCCACAATCCGGCAGGTTATTGCCATGAGGGGCCAGGTACCGTGGCCGCCCCAAAAAACTGATCGAGTTCAGTGTTTGCATTTCTGATGTATAAATATGCGTACACCATCCTACGTGAAATTCGTGGCATTCCGGTAATTTCGGCCGGGCATGCGACCCCGACTTCTCAGAGGCTCCCTCAACGGTGGTGGGACGATGACCCGAACCGGTCACGGGGTCAGGAGAGCGACCCCGGCTGTTTTCGGGGGAAGACATGTTCCTTGGGCACGTTGTGGTGCTCTGTCCGTCGCGCCCGTGATGCGTATCGACAGTCACAGATGGTAATACTTATGATTTATTTTATAATATATCGTATTACCTTTGGTGCATCCGGGAGTATTGGGAATGAATGGCAGGGATAGGGGAAGGCAGGATTTGCCATGCTGGTGATCACCTCTGCGGTGAACGCCGTCCTGCTGGTCACGGTCGGGATCGTCCTTGCGAACATCCTTGCCGAGACCGGGATCTTTGCCCGGCTTTCGTCGTTCACCGGGCCGTTCTGCAGGGTTTCCGGCCTCTCCGATGCGTGTGTCCTTTCTGTCGTCGCGATGGGGGTCAACGCCACGGCGGGAAAGTCGATGCTTGCCGAGTACTACCGCGACGGGAAGGTGACGGAGCGGGAGGTGATCCCGGTGCTCATCATGGGCTCCTTCCCGGTGGTGCTCGGGGAGTCGCTCTTCCGCGTCCAGCTCCCAGCAGCCCTGATCCTCCTCGGCCCCGTTGTCGGGGGGATCTACACCGGGCTGAATCTCTTATCGAGCGGCATGCAGGCACTTTTTGCCCTCCTCTACAGTCGCCGGTTCCTCGCCGCCCCCGGGCGCGCGCCGGCCCCGGTCCCTCCCGCACCCACGGCCGCTCTTGCGCTCACCCGGGAGGTCGTCCTTGCCGGGTGCAGGAGGGCGGTCCCGACGCTCCGGCGGGTCGTGCCCGTCACCCTGGCCGCGCTGCTCGTTTTTTCTCTCCTCACCGCGACGGGCGTTATGGATGGCGTCGCCGCCGCGTTCGACCCCCTCCTCCGGGCCATCGGTCTCCCCGGCGAGAGCGCTGCGGCGCTCGTAGCCCAGTTCGTCCATTTTTCGGCGGGCTACGCGATCGTTGCATCCCTGCTGGATGGGGGTATCCTCACGCTCGAGACGGCGCTCGTCACGCTCGTCCTCGGAAGCATGGTGGTCATCACCATGATCTACGTCAAGTACTCTGTGCCGCTCTACCTCTCGCTCTTCGGCCGGCTCGGCGTCAAAATTGCGCTGGTCACGTACGCGGCAAGCATGGCCGCGAAGGTGGTCACGGTTGCGCTGGTGATGGTTGTGTTATGAGGGGGTGCGGGGTTACCATGCCCGGGGGGTGCCGGGGGAAGCCTCCGGGCCGTTCGGAGGCTTTCCCGGAATCGGTCTCAGTACTTCATTATACGGATTTGTTGAACCCCATCTGTACTGCCGGGTGAAGAACTATATGTTACCCACTGGAACGAGCTCTCCGCTGACAATGCAAGAACAGCGTGCGTCAGACGATCAAATCAAGAAAGAAGTCCCGATACTCATCTCCTGCCCCCGTAGGGCAATCTTCATCATCTCCTCGCTCCCAGGTACGATCAGGAGGGAGCAGAACCCGTATGGAAGCTCAGGTCCGCCGGGAGAAGAAGAGCATCTTCGTTGACAGGCTGGAAGAAGCACTCCCGCTGCTCCGGGAGCGGTTCGGCGTGGCGAAGATCGGCCTCTTCGGATCGACCGCCCGCGGCGAAGACCGGCCCGAGAGCGATGTGGATGTGCTGGTCGAGTTTGCACCCGGACAGACGACGTTCCGGAACTTCATGGAACTCGCGTTCTACCTTGAGGACCTCTTTTGCCGCCGGGTGGACCTCGTCACCGAGCAGGGGCTCAGCCGACATCTCCGATCGTATATCGAGAAGGAGGTCGTCTGGTGTGAGGCGTGACGATCTCTTTCTTCGGCACATCGCGGACGAGATTGCATTTCTCCGTGAAGTCGGCAGGGAACTGACGTATGAGAGGCTGCTTGCGGATCCGGTGCGGCAACGTGCAATCGTCCGCTCCATCGAGATCATCGGGGAAGCGACGAAGAACATCTCCGAACCCCTGAAAGAACAATACCCGGAGATTCCCTGGCGGCTGATTGCCGGTTCACGGGACAAGTTGATTCATGCTTATTTTGAGGTCGACTGGAGGATCGTCTGGAATATTCTCCAGAACGAGGTCACGGCCCTCGAACCACGAGTGCAGGCAATTCTTGCCGAACTCGACACACCGTCAGGGGATACCGAATAAGGGCCGCAGGACCCGGCCCGGACACCGTTGGTGGGGGCGAGCGCCTTGTTGATCTGGCGATACAGCCGCTTCTGCAAACCGATGCTGGAAAACTGCCGCTCAGAAAAAGGCAACCGGCGAGGCGGCGTTGCAGGCTGCATTGTACCGCTCCATCGTGGCGAGCAGCATCCACCGTTCGTTGGGCCGTGAAAGCGTGTGGGAACATGGTGAGGCCGATTCCTCCCTCGGCTTAAGCCGGGGGGCTCCTCGGTCCACGTTCCTGAAAGATTCCCCGGGATCGTTCCCGGGGCGAAGAAGAAGAGGGTGCGGGGTTACCGCTTCCGGAGGAAGTACCATCCCGCCGCCAGACTTCCGGCGGCGACCAGGCCCCCGACCGCGATGAGCACCCACGGAATTTCGCCGTCTTTGGGCTGCTGCGAACCGGGTCCGGACGGGGTTTCACCGCCGGGAGTCGCGGCGGCCGGTGCGGCGGTCGCCTTCGCCGGGGGTGCGTCGGCCCACGTCAGGGCGAAGAGACTGAAGTGCGAGACCCGCGCCGTCACGGTCCGGGTTGCCGGGTCCACGGTTGCGGGGACCTCCTGCCAAGCGCCGGTCCCGGGGTTGTACCACATCACCCGCAGGGTGGCGGGGTCGCCGTTCCTCCCCCACTCTTCCTCAGAGAGTGTGTAGGTGAGGGTGGCCGGCGGGTCGAAGGTGGCGCCGGCCGGTCCGCAGGTGAGGGCAAACCCGATTGTCGTCCCCCCGGGGGCCGGTGGCAGCCCGGCGGCGTCGGCGCGCGCTATGGTCACTTCGCCGAGCGGGTTTCCGTCTTTGTCGCGGGCACGCGTCCCCTCGCCGACAGTCAGCGAGCCGGCACCGTCGCCGGTCCTGACCGTCACCGGTGCGCTGACTTCGCCGGTCTCCGAGAGGGGGAGGGATGCCTGCCCGACGGACGTCACCGGTGCGGACTGGGTCGGGGCGGGGGTCGATGTTGACCCCTGCGACCCTCCACCGCCGCCGCCGTTACCGCCGTTGCCGGGCGTGGGCGTGCTCCCCCCGGCAACGGAGAGGTCCAGGCAGGTAGTGCTGTCCGGTGTGAAGGGTGCCGTCTCCCGCGCCGCCCGCCCGTTGACCAGGAAGGTGATCGTCTCCCCGGCATGGCCGTCGGTCGCACTGACCACCAGGCGACCTCCCTCATGCCGACTGGAACTGCCGTACTCCCCGGCTTTCGTCGTCACGATCGAACCGTATGTCGTCTCCCCGATCGTGGCAGTGATAGTGGTCCCGGCGGGTGCCGGGGCACCGTCGGTCGTCACACTGCCCCAGAAATCGTGAGGGAACGTGGGGGGGGAAGTCTCCGTCGCCGAGACCCCGGTCGCGAGGGCCAGGAGGAGGATCAGGGTCATTCCATGCTGGAATTTCATCGTCACGCCCCGATGGCGGCGAGGGTATCCGCGTCGTTCATGTAGAGCCAGTAGCCCCGGAAGGGGGAGAGCTCCCGCATCTCGCTGTGCCGGCCGGTATCGCCGCGGATGAACGAGACGTCGTAGGCCTGTTCGTTCGTCTTCCAGCCGAAGAGGGTCGCCCAGGCCGGCTCGGCCGTCCGGAGCGCGATGGCCGCGGGTGCGGGGACCGTGTCGGTGAACCCGATCGCGTTCCACCCCTCATCGAGGTATTTTGTGGTCGGCGGGGAGTTCGAAGCGGCGGCGAAGGCCAGAGGGATCTCGTAGGTGCCGTTCGCGTAGATCCAGATCCCGTCAAGCGGCCGGAACGCCTCCTCCCGACTCATCGCCTCCCACTGGTCAGTCCCGTTGTAATACAGCACCGGGCGCCCGTCGGTCTCCACGCCATCGAAGATCGCGATGGTGTCCTGGCCGGCGGCGAGCCGCTTCGGCGTCGAGACGAAGTTCCAGCCGGGCTGGAGGGTGATCGCCGACGCGTCGAGGTCGACGTGAACGGCAGCGATCTCTCCCGAGGCGACGGTCACGGTCTCCTCTGCGTCCAGGTAGCCGTCAAGGCTCACCCGGACGGTGTGGGTGCCGACCGGGACGTTCGTCAGCGTGGCGTTGGTGGTTTCCCCGGTCTCCGCGCCGTCGAGGACGATCCGGGCGCCGTCGGGCGACGAGGTGACGGCGATGATCCCGGCTGGCTCGGTCAGGGTGAAGTGGGCCACGGCGGTTCCGTCATCGACGACCGTCACGATCATTGAGGCGTCGGCGTAACCAGCCTTCTTCACGGTGACGGTGTGCTCGCCGGCCGCGACGTTCTCCAGGATGGCGTTGGTCGTCATGCCGGTGTCGATGCCGTCGAGCCAGATCGCCGCACCCGTGGGCGTCGAGGCGACGGTGATGCTGCCGCGGGCCTCGACGAGGTCCCGGTGGAGGGCTGCGGTCTCGTTATACGCGACGGTGACATCAGCCGTGGTGTCGGCGTAGCCGTCCTTCTTCAGGGTGACGGTGTGGGTGCCGACGGCGATCCCGTCGAGGGTTGCGTTGGTGACTTCGCCGGTATCAGCGCCGTCGATGAGGATCGCAGCGCCCTCGGGCGTCGAGGTCACGGTGAGGCTCCCGGTCAGGGTGGTCAGTTCGAGGTCGACCTCTGCGGTCTCGCCGGTGGCGACCGTGACCGGCATCGAGGCGTCGGCGTAGCCGTCGAGTTTCACGGTGACGACATGGTCGCCGGCCGGGACGTTCGTGAGGGTGCAGTCGGTGACTTCCCCGGTCTCCTCACCGTCGAGCCAGACCGCGGCGCCGGTCGGCGTCGAGGTGACGAGGATGCTGCCGGGTTCGGGGGCATACTCGACTATCAGGAAGGCTGCGGCAGCCTCCATGTAGTCGGCGCTGCTCTGGAACGCCGCGACGTTCTCGCCGGCGAGGAGCGAGGTCACATTGCGCTCGTCGACGCCGATCTGGCTCGTTCCCGTGTAGTTCCAGGCGTTCGTCCAGGTCTCGTCATTAAAGATCAGTTCACCCTCGTTCGGCCCGGCGCCGGGGGCGACGGTGACCAGGCGGGCGCCTGTGGCGTTCGCGGGGTCGAGGGTGAACGGCGCATACGCCGTCGCCTCTTTGGGGGTGGTGCTCTGGCTTGCGCCGCCGTAGAGGAGGTCGAAGCCCTCGTTCATCAGCACCGTATGCGGGGCGGTGACGCCGTCGTCATAGACGACCGCGAGGAGCATCCCGCGGACCGAGACGTTCCCGCCGCCGGGGAAGGTGTTTGCGAGGACGGCGGTGTTGCCCTCAGGGCTGAAGGCGTCGGTGACGTTGTAGACGGTCATGCCGTAGGGATACGAGGTGCCCCATCTCTTCTCGTCTTCGTAGAAAGCGGCCTGCTCGACCGCTGCGCCGTTAAAGGTCAGGGCGACGTTCTCCGGGAAGACCGGGCCCTTGTCGTAGGTGTAGGGGACGTAGAGCCGGGCGCCGGCGATCGTGGCGCCTTCGGGGACTGTGAGATCGCTGGCGGTCCAGTTGACGGTGTAGTCGGCCCAGTTGGTGCCGGCGGAGAGGTAGGCGCCGTCACCGGCCGACCAGAGGAGGTCGCCGCGAACGTCGTAGGTTTTCGCGGTGGCGATGTCTTCGCCGTCGGTCCAGCGCTTGCCGCGGTAGCCGTTGTGGACGACGGTCTTCTCGATGCTGAGCAGGTTGTTCTCTTCGTTCGATTCGCCGATGAGACCGTCGGGATCGGCGACGGCGGTGATCGTCACGGCATCGCCGGCGTTGCGGATGGTCTCGTCGGTCCAGGTGACGGTGGTGTTTGCGCCCGCGGCGAGGCCGTCGACCGCGACCGTGCCGGTTGCGCTACTGGCGTTGAATTCGACCGCGAACGCGCCGGCATCGGCGGTGCCGATGTTCGTGATCTTCGCGGTGTAGATGTTCTCGGCTGCGGAGAAGACTTCACCGTTGTTAGAAGCGAGGGTGCTGACCGCGAGATCGGGGGCGTCCCCGCCGGAGGTCGTGTATTTTACGGCAAGTGTTGCAAGCGTGGTCTTGTACGATCCACCGTTCGGTACGTACGTGAAACTGCTGTCGTTGCCGGCGGTCAGGTCGTTCTTGACGTCCCAGTTGTTCGTTCCAAAGTAACCAGATGGGGTCCCACCCGTATAGGCAGCGCCGTTGAACGTGTACAGGGCGTCTTTGGAAGAGAGCATGACGTTCTGGAGGGTAGCATCCGTCCAGCCGGCGGCAAGTCCGCCGGTGGCAAAGGTTGAGGTAACCCCGCCGGCGCCATTCGCCTGGTAATCGTGTCCGTCATTCACCCAGTAGTGTACCACATCGCTGTCGCCATCATTGTAAGCAACCACGAGGACGACCTCTTTGATGCGGCCATCGAAGTTCGATGCCACCGGGGTTGAGACGACCTCTGCTTTCGGGCTCTGCGAACCGACGAGATCGGTCACGTCGTACCAGAGCAGGTAATCCGAATACTGGCGGTTCACATGATCGTTGACCGGGTAGACATTGGCTGTGTTGTCCCCGGCGGTGGCGAGGGCCTCGGTGCCGAGCGTATCGTATGTGCCGTCGCCGTTGCCGTCGAACCTGACGGTCGCGGTTCCCGTCCGGTTATCCGTACCTGCAGCGTATACGACCGTATACAGCCGCGCCCACTGGACGTCGGTGTAGGCCGGGAGAGTGAACGTCTGGTTGAGCGTGTTCGTCGTATACGAGGTCCCGGAGCTCCATCCTCCGTACGCTCCCACGTAGAGATCGCCGGAGACCGTGCCGTTCTGAACCGTGGCGAGGCGTTTCGCCCCTGCGGAGGACGAGATATACTGGGTCTCTGTTACGGTGTCGCTTCCGTCGGCGTTGGTCGCGGTGAGCCGGATGTCGTAGGCTCCCGCTGCAAAGTCGTATGTTGCGTTCCGGTTGGTGGAGAATTCAGTCCAGTTATCACCTGTTCCGGACGGCCGCGACTCCCATGACCATGCGGTGGGGGTGTTGGTCGAGGCATCGGTGAAGGTGACGGAGAGCGGCGCTACGCCGATGGTCACGTTCGCTGCGAAGTTTGCAACCGGGGTGTCACCGCCGGATCCGCCTCCATACTCCACCACGAGGAAGGTCTGTGCCGCAACCATACACGGTGATTTCCAGGTATTGTCTCCCTGAATCGCCGCTTCGTTCCCGGTCGCGTTCAGGTACGCCGTCACCTCGCGCTCGTCGACGGCCACCTGCGGGTTGTCGGAGGCGCCGACTGCCCGCGGGCCGTAGTTCCATACTCCTGTTCCGATCTGCTCTCCATTGAAGAATAGGTTGCCTTCGGCGTCGTTGCCCCACGGGACGAACGTCGTCAGGTTCGCACGGACGACGCTCCCCGTATCGATGGTCGCGCCGGAGAACGGCACATACGCCGTCGCCTCGGCCATGCTCGTGCCATAGTTACCCTGGTCGGCGCCGAGGAGATCGAACTCTTCGTTGACGAAGATCTGCTTCCTGGTGGCGGAAGAGTCCTCGTAGATCACGGCGAGGGTAAACCCGGCCGGCGAGATCTTGGCGTTGGTGTCCGTCCGTGCGAAGAGAACTGTGTTGTTGACGTCCGTCTGGTAGAGGTCGGTCACGTTGTAGGTGAGCAGGCCGTAGTAATGGTCGGCATACGCCCCGAAGTTCGAGACATCGCTGTACCAGTTCACGTAGGGGACCCGGACACCGTTGAAGTCGATCGAGGTGTTGTCGGGCGCCGAGTAGGTGTTGTCCCAGCAGTAGGGCACGTAGAGCCAGGCGTCGTGAACCGTCGCGCCCGCCGGGAGCGGGAGGTCGCCCGCCGTCCAGGTCACGGTGTAGTTTGTCCAGCCCTCGCTGCCGAAACTGCCGGACATGTACTGGCTGTTGCCGAAGGAGTGGATGATGTCGCCGCGAAGGTCGTAGGTCCGCACCGTCGTGACGTTGCTGCCGCCCTCCCAGTACATCTTGCCCTTGTAGCCGTTGTAGAGGATCTTCTTATCGGCGAAACCGACCTTTACGTTGTTGGTCTCATCGGTCTCGGCGATGAGGTTGTCGGGGTCGACGATGGCGGTGTATCTCACCGTGCCGCCCTGGAGGTTGCGGATTGTCGGGTCGATGATGTTGATTATGGCGATCTGGGCGCCGCCCGCGATCGATTCGATGGTCGTGGTATTGACCGCGACGGTGCCGTTGGCGACGTCGCTTGCGTACAGGGCGATCACGATATCGGTCGCGACATCAGTCCCGGTGTTCTTGACGCTCCTGATCTGAACCTGGTTTGGTTCCCTCGCAAAGACCGCGCTGCCGGGTGTCGGGTTCACGACGCCGGCAATGGTGAGGTCGACCTGGGTGGCTGGGGTCACCGTCACCTCTGCGGTCCCGGTCACGCTCCCCGCAGCGGCGGCGACGGTTGTCGTCCCTGCCGCAAGGGCGGTGAAGTACCCGGTCTGGTTCACCGTGCCGACGGTCTCGTTGCCGCTCGACCAGGTGAAGGCGACGTTGGTCATCGCGTCGCCGTTCTGGTCTTTCGCGGTGGCTGTGAACTGCTGCTTATTACCGACTGCCAGGCTCGCCGTCGCGGGGGAGACCTCGATGGTCGTCAGGACAGGCGCGGCGCCGCCGGTGGAGTAGGTTACGTTCAGGTAGGGGCGTAGTGTGGCGTCGGAAGAGTCACGACTTGCCAGTTGAACCCTCTGTTCCGTGGAGGTAACTGATTCGTCGGGAGAAGCAAGTTTCCATCCATAATTTGGGGTATCTTCCGCATATGCCTGTAAATCCTGTGTGACGTTCCACGCAATCCAGACATTCGCTGCTGAACCAGGGTCAATTACGTCGGTCGGCTGCGTATCGTTGGAGGGTCCATTGCACCAGGTGACATTGGACTCGTTCCATGCTTCGGTCACGCGGTACGCGGCGACCTCCCTATCACCCTTCCTGGCGGTCATATAACCATAGAGTGTCGCCGATTCGATCGTCGCTCCCTCGGGAATCGAAGAGAGGTCGAAGTGAATAAGGCTCCTGTAGAGTGTTCCACCCGAGGTACCCCAGGGATCGCCGGATTGCCGAACAAAAAGACTCGTGGAATCACCATAACTCGTATTTCCTGGGAGAGAGCCCCATCGAATATACGCATCGGCGTCCGCCTGGAACGTCTCGGTGGTCGTTGCCGCCGCTATGGGCGCGGCGAGCGTGGTCATGCACAGCAGTGCAGCGATACAAACAATCAGCAATCTTCGTTGCATTTTCTATCAAGCTCCTTCTTCATCGTTTCATCTCGCCCGGCAGCACTGGCGCCCCTCCCCGGCGATCGGAGAGGGCGCCGATAGTCAAATTGGACGATCGGAAGATAGTATTTAGTAATATATAAATTGAGATCGTTCATACTGGATCATCACTTTAATAAAAAATGTATTAATTTAGGTACGTATTTTTGATATTCGTGCCACGCAAAGGCGAACCGTCCGGCCTATGGTCAGATCCCGCCGGGGGTGTGAGAGCCGGCAGTCCGCCGGTCCTCTGCGCGGCCGAAAAAAAGGGTGTGGCGGTCAGCCTTCCGGGTCGACCGCCGATTTCGCGTCTTTTGCCTCAATCCGGAACAGGTGTTCTGTCACGACATCGTCGTCGCGGAGGTGCGCGCTCACTCCTCCTCCTCCACTGTCAGCAGGGCGAGGGGGATCTTGAAGTAGCCGCTGTACGAGCCGGAGTCGGTGGAGTTCCGGTCAAACGTCATCGTACTGTCTCCGCCGGTGATGTAGTCGGTGACATTCCAACTCTGGTATCCTAAGTACGATCCCTGCTGCGGGTTGCTCCAGGGCAGGGCGTTGCCGTTAAAGGCGTAGTTCCCGTTGTAACTCGCCAGGTAGATGGCCGTGAGGTTCGCATCGACAGCCGTGATCCCCGATGTGCTGAAGTCAGTCTCTCCAATGTAGGAGTATCCTTCATCATCGGCAACGTAGGAGTCGGTGTCGTGGCCCTGGTTCACCCAGTAGTGGATCTGGTCAAAATCTCCGTCGTTATATGCCACTACCAGCGTGATCATCTTCACCCGGCCGTCGAACGGCTGGGTGCCATCCGGCTTGTGAGTCTGCACCCGTGCCGAAACACTCGATGAGTTGATGTCAGCGGTCACGTCATACCACATCAGGCAGTCGCTCGTCACCCGGTTGCAGTGGTCGTTGATCCAGATTGTCCCGTCCTCACCGCTGCCCCGCGGGAAGGTGTAGGTTGTGTTCACGATCTCGGTATCAAGTGTCTCGTATCCCGACCCGCCGTCGAACTCCACGGTCGTGTTCAGGGGGTAATTCGCTTGCATGTTCCCTATGTAGGTATCTACATAGAGCCGTGCCCAGGCGACGTTCCCGGAACTGCACGGGAGGGTGAAGTTTTTCACGATCGGGGCCGTATGTGCGTAGTCGAACCCGGGGTACGCGTCGAACCAGAGGCCGCCGGAGACCGTGCCGCTCGTCCCGTTCCCGGTGACGAGAGGGTCTCCGCCCAGGTACGGATCCGCCGACACCGGTGGTGTAAATGCGCACACCACCGTCAGTACCAGCATGCATGCCAGCATGCGCTGTATGTCTGTCTTCATTGTTCACTTCCAGGTTGTTTGTAGTTCCGGGAGTGTCCTGCCTCCCGGTAAGCAGTGGATGATCTCAGTATAACAAAAATCTTTTCATTTAACACTAAGTGCTAAAATAAATTGTTTCTATAATACCCGTCGGGCTGCTACGCCCGTGCTGCTACAGGCAGGAGCAAGCCATACGTAAGTTTCTCCTCTCTATCTCAGCCGGCATCGGGATCAGTCCTGGTACTGTTCGAAACACGGCAGTCAGGTAAGGGTTGCGTGTTCTGATAGCATCTTCGTGTCTCTCCCGGACGCGCCTCGGTCCCCTCCAGGCACACCCGGGTATACCCACCGGGGGGGCGGCGCTCCTTCATGGCAGGGGAGTTTCAGGACGACCTCGTGCGGAGAAGCCGCGTCCGAACCTCCTGGATGGGGTTATCCGGCAGGGTTCGTGGAGATGATCAGGAGCATTCTGCGGTTGGGACCGGAACTCTCGCTTCCGTGATTCCGTTTCCGGTGCAGCTACACTGAATGCCTGGACCCGCTCAACGGGGCCCCTGCAGGCGAACCTCTGCTGCCGGCGTTTGTATTCCTGCTTTATACAACTGCAGAGAGGCGTGAGCCCGAAATTTTTGGAATCGATGCGCAGCAAGTTCCGCACGAGAACAGTGAGAAAATATCCGGTCTTCTGGAACCAGGGGTTGGCCCTGCATCCAACCTGGAAGTGAACGGAGGAATGGCAGGGCCGAATATCAGGTTGGTAATCAGGGTAAATCATCCTGTCGGAACGGCCTGGCCCCGGAGAACCTGTCGGCGCGCCGGGAAAGACGACGAATATTCGGAGGATTCTCGCGTGCGGCTGAAACGGTCTTAGGATAGGGTTTCGGTGCACGCGGATCTGTAGAATTCCTCCCATCAGAGGTCATATCCCCTGCGTTCTATTCCGGCAAAAAAGTGGATACCGGGGTTTTTCAGTCCCCTGAGAGGTCGGCATGGCATTCGGTGGTCACATGTGGCGAGACTATGACGTCTTCGATCGTCTTCGACCCGCTCTTTCCTACTACCTTCACCGGATAACTGCCGATATCGAGGTAGTGGAAGGTGTGGGGCGTCACTTCGCCGGTATCCCGGCTGTAGAGGTAGATCCTGGCGCCCGCCGGGGTGCTTGAGACCTCAAGCGATCCCCAGGTATAGGGGTCGAGAGTAAACTTCACCGTGGCGTCCTTGCCGTGGTCCGTCAGCAGGACCTCCCGTTCTGCCGGGATATACCCCGGCTTTGAGACCGAGATCAGATGCTTCCCTTCCGATATGTTGGTAACGACATACGGCGTGGCAGACCCGGTCTGGAACCCGTCGACCGATATCGTTGCCCCTGCCGGCACCGACGTCACGAGGAGACTGCAGGGTGCATCCGAGAAGACGGCGCTCACGGTGTCGTTCGACTCGACGGCGGCGGGTATCCGGTAACTCCGGTAACTCTCGCCGTCATAGATGGTGATATACGACCCCCCGATCCCACTGACCTCGACCTTCTTCGGGAACCGGTCGCTTAGGTACCTGCCGTTGATCGAGAAGGGTTTCTGCGCGTAGTCCTCCGACTCAAACGTGAGCGACCGTGTCAGTTCCGCGTTGCCGCTGGTGAACGTCACCCGGGCTATGGCGTTTTTCTCGATCCAGATCCGCTCTTTATCGGAGCTGAACGTGATCCCCTCTTTCTTCACCTTGATGGTGTGCAGCCCCTCCTTGAGCCCGTAGACGATGTCGGGAGTCTTCCGGTTCACCTTGCGGCCGTCGACGAGGATCTCCGCCCCCTCCGGGAACGAGTCGACGTAGACGCCGCCGTAATGGTTCTGCTCCCAGGTCCGGAGCAGGCCGGGGGAAGCGAGACCCGGAATCTCGACAACGACCTCATCGTCGTGGTCGAGCAGGATTGTCCGTTCCGCCGGCTCGGCGCCGTCCATGCGCACCCGGACGGTATGGTTGCCGCCCGAAAGCGATGCAAAGGCGGCCGGTGTCGTCCTGCCGGTGTACTCCCCGTCGAGGTCGATGAGCGCACCCGGGGGGTCGGAGAGCACCGAGAGGCCGAACCACATCGTGGTGATATCGACGGCCGGCGCCGCCGGCGCCGTGGGTGCGGGCTCGGCCCGGGCCAATCCGGGATCAGGCGCGGGCTCCGCCGGCGGCGCCGGCTCCTCAGCGGCGGGGGTGAAGCCGAACAGCGAAAAGATCGCCGAAACAACATCGAACAGCAGGTTGAGCACCCCTCCGATCGGAGCGTCTCCGCCGGCCTCGCCGTACCGGACCGCATAGACGCCCCCCTGCCAGATCTTTGCCGAGACGCTGCCACCCGTTGCATCTGCCGTGGTCTCCAGGGTCTCCCAGGTGCCCGAAGCGCGGTCGTACCTGACGATCGCGCCTCCCGATCTGTTCACGGAGACGACCAGCCCGAGCGGAATGTCGCTCACCATATCCTCGCTGGCGATCTCGTAGGCCGGGTCGGCACCCCCGGCACCGCCGGGCGGAAGCCTCTGTAACGTTATCGTCTGGACGAGGTTCCCGGAGCCTTCGGTGATCACCGCTCCCTCGGGTATATAGAGTTGAACGGCCCCGCCGTCGGCGACGATGCGCGTGGCCTCGATCCGCCCGTTCGTCGAGTTGAAGGTGAACCGCGATCCGGTGCTGCCGGACGATGTCGTCGGCGTCCCGGGAGTGCTCGCCGTGGGCGTAGCGTTCGCCTCGTAGCCCGCCGGCGGGATGCCCTTCCTGACGACGAGGATGACGGCGCGGTTCTCCATATAATCCCCCTTCGTCGTGGTGATGAGGCTCTGGATCCCCGCCTCGTTCCCTGACTGCCGGAGGTACGGTCTCGCGTCCAGGTCGGCCACGCTGATCGCTGAAGAGCCAGCAGTGAGCAGGTTGAACCACTCACCGCTGTTGAAGAAGATCCGGTGCTCGTCGTCGTCCATCCCCGAACCTGCTGTGGTTACCAGGATGAGGCGCGCCTCGCCGGCTCCGGAGAGGTCGACGGACTCGTTGAAGATCGCTGTCGTGATACAGTCTTCAGACGTCGTGCCGAAGTCCGGGTTGGCATAGAGCGTATCCGATCCCTCCGCGATCCAGTAGGTCATCTCCGGTTCGGCAGGATCTTCGGTGACGACCAGGAGGCCGACGCCGTAGGCTGCAAATACATCGTCCTTTCTCCCGTCGTTTTTCACCGTCACGACGTGCTCTCCGGCGATACCGCCCTTGATGCCGGTGACGTTGAACGCGTGGGTCTCGAGAAGATAATTATAGATCCCCTCGTCCTTCCGGTCGTTGTAGACCTTATCGGCCGCGATATTCGCTCCGTCGACTGCGAGACCGATCCTGACCGGGGTGCCCTCTTTCCTCTTCTCGTCGTGCCCCCAGGTGGTATAGATATACAGCCGTGCATACCCTACCGTGCCGTTCTTGGGTGGGGGCACATTGATCGTAAACTCCTTGCCCTCACCGGCGTGGATGAGCCCGGTGTAACTGCTGAACTCGTAGTAGGTCAGGTTCCCGTGGACGGTTCCTGAGACGGCTACGTCCAGGTTCTTCCCGGTGTAGCCGTAGTCGGGGATCCCTCCGCCGTCGGAACCGCCGGACCCACCCCCGGACGTCGTGAGGTCGAAGTTAACGGAGGTGGTCTCGCCGTCGTTGACCGTAACCGTCCGGTAGTCTTCGTAGCCCTCCGCCCTCACCTCGACCGTGTAGTCGCCGATGACCAGGTTCTCCAGCGTCGCCGGGGTTACGACCGACCTGTTCACCCCGTTGAGGTAGACCCAGGCCCCGGGCGGCTCGCTCGTCACCTCGATGCTGCCCGTTATCGGTTCGAGGTTGAAGTGGACCGTGGCGTTCGCGCCTCTGGTCACCGTGACCCACCGGTCGTCGGGCACCCGGTAGCGGTCCAGTTCGACCCTGACTGAGTGGTCGCCGGCAGGGATGCCGGGGATCGTCGTGTTCGTCGTCCACTGGGTCGCCTCGTCGTCCAGGTAGATCGCCGCGCCGGCGGGCACCGAGGTCACCCGGATCGACCCGACCTCCTCTTCGGGGTAGCGGACCGAGAGGAGGGCAAGCGGGATCTTGAAGAACGCCCCCAGGAACCCTCCGCCGCTCCCGCTGACGCTGAGGTCGCGGGTGTAGGTGAGGGTACTCGTCGTCCCGGGTTCCAGGAGATCCGAAACGTCCCACGTCTGGTACCCCGAGTAGGCGCCCTGCGGGTCGTTGGCATCGAGCAGTTCTGTGTTGAACGAGAATTCGCCGACCTGGCTTGCCAGGTAGACGGCCGAAAACTCGGCGGCGGGGACGCGCTCGTCGTCTTCAGGGAGTTCCTCGGTATCGAAGACCGTCTCGCCCGTGTAGGTCTCGCCGAGGTCCTCCTCGGTGTAGTAGGAGTGGACATCATGCCCCTGGTTCGCCCAGTAGTATACTTCGTCGCCGTCGCCGTCGTCGTAGGCGACGACAAGCGTGACGAGTTTGATTCGCCCGTCAAAGGTCCCCGTATAACCTTCCGGCTGCTCCGTCTTCACCTGGGTGACCGCATTCCTGCCGGTGATACGGTTGGTCACGTCGTACCACATCCAGTAGTCGCTCGTCACCCGGTTGCAGTGGTCATTCACCCAGACCGGCCCGTCCCCGCCATTAGCCGGGAAGGAGTACGACTTCCGGAGTTCCTCCACGCCGAGCGTCTGCATCCCCGACCCGCCATTGAACTTCACGGTCGCCCGGTGCTCGTAGTTGTTCTGCATGTGGCCGCAGTAGACAGCGACGTAGAGGCGCGCCCACTTGATCTTCGAGTAGGAAGGAAGTGAGTAGGTCTTCGTGACCTCATGCTCCTGCCCGACCCCCACGAACGAGTCATGCCACAGCCCGCCGGAGACGACGCCGCTTTCCACTGTCTCAAGCGGGATGCCGCCCACATACTGGTCAGCCGCCGCAGGTGCAGGCACGAGGGCCAGCAACAGGGCAAGAGAGAGGATAATTCCTGAAGTTACTGATCTTCTTCTCATACTTTCACACCCCCGTCCGTATCGCCGTCACCGGGTTGAGATGAGATGCTTTCAACGCCGGATAGAGGCCCGATACCAGGGAAAGGGCGATCGCGATCGCCATCCCGAGCACGAGGAGCCCGGGCGTGATCAGGGTAATCTCGGCGTCTGCGAACGTGGAGAACGTATCGCCGAGCTGGGCGACGATGAACGGCTTGCCGAAGGTGTTGATCGCGCCCGAGAACGCGACGCCCAGGAGATCGCCGATCACACCCCCGATCAACCCGATGTAGAGGCACTCGGCAAGGACGAGGTAGACGACGTCGGCAGGGGAGGCCCCGATGGCCATGGTGATCCCGATCTCCCGCGTCCGCTCGAAGACCGACGTAACCATTGTGTTGACGATCATCAGCGCCCCCACGATCAGGGCGACCCCGGCAAAGAACGCCAGGATGAGGACGACAACGTCCATCAATCGGTTCACCGACTCGATCTGCTGGAACGCGCCCCGTGCGGTGAGGCCGAGCCCCTTGATGCCGTCCACCACACCAAAGACCGCGTCGGGGTGATCGACCCTGATCAGGACGCCGTCGAACGCCGCTTCGCCGCCGCGCAACTCCTGCGCGACCCCGCGGTCGATCAGCATCACCTGGTCGAACGCGTCGTCCCGCTCCTGGAGTACGCCGACAAGGGTGAAACCCACCTCTTCGTCGACCGGCATGCCGTCCTCGTCGTAGCGCCGGATCAGGATCGGGACAGTATCGCCGAGCCGGACACCCTCGTAGCGCTGGAGCGTCTCGGCGACGTCGTGCCCGAGCACCGCCTGCCGGGAGCCGGGCTCGAGGGGGCCGCCTCTCAGGAACTTCGGCCGGATCACGCCCTCGATCCCGCCGGGATCGATCCCCACGACCTCGAGATAGGTCTGCCGTTTCGTGGTGTAGGCCTCCCTGACCACCGCCGAAGAAGCCTCGACGTGCTGGATGGCGGCGAGTTCGTCGATCTTTGCCGGCGTGATGAACTGGATCGCGCCTCCGCGGATATCCGCGGTCGCCTCGATGAGCGTGAGGTCGGACTGCTCCTTGATCGCCTCCACCGCCTGGTAGCGGATGCCTTCGCCCAGGGAGACGGTCCCGACGACCGCCGCAACCCCGATAGCGATGCCGAGGGCGGTGAGGAAGACACGCATCCGTTTCCGCGCGACCTGGTGGGCCGCGGCCATCAGATAATCGATCAGCCTTCCGACGATCACGATACCACGCTCCCGTCAAGGAGTTCGATGGTACGGTCCGTCCGCTTCCCGAGTTCGCGCTCATGGGTGACGATCAGAAACGTCGTCTCCCGTTCCCGGTTTACCCGCCGCATCAGGTCAAAGATCTCGTCGCGTGTCCTTGAGTCGAGGTTCCCCGTCGGTTCGTCGGCCAGGACGATGAGGGGGTCTCCGACGAGGGCGCGGGCGATCGCCACCCGCTGCTGCTCGCCGCCGCTCATCTCCCTCGGGTAGTGGTGCGCCCGGTCCGCGAGACCGACGGTCGCAAGGAGATCGGCGGCCCGCTCTCTCCTCGCGGCCTTCTCGTGATAATTGAAGAGGAGGGGGTACTCCACGTTCTCCTGCGCCGTCAGCGCCGGGATGAGGTTGAAACTCTGGAAGATAAACCCGATAGACCCTCTCCGGAGAGCGATGAGCGCCTTTCGGTCACTGAAATCGATGCATTTACCGTCGATGCGGATCTCTCCCGACGTCGGGGCGTCAAGGCCGCCGAGTATGTTCAGGAGCGTGCTCTTCCCGCTGCCGCTCCTCCCGAGGAGGGCGACGAACTCGCCCTTCCCGATGGCGAAGTTCACGTCCAAAAGAGCAGTCACCTGGTCGTTATATGCCTTGTTCAAGTGCATTGCTTCAATGATCGTCTCCATCTTCTTACCTCCGTTCGGCCCAGAGAACGGCGTTCGACAGGACAAGGTAGTCTTTCTCGTCCTGGACCTGCGCAAAATTCTTATCGGACCGCAGATAGGGCAGTACGTCCCGCCGGTCGATCCCGACCTGTTTCGTCTCGTCGGAGTCAAAGACGTTCACCCACTCCTTCCCGTTCGATCCCGGGAATATCGCCGAGAGGATCGCTTCAAAGAACGAGGGCATGCTGCTCGTCCCTTCGCGGTTGAAGAAGAGCCGGTTGATCACGGGGATGTTCTCCCGGGTATAGCCGCCCGAAGGGGCGACGAGGAAGAGCTCGGCGGACGCAAGACCGGACCGGCTGATCGTCCCGGGAAAATCGATCCTGCTTGACGCCATGGCAGGGGTGATCCCGTAACTGCTGTAGATGAGGTCGGCCCCCTCGCTCACCCAGGCGATCGCCTCTGGCGATCCCGGGCTCTCGTAGACGGCGAGCAGCCCGATCCCCTGGACGACAAAGGTTCGGTTGTCGGTGGCGTTGTTCTCGAGGATGACGGTAAAGGAGTTCTTCCCCCGGGCGAGATCCATCGTCGTGAATACGTCCATCCCGGAGAAGAAGTCGTTCTTGCTGACGAACCCCTTGGAATCCGCGTAGCGGGCGGCCTCCGTGAAATGCTCACTCGCATCCGTACGGATGAGCGAGAGCGCCGGATAGATCGCCTTCTGGTCGAGCTTGCTCCAGGCCCAGTAGACGTAGAGGCGCTGGTACCGGATGGTTGCATCCTCTGGGAGGTCGAGGTCGAACGAGACCGCATACCGGTCCCCGGGGTTGAGCGCACCGCTGTAGGTGCTGTTCCCAACCGTATAGACGTACCCCCCCCGGAACTCGTCGTGAAACACGGTCGAGAGCGGTTTATCCCCGGCATAGGTGGCTGCCGCGGGCACTGCCAGAAGAAGTCCGAGGACGATGATCAGCCCGGCAGCAACAGTCCTACGGGAAGACATACTCGCCCTCCGCTATGTTGTTTGCCCGGTTTGAGTCTTTGATCGCGCCCTTCTCGTCCGCGACCACCCTGAGCCGGTGCTTCCCGGGCGTCGTGTAGAGCGGGACGTCGATCGTGACCGTTGCCCCGGCGCCGATCCCGTCGACGTGCTTTACCGCCGCCTTATCGCCGTCAAGGTAGATGGCAAGGTCGAAGGCGCCGACGTCGCTCCCCCCGCCGTTCCTGACCGTGATCGGGATGGTGTAGTCGGAAAACCCTGCGGCGGCCGCCGGCGGCGCCACCAGCGGGCATGCGGCGACGATGACCGCGCCCGCGACCAGGACGACCGTTATCTTCCCGCCGGGCGGGCGCATCGCGGCAAGGAGCGCGGCGAGAGAGAGCCCTGCAACCAGGGCAACGAGCGGTGCGGGGGACTGTTGCGGCGATGCGGCATGCGCCTCAGCCCCGGCCCTGACCGGTGCCCCGATGGCGACGGAGAGGTCGGGGACCGTGCCGACCGTCAACTCCACCGACGCCTCGTTATCCGCCGGATCGACGTCACCGGTGGCATCGACCCGGACCGAGATTGTGTGCCGCCCCTCGGCGAGAGTGACGCCGGTCTCGACCTGCTGGACCCCGGACCTTGCCGGTTCGACCTCCACCGTCCTGACGGCTCTTCCGTCGACCGAGAAGACCACCGCGATCTTCCCGTCGGGCCGTGCGCCGTGGTTCCTCACCGTCGCCTGAATGGTTGCTTCTTCGCCGGCGTAGGCTCCCGTCGCCACAGGCGCGTCGACAGAGAAGTCGGGCGCGGGCGAGGCGCCGGGCCGTCGCACGGTGAGGATGACGGAGCAGGGGTGGATGTAGTCCTCACCCTCGGGCTTTGACCCGGTGGTGCTGATCTCACCGTCGCCGTCGAGGTCTCTTCCCCGCTCGAAGACAACGTGGTTAGTATCCTTCAGGAGGCGGCCGAGATCGAACGTCTCGACATCGACGTAGCGAGCCTCGACCCCGGCACCGCTGGTCGCGTCGCCGATGCATTCGTTCCCGATGTCCCGCGCACCTTCGGGATAGAGCGAGAGGTCGGTCACCGGGACGCCCAGGTCTTCGCCGTTGAAGAGGACGTAATCCGGCTGCCCCTTTGTCGAGGCAAGGAGGACCACGGTCAGGTCGGCGGCGGCGTTCTCTGCCAGAGGTGCCTTCTCAAAGGTTATCTCGCACGTGTCGTGGCGCGTGGGGTTTGTGCCGGCCCACCCCTCGCCGTGGAGGTTCTCGTTTCCTTCGGCGATCCAGTACCGGGTGACCGGTTTCGCGGCGTCCTCGACGACGGCCACAACGAAGATGCCGTAGGAGCGCCCGTCGATCCTGCTCTCGGGCTGGCCCCTGCTGGTCGTCAGTTTGATGGTGTTCTTGCCGCCCCGGAGCTGGTCGGTGCAGTCGTGTGCGACCCAGTAGACGCCGTACCCTGAGACGTAGGTCTCCTCATTCCGGTCGTCTTTCCCGAAGAGATCCCGGCGGGCCGGGACACCGTTGTTGACGCTGATCTCCTCCCACCCGGTGTAGCGCTCGGTGCCGCCCCAGATGCCCGTGTAGACCCGCGCCCAGACTGGTTTTGCCGGGAGTGAGAATGTGCATTCGATAGGGGGGGCGGTGAGCCCGTAGGTCCCGAAGGTGAGCACGTCTCCCTGCACCTCGCCCTGGGCCGCCTCGCGGAGCGGGATGCCTTCGAAGTCGTAGATTGCTGAAACTGGTGCTGTGATGAAGACAAGTGCGATAAGTACACATAACCAAGAGATATTTCGGAATATGTTCATACTATTCATCAGATAGTATCACTCAGTATTAAGACTTTTTATTTTTTTGTGAACAATAAGGGGCGAAAATTCTCTCTTCCCCGGAAATATGGGGCCAGATGGTTTGAAAGCCCCGATCCCCTGGCGCTCTGGCCGGCGTTCGTTAGCGTCCTTGAATTTTGTATGAACCATATCGGAGCCGGAGCCTGGAACGTTCGCGCTCCCGGGCACAGCTTCCCGGCGTCTGTCGTCCTTAGGGGGGTCGGACCTCCACATGATACCCACCACGGCCCGGTGTACCGGGACAGGCCCGGGGGAAAACCGGGTCCGATCCCTGCATCCGGCGCACCGATCTCACCGGTGAAGCCTGAGGTCGCATCCTATGGCCGGTTTGTGTGTTCTGCTTGACATCCGCTCCCGGACTCATGTGCGATTCGAGTTCGGGACCGGGAGGTGCCGCCCGCCATTCTGTTGGATCTCCCCTCCTGGTCCAGGTCTCAGGGCAACCTCGAACACCCGCGGTGGAGACAGGCCTCTGTCAACGCTCCTGGAGAGCCCCGCGGGAATTCACAATTTATATTGGTTTGTTCACACTCCTTTGGTTTAATTTCTCAATACCTTCGAATAAGTAACACAAATAAAAACATATTTACCACCACACGATAAAAATCCCTGCAATGCTACCGAAGAGAGCAGTACTCCTGTGCATCCTGGTCTTTGTGCTCGCGGCCCCCGCAGCGGCCGGGAGCATCGAGAGAATCGTCACGCCCTCAGGGAACGGTCTTGATATAACCCTCACGCTGACGGACATCCCCGTCGGGGGCATCGTCGAGACACTCCCCGACGGCTGCACGTGGACGGAGGCGGACCACCCGGAGAACCGCACCCGGGTCTCCGGGCAGCAGGTCGCCTTCGCCGTCATCGGCGAAGAGACGATCCGTTACCGGGTCCAGGGGCCGCCGGACGCCGCGGAAGCGTTCGCCGGCACATGGGAAGACCTGCTGACCGGTGAGTCGGGTACCGTGGGGGCCGGCGAGCCCCGGAACCCCGGACCTGGCGCTGCGACGGCGCCCGGCACACCCGGTTTCGGGTGTGCAGCCGCGATCGTCGCGCTTGCTGCGGCATACCGGTGGAGGTGCGGCCGGTGACCCGGCGCCTGCTCCTGCTCGCCTGCTCTCTCTGCCTCCTCGCAGGGATGGCGCAGGGGGTCCCGTGCGACCGTGACGGCGACGATACCCTGACGGCGCCGGAACTCGCGACGGCAATCCTTGACTCCCTGGACGTCCGGTTCATGGGCGGAACGGCGGCAGCCCCGTCGCCCGTCGACCTCCGGGACGCAGCGTTCGTCTATGAGCACTGGGACGGCCGGGCGCTCAAGATAACCGATACATCAGGGCGGGCGACGACGCTCACCCGTCCGCTCAGGAGGATCGCGCTCTTCAACAGCGACACCCTCGAGATGATGCGGTCGATCGGCGTGGAGCCCGACCGGGTCGTGGGCGTGAGCAAGTACACCCTCGAGGACCCGACCTACTTCCCCGAGTACCGCGGGACGGCGAACCTCGGATCGGTCTGGTCACCCGACTACGAGCAGGCGGCCGCGGTCCGCCCCGACGCGGTCTTCCTCTACGCCACCATCTCGCAGTCGTCCTGCGACGAGATTGAAGAGACGCTTTTGTCCATCGACCCCACTATCCGCTTCTTCCGGTTCGACAGCTACCGGCCGGCGGTCTACGCCGACGAGGCACGGAAGATGGGGGCTCTCCTCGGGACAGAAGAGGAAACCGAACGGTTCCTCGCGTTCCACGGGAGCGTGATGAATACCGTGGCCGGACGCATAGCCTCGATACCGGCCGACGACCGGGTGCCGGTCTACCTTGAGAGCTGGAACGACTACAAGAGTGCCGGCAAGGGCTCGGGCTACGACGAGAAGATCGAACTTGCCGGCGGCCGGAACATCTTCGCCGACACCACGGTCGAGTACCCGGTGGTCGACCCCGAGGCAGTCATCAGCAGGAACCCCGACGTCATCGTCAAGATCGTGGGCGCCGGCGAACTGGTCTTCGGGGGTTACGGCGGCGACGACCCGGCACCCTTCGAAGAGGTCTGCCGCACGATCGAGAGCCGCCCGGTCTGGGACCGGATAGGCGCGGTCAGGGACGGGCGGGTGCACGTCATCCACTCCGACGTCATCGGAGGGCCCGAGTACTTCATCGGCGTCGCATACATGGCAAAATGGTTCTACCCGGACCTCTTCCCCGATCTCGACCCCCGCGCCATTCACCGGCAGTACCTGGAGGAGTTCCAGCGACTCGACTACGACCTCGATAAACACGGGACGTTTGTGTACCCGGCATGATGACCGACTTCGGCAGACTGGAGTACGAAAAGCTCACGGAGAAGAGGGCGCTCTTCATCGCAGGCCTCATTCTGATCCTTGTAGCGCTTGTCGGGGTCGCCGTGACCCTCGGATCGGCGGACCTCCCGGTCGCCGACTCCTACCTCGCCATCCTCGCCGGGCTCTTCCCCGGAGTGGTCGACCTGCCGGACCGGATGGTCGAGTCCAACGCCGTCGGGATCGTCTGGGGCTGGCGGCTGCATCGCGTGCTCTTCGCGATCGTGGCGGGGTTCGGTCTTGCGATCGCCGGCACGGTGATGCAGGGGGTCCTCAGAAACCCGCTCGCGAGCCCCTTCACGCTCGGGATCGCCTCCGCCGCCTCGTGCGGCGCCTCGATCGCCATCATCCTCGGGGCCGGTTTCCTCTCCGGCTACCTCGTCATCGGCAACGCCTTTCTCTTCGCCATGCTCGCCGCGGGCGCCATCTACGGCATGGCCCGCCTGAAGGGCCTGGGGAGCGAGACGATGATCCTCGCCGGGATCGCACTCATGTACCTCTTCTCGGCTATCACCTCGTTCCTCCAGTACCTGGGGACCTCCGAGAAGGTGCAGGAGGTCGTCTTCTGGATGTTCGGGTCCCTGGACAAGTCGTCCTGGCCGAAACTGGCGATCGTGGCGGTCGTCGTCGCTGCCGTCGTCCCGCCCCTCCTCTGGCGCGCGTGGGACCTCAACGCCCTCGCCGAAGGTGACGAGGTGGCCAAAAGCCTCGGCGTGCCGGTGGAGCGGTCCATGGCCGGGTTCATGCTTGCCGCATCCCTCGTGACGGCGGTGATCATCTGCTTCACCGGCACTATAGGGTTCATCGGGTTGGTCGCGCCCCATATCACCCGGATGGCGATCGGGGCCGACTATCGGACCCTCATCCCCGCATCCGGGCTCGTGGGAGCTGTTCTCCTCCTCGGCGCCGACTGCCTCGCCCGCACGGCAATCGCCGGGGCGATCATCCCGGTCGGGATCATGACGGCGTTCCTCGGCATCCCGTTCTTCATCTACCTCTTCATGCAGAGGAGGGATGCCTGATGCCGCTCCTCTGTGCACGAGGGGTCTCGTTCTCGTACCGCGATCGGCAGGCGCTTGCGGACGTCTCGTTCTCACTCGATAGGGGGGAAGTCCTCGGGCTCGTCGGGCCGAACGGGTCCGGGAAGACGACGCTGATCCGGTGCCTGGACCGGATCCTCGACCCGGAAGGAGACCTCCGTCTCGACGGGCGCGACCTTTCCTCGATGAGCCGGACGGAGATCGCGCGGACTATTGCTTATGTTCCGCAGAACGGCGGCATCTCCAGTTCTGCGACGGTCTTTGAGACCATCCTGATGGGCAGGCGGCCGCACCTGCGGTGGAGCGTCTCCGAGGAGGATAAATGGAAGGTCTCGGAGGCGCTTGCCCTCCTCGATATCGGCGGCTTTGCGTCCCGCAGGGTCGACCGCCTCTCGGGAGGGGAGCGGCAGCGGGTGCTGATCGCGCGGGCGCTCGCGCAGGACGCCCGGCTCCTCCTCCTCGACGAACCGACGAGCGCGCTTGATATGCGCAACCAGATCGAGGTGATGGCCCTCCTCGCCCGGCTTGCGGAAGAACACCGGCTTGCAGTGGTGGCGGCGATCCATGACCTGAACCTTGCCGCCCGCTACTGTCACCGGATCATGATGCTGAAGGAGGGGCGGGTGCTCGGGCAGGGGGCGCCGTCTTCTCTCCTGACCGGGGGAATGATGCGCGCAGTCTATGGAATCGAGGCGGTCGTGAAGGACGAGATGGGGGTTCCGTACGTGGTCCCCCTCCGGCCGTTGGAGAATGATAATCTGGCGGAGATCCTATGAGAGTAACAATCGTAGCCTGGGGCAGCGAACTGCTGCAGTTTTCCAGTGTAGCGCGGGAGATGGGGATCGACCTTGCCGCGTGGCAGTTCCATGAACTGACGGACGATTCAGAGAAGCGGGAGAGGTGCATCGAGTCGTGCAACGGATCGGACGTCGTTTTAGTCCATCCGTCGCACGACCCCGTCTGGGACGAGATCCTGGGCGGTCTCGCGGAGGGCATTCCGGTGATAGCGTTCGGCTACACCGACGCCTCCTGGTCGGCCTCGACCGTCCCGCTTGCCGTCGTCTCCACGGTGAGCACCTACTTCCTCTATGGCGGACCTCTGAACATCGGGAACCTGATCCGGTACGTCCAGGCGGAGGTGGTTGGGGCGGACGTCGTCTACGACCCGCCGCATAAGACTCGCTGGGAGGGGATCTATCACCCGGACGTCGGTGCGGTCTTCGACGACCCGGACGTGTACCTCGCCTGGTATCCGTCCCGGCACCGCATCCGCGTCGGCATCCTTTTTTCCCGGACGCACTGGGTGAACGGGGATCTGGCCGTCGAGGATGCCCTGATACGGGAACTTGAGAGGAATTACGACGTTCTCCCGGTATTCTGCTTCGGGGTGTCCGATAAGGAGATCGGGGCGCGGTCGGATCGGGAGGTGATAGACACCTTCTTTGCGGGCCGGATCTCTGCGCTCATCGACGCAAGAACGTTCACCCCTCCCCGTGACGCCGATGCCTTCACCGAGGCGCTCGCGAAACTCGGCGTACCTGTTTTTCACCCCCTGATTCTCTATCACCGGACTGAAGCCGAGTGGAGAGCCGATACCGAGGGGATGCGCGGGAGCGACGTCTCCTGGTACGTTGCGATGCCCGAGTTTTTCGGTGTAATCGAGATGGTGCCGCTCGGTGCCGCGGAGAGCCGCGACCAGGCGGGCACGGAGGGCGAGCGGCACGTTCCCATCGCCGAGCGGGTGGAGAAGTTCGTAGGCAGGGTCAAGAAGTGGGTCGATCTTGCGTCCAGACCCGCCGCAGAGAGGCGGGTGGCTTTTATCCTCCACAACAAGCCCTGTGCCTCGGTCGAGGCGTCGGTCGGGGCCGGGGCGCACCTCGACACGCTGGAGAGCGTCGCAAGAATCCTCGAAGCGATGCGCGACCGGGGATATGCGGTCGAATGCCCGGAGAGTGGAAAAGCCCTGATCGAGACTATCATGGATCGGAAAGCCATCAGCGACTTCCGCTGGACGTCGGTTGCGGAGATCGTCTCCCGTGGCGGCGCCCTTGCGCTGGTGGAACCCGGGGAGTATGCCGCCTGGTTCGAGACGCTCCCTCCCGATGTCCGGACCCGTATCTGTGAGGCGTGGGGCCGGCCGCCGGGCGAGGAGATGGACGGTGTCCCGCCGGCGATGGTTCACGAGGGAAGGATCGTCGTCACCGGGGTGCGTTACGGGAACGCGATCGTCTGCGTCCAGCCCAAGCGCGGGTGCGCCGGCCCGCGGTGCGACGGAGAGGTCTGTCGGATCCTCCACGACCCGGGCGTTCCGCCGACCCACCAATACCTTGCGACCTACCGCTACATCGAGGAGACGTTCGGTGCGGACGTGATCGTCCATGTCGGCACGCACGGGAATTTCGAATTCCTGCCCGGCAAATCGGTCGCCCCTTCGGATGCCTGTTTTCCCGATATCGCCATCGGGACCGTGCCCCACCTCTACATCTACAATGCCGACAACCCGCCGGAGGGAACGCTCGCCAAGCGGCGGAGCTATGCGACCCTCGTCGACCACATGCAGACGGTGATGGTCGCGAGCGACCTCTATGCGGGGTTGAAGGAACTCGAAGAGCAGATCGCGGACTACCGCCGGGCAAAAGACGTCGACCGGGCAAGGGCGCACGCGCTCGAACACACCATCGCCGAACTCCTGGAGCAGACCGGCATCGCCGACGAGATCGGGCTTCGCGCCCTGCGCGAACACGGATCTTCGTTCGAGGATGTGGTCGATGCCGCCCATACCGCTGTAACCCGGATCGCCGATACCCGGATCCCCGAGGGGATGCACATCTTCGGGGAGGTGCCGGAGGGCGAGCGCCGGGTGGAGTTCGTCCATGCCATCATGCGGTATACCGGCGAGGTGAGGGGCGCGGTGCTCCGGATGATGGGGCACGACGCTTCCGTTACGGACGATGCCCTGCTGCGGGACGCCGAAGCCGCGGCAAAGAGCCTGATTGCCGCGTTCCTGGAGGGAGATCTCCCCGACCGGGCGGTGGAACGGGCGCTCTCCGGCCTTCTCGTCCGGCGCGATCCGGAAGCACTCGAAACGATCCGGGCCGGCGTCCTCGATCTTGCAGCGCGGATAGACGACTCCGACGAGATCGGGAGCCTGCTCTCGGGTTGCGCGGGGGGCTATATCGCGCCGGGTCCCTCCGGGCTGATCACGCGAGGTAAACCCGAGGTGCTCCCCACCGGGCGGAACTTCTACTCGCTTGACCCCTTCCGGGTTCCCACCCACGCCGCGTGGCGGATCGGGATGCGGCTTGCGGATAGCGTCGTTGCGAAGTACGTCGGCGAGCACGGGCGGATCCCTGAGAATATCGGTATGTACTGGATGGCATCCGATGTTATGTGGGCCGACGGCGAGCAGCTTGCGCAGATCTTCTCCCTCATCGGGGTCGAGCCAATCTGGACGGACGGCAGGGTCAGGTCCTACCACGTGATTCCGCTTGAACAACTCGGACGCCCGAGGATCGACGTCACCGTCAGGATGAGCGGGATCCTTCGTGACTGCTTCTACACCTGTATCGAACTCCTGGACGACGCTATCCGGGAGGTCGCCATACTGGACGAGCCGCCCGAGATGAACTTCGTGCGGAAGCACGCCCTCCAGGGGAGCGGGACGGCCCGTATCTTCGGGAGCGGGCCGGGCACCTATGGCAACGGCGTCAGCCTGGCGGTTTATGCATCGGCCTGGAAGGAGGATGCGGACCTTGCGGAGGTCTTTGTCCGGTGGAACAGTTATGCCTACGGACGGAGCAACTTCGGTGAAGTGTCCCGTGAGACCTTCTCCGCACAACTTGCCACCATCGACCTCACCTTCAACAAGACGGTGACCGACGAGTACGACCTTCTTGGGTGCTGCTGCTACTTCGGGGCGCACGGCGGGCTGACCGGAGCCGCGAGGGCTCTCTCGAAGCAGGACGTGTCCGCCTATTACGGCGATACGCGCGACCGGGATCGCGTGGAGGTCAGGACGCTTGCCGAGGAGGTACGGCGGGTCGTCAGGGCGAAACTCCTCAACCCGAAGTGGATCGAGGGGATGAAGCGGCACGGCTACAAGGGTGCCGGGGACATCTCCCGGCAGGTGGGCACCGTCTACGGGTGGGAGGCGACGACAGAGGAGGTGGACGACCGTATCTTCGACGATATCACCCGCACGTTTGTCCTCGACCCGGAGATGAGGCAGTTCTTCGCGGACGAGAACCCCTGGGCGCTCGAGGAGATCGGGAGGCGGCTGCTTGAGGGGCACAAACGCGGCCTCTGGGATGCCGACCCGGACGTCCTCAAGGGGCTGCAGGCGGCGTATCTGGAGATTGAAGGCTGGATCGAAGATCGGATGGGCGATGCCGGCGGCGACGTCCAGGGCGGCGCGGTCCGCGTGGTGACTGTGAATGATGCAAAGGCGCTGCAGGGAGCGCGGAGGAAGGGGTGAGCGGCGTGAAGATGGCGGATGGCGATAAGCGACGTTTCGGCAGAAACGGAGCTCGAGCGTCGTCAGATGCGCAGCCCGTTAACGCGTCGCGCTCCGCCGGTAAATCGTCTTCATGCGGCACGTTCCCGCTCCCCCTCATTCCTGTTTTCGCAGTCCGAGCAGACGTACCACGAGGAGCAGTGCCACAGCCGCAAAAATCGCCTCAAATCCCGGAGACGCAGGTGCCGCCGGATTTTCGAGCCGGATTGCATACAGGTCGTTTAGGTCGCTCACGACGATCGTCGTGCCGTCGGGAGACCACTGCTGCATCATGTATGCCGAATTGTCAGTATCGAGGGGTGCGAGGCCGGAGCCGTCGCTCTCCATCACCCAGAGCGTCTGGTTCCGCGATTCCGACCGGAAGGCGATCCTGGCACCGTCCGGAGACCAGACCGGTGATCTGTCCCAGTTTCCGGTTGTCAATTGCTCCGAACCCGATCCGTCGCTATTGATAACCCAGAGAGAGAACTCCGGCCACGTCTCCGGCGGTGCCGCGACGACGTAGGCGATCCTGGTACTGTCCGGGGACCAGGCATATTCGGACACATTCCCCTCGCTGAACGTCACCTGTGCCTTGCCCGTTCCGTCGCTCTGCATGACCCAGATCTCCCGGTTTCCCGACCCGTCCGAGAGGTATGCAATCCTGTCCCCGTGCGGCTGCCACAGGGGCAGGCGCGCATCTCCATCGGTCATCAGCGGTTTTTTGTTGCCGCCATCCGCATCCATGATCCAGATATTCGCTTCCGTGCGGATGGCCGAGAGGTTCACCGCAGGCGACCCTTCCTGGATGGCCGCATTCTCAAAGAGGCAGGAGGTATAGACTATCCGCCTCCCATCGCTGCTCCAGTCCGCCCCGTAGCCGGAGAGCCCCGGACTGGGGGTGATGCGGCCGCCTTCGGTCAGGCGCACCCTCCCGGTCCCGTCAGGGTTCATCGTCCAGAGGTCGAGCCCTCCTCCGTCATCGGAGAGGAAGAGGAGTTTCTTCCCGTCCGGCGACCAGGGATCGAATTCGGTGAAGAGATTCCACGAACGGTCGTCCGTCACCGATACCGGGTTTTGGCCGTCGCGCTCCATCACCCGGATGCCGGCATGGACTCCGTCGGATGAGACGAAGGCGATCCTGGCACCGTCCGGCGACCAGAAAGGATACGAATTGAATGCCGAATCGTTCGTCAGCTGGACGACGGGTGCAGCCACTGCCGGGGGAGCGCACGCGATCAGCAGCAGGACGATACAGATCGTTTTCAGGGTCATACTGGATTTTGTCATATTCACAATCCTGTATACAGTCCGGCTACTGATGCCAGTTTCCATAGAAGCCATACGATCTTCGCACCGATCGTCAGCCCCACGGGAACGAAGACCGTCACCAGTGCCTGACGAGCAGAGAGACTTCGTGCGTGACGCATACCTGCGGTCCAGAGGAATCCGCACCAGAGGAGAACAGGAATCGCAATTCCTGCATCGATCAGCGCTACGGTGGTTGCATGCGCTGCCACGCGAGCGGGAATGAAATGGTCCTGCACCGGCAGGGAGACGAACTGGAAGAGGACCAGGTGGAGGAGGCCGCCGATGATCAGGGGCGCGCATCCGTATCCCACATAGACCAGCGTCCGGAGAAACGTGCCCCGGCCTCTATACAGGTATGATACCCCGTAGAAGACTGCCGAGTAAGATATCCATGCCAGGAACGGTGAGAGAGCCGTTGCAGCCAGGCCCACGTATACGATCGGGTACGCGGACGGGTCGGCGAGCTCCAGCGTTCGGGTGTACGCGGTGATTGTATCGTAATTGCCGCCGATCTCAACCAGGAATAGGCCGCAGACGATCAGGAACGGAGTTTTCAGGTTGACGGGCCTGGTTGAACGTTCTGCAAAAAATTTATCAGGAGAAAGGCAGAGCAGTTTCAACTGTCGGAAAAATGAGGTTATCCGGGGGGAAGCGATTTCCTGCAGAGGGGGCATATATTCACCGGTTTTTATAATTTTGGAGTGTTTCAAGGGTAGATCCTACAATAACAGGTCACCTGGTCCGTAATGCGCTGGGGGAGGAGAATCGGGGGGAACTCCAGTACTTGTATGTAGTCGCATGTTGTGTCCAGTGTTACTGAAACATCATAGTAACTTGCAGTGTCACTGATGTCGTCAAAAGCATCTGTTTGGGATTTGCTACACTGGTTATCGAAAGTATGTGATATATGCGGATAATCGAATGGAGGAATCCCTATTAACGGCCAGCTCACTGTAATGTTTATTTCTATATTACACGAAGTAAGGATTTGATTAGGATCGCTAGAGATGCCAATGCATGCCCCGGCATTCCAGTACACTTCAATATAACGTCTTCCACTCAGTCTTTCAAATAATGTTGCCTCAATCATTAATACAGCATTTTTATGCTCGATTGGATTTGAATTTTCACTACATTCTCCAATTGGCACATTCGCCCAGTCGCCCCAATCGCTCCAGCCACCACCAGCCATAACTCACACCCCCAGAAACCCGTCCCGCATCAGGTATTGGGGGAGTACCCATCCGTTGCAGTAAACAACGCTATCCTCATGCCGGACAATATCCGCCCCCGGATATGCCTGATAGAGCCAGAACCTATTCTGATTATTTCTGTAAGAGAATCCATTGCCCGCTAGAGGCGCACCAACAGGTTTTTTCCGTATGTTTTCGTAAACTCGTCTGAAGTTTCTGCCGGATTGAAACTCAGTTTCAGGCTGATTATAGGGAGGATAAACTGATGGCTGGTAACAGATGACAGATGCACCTTTCGGTTTAATGGGCAACCTTAAGGATCTGTTGCTGCATTCCCCGATGATCGCCAGATCG
>OFEK01000539.1_pt1 | contig 38682 bp, 32 predicted proteins | sample 1521131 | NCBI WGS metagenome assembly OFEK01 (sample SAMN05720209, study PRJEB24109) | activated sludge metagenome | isolation source: Anaerobic digester | place: China | collected 2015-12-16
GAGAGATTGATTTACAAAAAACAAGCGATGGTATTCTGATGGTGGGGGATGAGTGTAAAACTACTAGACCTCTTTTATCAGATGATGAGAAACTTCGAAATTCTTTAATCACCGAAGTCAAGGATGCAATGTTTGATGTGAAAAAAAGGGAAGATAATAATACTGAGGGATGTCGTATATCGAAAGATATGGGAGGATTTGCTTCAGCTATTACTCCACCTAATACTGGCCCACATCATTTAAGTTACAACTCATACTTCTATATCAACGAAATGCTGTTTACATTGGAATGGGGCTAGTGTACTGAAAAAATAGAAAACATGTATGGAGTTGGCATAAAATATACAGACGATGAATTTGGTGTTCTTACTGGAGTAGATAATATAAAGTACAAAGAAGATATCCTTGAGGACTTTGAAAGTTTCAGATATGGTGAAAGTCACGGTAGATCCGTTGAATATTATCCTCTTCCCCAAACCAGAGTACATGAGTTGAAACACATAGAACAATATAAAATTGGACTAAAGAAATTCTATGATATTGCATTAGAAAAGATCAATTGGATAGAAGAGCCTCCATCAGATTGGTGTAAGACAGACAAAATAGATGAATATTTGAAGAAAAGGCAAAAAGCGTATAAAAAATTTTTAATTCAGGCAGCTGAGAGTTTTAAAACTGAAATGAAAGATACTTATGAAAAACGTCAAGCGGAAGCAGAAGAAGCAGGTAAAAACTATTTGGTTAATGTCTTGATGAAAAAAGTAAGTAACTATCCCAATTAATTTGTAAAAGGAGTTGAAAAATGAAAGGCATTATTTATTTACTAATCATAATTTCAGTAATAAGTTTTGAATGTAATAACGTTAATGCTCAAGTCAATATAAATGAAAGAAGTGTACTGATAAACTATGGAATTGACCCAGATAATTATGAGCAGGTAATTGATTCTTTGTCTTCAACAGATTATGATAAAAGGTGGTTCCTAATTTCATGGATCAAGACTGCAAAAATTTCCGCTGCCATCAGTGAATTAAAACTATTATACCATCGTCCATATTCTATTAGTTTACCAATGAGTCGTGGCTTAGAACAGCAATCAATGATTTTGAAAGCTATCATTGAGCTGGAAGATACATCCTTCCAGGAAGAAATACGACAAGAACTTGATACGTTGGCCCTTAATGATGAAAATGCTTATGAAATTATACGATTTTCTTCCTATTTACAATTGAAACATAATGATAGCTATGGCTGGCAACATATGAAAAAGTATTTCTTATATAATTACACAGAAGATTTTATTTATTCAATGATTTATTACCTGAAACCATTTATATATTCTTCTCATCATGAGGAGGTGATTGAGATATTAAGAAGCTTAGCTACATTTGATATTGTTGCACTTAAATATTTAAGGGAAATTAATGATCCGGAATCTGAAAGTTTAGCTATAAATATGGCATTAAGTAGTACCAACAGTTATTACAGAACTGCGGCAAGAGAAATTCTGCACAGTATTGATAATTATTCTTATGTAACAACACTAAAGCAATTACTGGATACTTTAACAGAAAGTAGACTATCAATCTATCTCGAGCTTCTCGAGGCTGCACAGCCCTCAATTTATAAGTTTGTACTAGATTTGTATAATGTAAATCAGTATCCTGCAGACAGTAGTATTATAGTTCAAGCATTGGATATGAAATGGTTATTTTACCCGGATCCTGTCGCAAATGTAGTTGATGTAATTGATAGTTTATCTTCAGCTCTTTTTCAGTTTTATAATTTTGGTTGGATTGGGGACGTAAATTTTGTAAATGAATTAAATACTTATGTTTTAAACAGCAAGACATATTATATTTTGAATGATACAGTAAGTTGTATTAATCAATTAAAATTATTAAGGGGAAAAATTGATTTCGAAATAAGGGACACTATTGATATTGTAAATACTTTTTTAAATGAAGAAGCGTGGAAATATTTGTACCCGCGTATTTATTTTATAGAAAGAAAGATAGATGAAACTTGGGAAAATGATGTATTATTTTCGATCAACCCTTCATCTGTCCCAGCTGGAACTCCTGCAACAAGAGTAAGACTTACTGGAAGTGGATTTAGTCATGGTTCTCTAGCATACTGGGATAAAAATTATTATTTAGATTTTTATGTTATCTCTCCATCGGAAATGGATATAATCATTCCACAGACATTTTTAAATAAACCTGGAGAATATGAAATAGATGTTAGTAATTATATTGCTAGAGTTGAAAATAGTCTACCTTTTTCAGTAGAGCCACCGGTGCTGGATTTAGTAGCACTGGTTCCAGCAGTTGCAATATTAAACTCAGGTGCATTCACAATAGAAGTATTGGGAAGCGGATTTACATCTTCAGCAACAGTATACTTTGGTGGACAAGAAAAATTAACAACATTTGTATCCGATAGTGTGATAACTGCTGAGATATTATCTTCAGATGTAATAGTAGTTGGTTCTTTTCCGGTTTGGGTTAAAGACAAATATTCGATTTCTGATACTTTGCAGTTTAGTGTAATGCAAGTTAGTAACCCAAACCTTGTAGTAAACCTAAAAAACAGTTTAGGTAACCAGATACCTGCAAATAATGTAATGTATTATGAGGGCAAATGGAAAGATGCAGTAAACAACGGCGACGGAACGTTTACGGTAATAACAACTAAACCAACAGTTAGCATAAGAATGTTCTACGAGTATGCAAATCAGACAGTTCATAATGTGCCAGCACAAAATAATACTTATACATTCCAAACAGTCAATGCAACAGTACAATTACAAAATAGTCTGGGTAATCTAATAGATCAAGGCACAGTTCAATATTACGCAGGAGCGTGGAGAAGTTTTGGCACAACTGTAAACGGAGTAGCAAATAAAGAACTACTTCCAATCAATTACAGCTTTAGAATGATTTATGAATACGTTCCGCTTGACAAACAGCAGGATATAAGCACAAACAGTACTGTAACTTTCTCAACAGTATTGTGCACAGTAAAAGTAACAAAAGCAAATGGACAGCCATTATCAGGTGCAAGCACAAAATATTATTCAGGTGCGTGGAGAGATATTGGTCTAACAAATGCAAACGGAGAAGCAGCAAAAGAGCTGCTTCCAAAGAGCTTAAATTTCAGAGCAGCATCAGGAAATGTAAGTAAGGATAAACAGCAGGATATCGGAGTAAATAATTTAGTAGAGATTCAGTTGAATGTTCCGTAAGATAGAAGTAAGATGGAAGACGGAAAATAATCAGAGTAAATCAGTTTGATATGTATAATCTGTGTTCTATTCAAAAGGAGAACAGGAAATGAAAAAGAAAATAATTCTTATAATAGCAACAGCGAGTACATTGTTTGCTCAAACAGTTTACCAAGTAACACCGGGCACAAAGGGGAATGAGATAACACTTACGGTAGCAAATATCTCAGAGACAAATCCAACAGCAAATGTTAATGTTTCCCTTGCTAAAAAATCCTCATCTCTAAATTTCAGTAAAGAAGAAGCAACGATTGAGAATCTTGTGGCGAAGGCAGAAGCAGAGGTGAAGTTCACATTTGATGTAAGCCGGAATGCAATTATCAACAAGAAAGACACAATTGAATTTATGATTACAAGTCCTGATGGAATAATGATGATGAAACAATTCATTTTCAGTTACACCGGACCAACAGAATTTAAGCTTGAGCAGAACTATCCTAATCCATTTAATCCAACAACAACGATACAATATCAGCTTCCGCAGGATTCAAAAGTAATATTAAAAGTTTATGATATTCTCGGCAGTGAAGTTGCAGCATTAGTAAATGAGGAGCAGGAAGCCGGTTACAAAGAAGTAAAGTTCGATGCGATTAATATTGCGAGCGGAATATATGTTTACAGGTTACAAGCTGGGAATTATATTTCCACAAAAAAGATGATGTTGCTGAGATAAAAAAAACGCCTCAAATGAGGCGTTTTCTTACTAAGCTTCAGCTTTTTCTTTTTGATATATCTTTTGAAACTCTCTTGCTTTTCTTTTTTTCCAATTGCCTTTGTGATAAGCATAACCTGCAATTAAAGGCATTGCAACGGTTGCTTCGGAATAAACCATTTGTTCGAAACTTGTAGAAACTTTACCCCACGAACTTGCTTCCTTTAATGTAGAACCTGAAAGTGCACCGTCTCGCTCATCGGCAACCGTGATTTGAATTGCGTATTTGTGCATATCAGCATCTTCCTGAAGAATATCTGCTGCAACAACTATATCTTGTGTAAAGTTTTTCGGAACGCCGCCGCCTATCATAAAAATACCGGTTTCTTTGCTGTGTAATTTTATTTTTGTCAATTCATAAAAATCTTTTCCTGAATCACAACTGACATAATTATCTGGATTTTTATGCTGATGCATTACAAATCCAAATCCGGCAGAGCAGTCTGAAAAAGCAGGAATAAAAATCGGAACATTCTTTTTGTATGCTGCCCATATAACAGAATCGTCAACTTTAGGTCCGCCATTTTCCTCAAGATATTTTCCAAACTCCCAAATAAACTCTCTTGATGAATAAGCACCTGGTTTCATTGAATCAAAAATTGCAGCAGTGGTATCATCACAAATTCTAAGTTCATCTTCATCAATGAAAGTATCATAAATCCTATCTATATGCAGCTCTCTCATTTCATTATCATCTACCCATTTAGTTCCTTTATAATGTTTAAAACCTAAAGCTTCAAAAAAGTCCTGATCAACAATTACAGCACCGGTTGAAACAATAGCATCAACCATATTGTTCATAATCATATCATAAACAACTTTTTTTAAACCTGCGCTGAAAAGACTTCCGGCAAGAGTTAATATTATTCCGCAATTTTCATCTTTTATCATCATATCAAAAATATTTGCTGCACGGTTCAGATCTCTTGCAGTAAATGCCATATCTTCCATTGCATCAACAAGCGATACAACGTTATGCTGTTTAATATCAATATGTTTAACAATATCTTTTAGATAATCTTTTTTTTCTGCCATTTTTTCTCCTTATCTGTTTTCTTTTTAGTTACTGTAAGAATATATCATTTACTTTATATACAATCCAATTAATTAGAAAAAGATTTTAGCAAATCTTAAGATACCTTGTTTCCAGGGAACCCTGTGTGAAACTCCGTCCTTATTAATAAACTCTTCTCTATGCTCCAGATACCATTTATAGTTTCGTATTAAAGCATCTTTGTTAGAAAATTTAGGTTTATATCCTAAAACTTTTTCAGCTTTTTCTATTGATACAAAAGAATCTTTTGATGCTGTTTCGTAAACCCACTTGTAAAGCGGAGAAAGTTTAAGCGCTTCTAAAAATTTAAGGGTATATATAATAGGTTTTTCAGGAAGACCGACAATTTTTTTACCGAATCCCGCGGCATCCAGTACAGCCTGATAGTCTTCTCTCATTGTAGTAAACACTTTTGCACCGATATTAAAAGTATCATTTACAATTTTTTCATCCAAAGCGGCAGTTAAATAAATTGCCTCACAAAGATCTTCTACATCCAAAAGCTGATAACGGTTATTTCCTTTACCAATCATTGGAAAGCCTTTGCCATCCTGTGCCCAATCATAAAGAAGATCGAACACGCCAAGTCTTTCAGGACCAATAAAAGATTTTGGGCGGATAATCGGAACACACATCCCTTTTTCTCTGAACTTAAGGCATTCTTCTTCAGCAAGAATTTTTGCTTTACCATAAGGACCAACACCATCAAGTTTATCATTTTCAAGCAGGGGATGATGATCCGGAATTCCATAAACAGCAGTTGATGAAATATGAATAAATCTTTTGATCTTCTGTTCAAAAGATTCTTCAATCAGATTTCTTGTTCCGTCAATATCTGTAGAATAAATATCTTCAGGCTTATAAAGCGGCAGTGCTGCAGCAGTATGAACAACTATATCCTGTCCGGCAACAGCTTCTTTAACTTTTTGTTTATCTCTGATATCACCGGTAATGATTTTAATTTTGTCATTCATATCGGGATAATCAAATTGAACTATATCCAGAGAGGTAATCTCGTGTCCGCGTGAATGCAGATATCTTACGAGATTAATTCCTAAAAATCCGGCGCCGCCTGTAATTAAATACTTCATTTTACCTGATAATTTATTAATAATGTGAGTGCAAAATTAGTAATTTTGATTCAGGCATCAAATAAAACTTATGAACATAAATTCCAGCGATATAAATCAAAACAGAGAAAGAAAAATCTGGCTTAGGAATTATTTTTTTTCAATTCTGTTTCACTTAATACTTTTTGTAATACTGATTTATTTTTTAGACTTAGCTTCGGATACATCAAGAATTAACTCAGTTATATTTTCACTTGATTCAAAAGAATATCAGCCTGAAAATTCATTTTCGGAAAAGGAAAGTAACCCAAAGGATATTGATGAAATACCAGATCCATCAGATGTAAAGGCTGATGAAATCAGAACAGTAAGTTTTACAGACATAAAAGCTGATACAACAAATTTAGAGCAGCTTTATACTGAGCCGACATTAAATGTTAAAATAAATTATCCACGCGGCTGGACGTTCATAGATCAAAAGAAAAATAAAAAACTTGAAGGGGTTACATTCTGGTTAAATGATGGTTCGGTCAATCCGCCGCCGTATCTTCACCTTGAAGTTGTTGATAGAGATTATTTTATCGAAAAGCGATTTAAATACAAAACTGATTTTAACAAATACATTGCTTACTATAACGATCCGGAAGAATTACAAGGTTATTTTACTCAGATTATTTATTTAAGAACCAATGATGATGAAGATTTCAGATTAAAGCTGATGATAAAAGGACAGAGCGAATTTGAATTATTTAAGCCGAAGTTCTGGGCAATATTAAAATCGTTTGATTTCGGTAATAGTATCTTTTAGGTTACAATTATTTGAACTGAACCTACCTTAAAAAATTATTTATAATGCAAAAGCAAGTATGTCTTAAGTGATTGATAATATCTAAATCCAAAAAAAATATGTTTAATTGTTTTTCTTTTATGACACACTAAATAATTAAATTCACCGCTGAGAGAAGATTAGAAGATTGATAATAGTAAGATAGCAAAACTATTATGTTATAGTGCAACTGAGAAAACTCAGTTAATTTAGAACTGAAGAAGTGCTTAAAAATTGTCAATAACAATTAAACAACAGATTGGTATGAGAGATTTTGATCTAATACAATTCCATTTAGTTAAACACTAAAGAGGTTGTTCATTTAGTCCTCAAAAGAAATTAGTTGTTTACTGAAGAATAACTGATTAAAATTGCTTTTTGTGTAATAAAACAAACATACTCTGTTCATCAGGATTAATACATTCTATAATTCTTGACTTTTCAAGTACTTAGCTATATTTTTCAAGCCTTTATTTGAAACGACTTAAGGTTTTCGGAGGAAAATTACGTGAAACAAGAAAAATTAACGAAATTTGTTAAGACTGAGGATGCCGAACATAAATGGTATCTTGTTGATGCAGAAGGTCAGACTTTGGGCAGAATGGCTTCTAAAATTGCTAAGATTATTCGCGGTAAAAACAAACCAATTTTTACACCAAATACTGATACTGGCGATTTTGTTGTTGTTATTAATGCGGAAAAAGTTCGGTTAACAGGTAAACGCGAACATTTAAAAGATTATAAAAGACATTCAGGTTATCCGGGCGGTCAGACAGTAACTTCTTTTAAAGAGATGCTCGCTAAAAAACCAGAATTTGTGGTTGAAAATGCTGTAAGAGGAATGCTTCCGAAAACTAAGTTAGGAAATAAACTGATTAAAAAACTTAAGGTGTATTCTGGTACTGAGCATCCGCATGCTGCACAAAAACCTGAAACAATTAGCTTAATGGAGAAATAATGGCTGAGAAAATTTTTGTTGGAAGAAGAAAAACATCTGTTGCCCGTGTTATCTTAAAAAATGGTAACGGTAAAATTACTGTCAACAATAAAGAGTTTGAGGAATTCTTTCCGCAGCTTTTAAGCAGGGAAGATATTTTACTACCATTTAAACTTACAGAGACAGAAGGCAAATATGACGTTCAGGTTAATGTTAAAGGCGGCGGAACAACAGGTCAGGCACAGTCTGTAAGATTAGGTATTGCAAGAGCATTAGTAGAAATCAATCCGGATTACAGAGCAAAGCTTAAAACTGAAGGATTATTAACAAGAGATCCGAGAATGGTTGAAAGAAAGAAATATGGTCAGCCAAAAGCTCGTAAAAGATTTCAATTTTCAAAGAGATAATTTTTTTATTCAATCCGCATATAGCGGTCAGGCTCAGTTTTTACTGAACTTGTTTTTATATAATTAAATAATAAATCATACTTTCTGATTTGCCACCTGTGTCCCACAGAAAAAGGGATGAAATGGCAAAGTAGATGAAAGTAGAAGAAAAACAGGAGATATATGAGAAAAGTTGATTTAACTCAGCTTGTAGAAGCTGGTGCACATTTCGGTCATTTAACCCGCCGATGGAATCCTAAAATGAAGCCATACATTTTTATGGAAAAAAACGGGATTCATATTATTGATCTTAAAAAAACACAAAAATATCTGATTGAAGCTGCTGATGAATTATCAAAGTTTGCTTCGGAAGGTAAAAAAATTCTTTTCGTTGGAACAAAAAAGCAAGCTAAAAATGTAATTGAAACAGAGGCAAGAAGAAGTAATCAGAATTGGGTTAGCGAAAGATGGCTTGGCGGTATGTTGACTAATTTTGCTACGATCAGAAAAAGTGTTAAAAGATTAAGTAATATCGAAAAACAGGAAACTGACGGTACGTTTGATAAGATAACCAAGAAAGAAAGACTCTTTTTAACAAGGGAAAAAGATAAACTAAAAAAAGTTCTTGAGGGTGTTGAATCGATGAGTAAATTACCCGGAGCTTTATTTATAGTTGATATTAAAAAAGAAGCAATCGCTGTTCAGGAAGCACATAGATTAAATATTCCTGTTTTCGCAATAGTAGATACAAATTGTGATCCGGATGAAGTGGATTATTTAATTCCTGCTAATGATGATGCGGTTAAAACAGTTGAAATAATTACTCAGTTTATGGCTGATGCAGTTATTGAAGGAGAATCGAAGTTTAAGGAAAAGAAAGCTGAAGAAGTTGCAGAAAAAGAGCGTGTAAAGAAAGAAAAAGAAGCTGAAAGAAAAGAAGAAGCAAAGAAAAAATCAGAGTCCAAAGCAAAAAAAGAAGCTAAGGAACAAACAGATACAAACGAAAAAACAGAAGAATAATCTTCTGATTAATTTAATTTTGAAAGGAAGTGAATAAATAATGGCTATTACAGCTGCACAAGTAAATGAACTTAGACAAAAAACCGGTGCCGGTATGATGGATTGTAAAAAAGCTCTTACCGAGGCAAACGGTGATTTTGAAAAAGCAATTGAAATCTTAAGGAAAAAAGGTGCATCGGTTGCCAGTAAACGTGCTGAAAAATCTGCTAATGAGGGGATTATTGTTACAAAGATTTCTGATGATAATAAAAAAGCTGTTATTATAGAAGTAAATTGTGAAACTGATTTTGTTGCTAAAAGTGACGACTTTGTTAGATTAGCTAAAGCAGTTGTTGAGTCTGCCTATAACACCGGATCAACTGATGCTAAGCAATTATTAGATTCTGATAAAGCTTTAAATAATATGCTGGTGGATGTAATGGGTAAAGTAGGTGAAAAGATAGAAGTATCCCGGGCTTTGACTGTTAAAGCTGAAAATGGATTAATTGTAGATTACATTCATATGGGTTCCAAGCTTGGTGTGCTTGTTAAGTTTGATGATGTACCGGTAAAAAATGATGAATTGATTGAGCTGGGAAAAAATCTTGCAATGCAGGTTGCTGCTATGAATCCATTATGCGTTTATAGAGAAGAAGTTCCATCCGCTACTATCGAAAAAGAAATAGATATATATAAGGAGCTTGCCAGAAAAGAAGGCAAACCGGAGAACATTCTTGAAAAAATTGCAGCCGGAAAACTGAATAAATTTTTTGCTGAGAATTGTTTGTTTGAACAGGCTTATATTAAGGATAGTACTAGTTCAAAAACCATATCAAATCTTATGGATGAATACAATAAGAAAAATGGTACACAAACTAAAATCAGTATGTTCAAGCGATTCCATCTTGGTGATGAGAATAAATAAATTTGTTCTTAAGGTCTTAAGTTTCTTAAGACCTTTTTTTATATTTAAAACGCATTTTTTAGGAGAATAATGGATAAAGTAAAATACAAGAGAGTGTTGTTAAAATTAAGCGGCGAATCATTAGAAGGAGATCAGGGATTTGGTATTTCTTCTGAAGTACTGGATTTCTTTGCTGAAGAAGTTAAAAAAGTTCATGATGCCGGAGTTCAATTAGGGATTGTTATAGGCGGCGGAAATATTTATCGCGGATTAAGCGCCAGTAAGCAGGGAATCGACAGAGCAACAGGTGATCAGATGGGAATGCTTGCTACGATGATTAATTCACTTGCACTTCAGAATGCAATCGAAAAGAAAGGTATTCAGACTAGATTGATGAGTGCAATTAAAATGGAAGAGATAGCCGAGCCTTATATCAGAAGACGTGCAATAAGACATCTTGAGAAAGGAAGAGTTGTAATCTTAGGTGCCGGAACCGGTCACCCGTATTTTAGTACTGATACTGCTGCTTCTTTAAGAGCCGTTGAAATTGGTGCTGATATTATTGTGAAAGGGACAAGAGTTGATGGTGTTTATGATTCTGATCCTGAAAAAAACACAGATGCTGTAAAGTTTGAAAAAATTTCTTATCTGGATATTCTTAAAAAAGATCTGCGTGTTATGGATTTAACAGCAGTTAGTTTATGTCAGGAAAACAATTTGCCTATGATGGTTTTTAATATGGATGTTCCGGATAACTTGTTAAAACTTATTATGGGCGAAGCTGTTGGAACTTCTATCAGTAATTAAAAATTTTCATTAAATAATAAGTGAGTTGTTATGCATCAAATAATTAAAGACGCAAATAACAGAATGGATAAAACCATTGAAGCATTGCGATCAGAGCTTGCTAAAGTAAGAACCGGAAAGGCTACAACTGCTCTGCTTGATAGTGTAAAGGTAGATTACTATGGAGTTATGACTCCGGTAAATCAGGTTGGCAATATTACAGTATTAGATCCTCATACATTATCAATAACTCCCTGGGATAAGTCTATGGTTCAGGTTATTGATAAAGCAATACTTGAAGCTAATCTAGGATTTAATCCGATTAGTGACGGCACTAACTTAAAGATTCCGATCCCTGCTCTTACAGAAGAGAGGCGGAAAGATTTTGTTAAATTAGTTAAAAAGTTTGGTGAGGATTCTAAGGTTGCAATAAGAAATATCAGACGTGATGCAAATGATCATTTAAAACGTGAAGAAAAAAATAAAAAAATGTCTGAAGATGAATTAAAAAATTCAGAGGATGAAGTGCAGAAATTTACTGATCAGCATATTAAACAGATAGATGAAATTCTTAAGCATAAAGAAAAAGAAATTATGGAAGTTTAAGTAAAAAGTGCAATGATTTTACCCAACTCCCGATGAGTTGGGTTTTTTTTTATCATTATATATATACCTCTTTAATTTATTATTTTGCAGAGCATATTTATTTTTTTTGATGGAATCAAACAAAGAAAACAATAATATAACCGTACTTGGCATTTTTAAGAGTACTCTTATAAGAAATATTCTGTTAACTATCGGAGCTATTGCTCTGTTTTTTTCGGGAGTTCTTGTTTACGGTGTTATTTTAAATATTCGTGAGATACCTTTAAAAGAAGCTATGTTAAATAAAGGATTCAGAAAATTAGCAGATGTAAACATTGTTGTCGAAAGGAAGAATTATACTTTAAGCGTTTATGAAGATACAGTGCTGATAAAATCATATCGGGCAAGTTTTGGAAGAAATCTGACTGATAAGAAAAAAAGATATAATGATGGTGCTACACCAGTTGGAACTTACAAAATCTGCAGCATATCTGATGATAAAAATTATTATAAGTTTGTTAAAATAAATTACCCTAATCTTGATGATGCATCAGATGCTTTAAGAAAATCATTTATTACGCAAAAAGAATTTAACCAGATAAAATTTGAATTTTATTATGAGGAATGTGTCAGTTATAATCAAGTGCTGGGCGGGAATATTGGTATCCAGGGGATTGGAAGATTAAATCTTATATTTAAAAATCTGCCCTTTGTTTATAATTGGACCGATGGATCAATTGCATTAAGCAATGAGGATCTTGATGAAATAATTAAAGTAATTAAACCAGGGACCCAAATTGTCATTAAATAAGATATTTAAATCCGTATTTCTGTTTTTACTTGCACTCGCTGCATTATCCTGCTCGGATAAGCAGGAAAAAATTCCAGCTATAAACTATGAAAGTAAAAAAGAAGTTCTTGATGTTGTTAAAAAATATTGCAATAGTAAGGCTGCAATTGCTGTAGGCGGTATGTTTGATGAAAGAGGAAAACAATATATTGCTTACGGGGTTGAATATGAAAATTCGGAAGAATGGGGAATAAAGTTTTCATTTGTAGAAAAATCCGGAGAAGATTTTAACTTGATTTTCGAAACTGATTTACTTGAAGGCTCTTTTAAAGAAAGTCTTGTTGATAAAATAAAATTAGTTTCTGATCAGTATGATCTTCTTTATTATAACTCACAGGGATATTTTATGGGAAGCGGCGGCGGTGAAGTTTTTTCTTATCTGATTGATATGGAAAAGAAACAGGTTTACTATGCTCATCTTGTGGTCGAATCTACCGCAGCTATTTTTCTTTATATTTCAGATAATACTGAAAGTAAGGAGCTGGTTAATTTCTTTACGTTAAGCTTTAAAAAAGATTATCCCGGTTTACAAATAGTTTCGGATGATATTATACTTGATTAGTGTATCAATGCATATCCGATGTTTTCGTAGAATTATCTAGTATGAATTACAGAATAAGTATATCTCTGATAGTTATATTCCTGATAAGCTGCAGAATTGCAGCTGCACAGTCATATTATGATTATGAATTAAAGAAAATAAATTTTTCAGGTAATTCTTTTTTTTCTGAATCTGATCTTAAACAAAATATTGAAAGCAAAGAATCCCCGATGTGGTTTTGGATTTTTCTTAATTCATTTACTCCGTTTGGAGATGAGCCGGTCTATTTTGATTCTTCAAAGATTTCAATTGATATCATGGCAATCAAAGAACTTTACCATTCAAATGGTTTTTTTTTGACTGAGGTGGATTATTCTTTTATTGCTGATACTTCTGATAAAACTATAACATTAAATTACACCATAAATGAAAACAAACCTTTCTATTATGGTTCGATTGATTATGTTGGTCTGAATAAACTTCCTGATTTTGAAATAGTTCTTTTGGACAAGGAACTTATTGAACTGGACTCTACAAAGCAGTTTTCAGAAACTGAAATCGAATCAAATATCGCTGCGGTCAGAAGATTTCTTGCTAATCATGGCTATATCTTTGGAAGTTATGATAGTACTGTCGTGTCTATAGATACTATTCTGGATAAAACAAATATCAAAATGTTTTTTGATCCGCGTGACAGATACACGATTAAAGAAACAATTATTAACAAAACCGGCAGATCAATAGATCAAATAAGCAACAGACTTATCGAGGAAATTGCTGATCTTAAACCGGGCAAAAATTTTGATCAGGCTCAGATTGATAGAAGCGAACTTAGACTATTAAAAACAGAATTGTTCTCATCTCTTGATATAAATCCATTGATTTCTGATACAGTAAACAAAACAATTCCGATTGAAATTAATACGGTTATAACTTCACTAAATCAATTGGCGCCGGAAATAAAAGCTGATAACGAGTTCAATACATTTAATGCCGGTTTGGGAATCAGCTACACCCGTAAAAACTTTTTTGGGGATGCAAGAAAACTGAATATATCAACATCCTTTAGATTATTAGACCTTACAAATTATGACTTTGAAAAAATATTTGATTCAAGCCATGGTATTCTGGATATTAATCTGAAAATGGAGCAGCCGTTTTTATTTGGTCAGCCAATACTTACATCAACTGAGTTATATTTAAGATCGCAAACAATTCCGCAGGATGAAAATGCTTACGGTGGAACTCAAAGATTTGATTTTGAAATGCCGTACTATACTTTCGTTACTTTATTAAGACCCTTTATCGGATTTGATATTGCTGAAAGAAAAGCAAAATTTATCCCTTTAACAGCATCGAATGAGATAGTAATTAAAGTTGGCAGTTTTACTCCCGGTATTGGTATAGAAATGGGATCGTCTAAAACAGATGATATATTATTTCCAACAAAAGGAAATTTCTTTTTCATTACACCGGAATTATTTTATTCGCAAACAGAATATCGTATTACCGAATATTTAAATAACAGCGGAGTTAAACTGAATGATACATCATCAATCGGCAACACTTATTTTTACAGAATTCAAACAGGGTTTTCATCGTATCATTCAATCACTAACGATAAGATGACAGTGCTCGCAGGTAAAATAAGAATTGGCTATGCCCAACCGATTACTTCTTCACATAATGAAGATTTTTCATCAGAAGAATTAATCCCTCCAAACAAAACTTTTTATGCCGGAGGAAGCAACTCGATAAGAGGATGGAAAGCAAGGGAATTGATTCCAACTAATAGAATAGACTATGCCGGATATACAACCAATACTCAGGATTTTCGCGGCGGTACAACATGGTTTGAAGGTTCGTTTGAACTAAGACAAAAACTAAATGACTTTTTCGGTTATGCTGTATTTGCTGATTATGGCAATACCTGGAATGGCTGGAAGGAAATTCAGATTAACGATATTGCTGTTGCTATCGGACTTGGGGTTAGAGTATATACTCCGATTGCTCCTTTCAGGTTGGATTTTGGAACTAAGTTTTATGATCCGTCTGATAAAAGAATGATATTTAAGAAAAATTTATGGGATAATTTATCAATCCAGTTTGGCATTGGTGAAGCATTTTAAGCATTTTTATAAGTTTTGGGAAAATCAATTCTTTTATAGAATTCATTAAATCGCTATCTTTCAACCCCTTTTATTAAAGATTATTATGATTCTAAGCATGACCGGATACGGTAAAGGCACTGCTTCAAATGGTAAGTGGAATGTTGATACCGAAGTAAAGAGTATAAATAGCAGATACCTCGAAGTATTTATTAAATATCCGCCTGTTCTGGCAACAAAAGAATATGAAATCAGGGAATTAGTAAAATCTAAAATTAAAAGAGGCAAACTTAATCTTAGTATCCAGATTAAGAAAAACGGGTTTGAGGATGAAGCTGTTTCTTTCAATGAAGAAAAATTAAAAGAGTATTTAGCATTGATTAAAAAAATCAAAAAGACAGCTAAATTATCCGACAAAATTAAACTTGATCATATTCTGATGAGCAAAGATATTTTGATTGCTCCTCTTGAGGAAATATCTGAAAAAGATTTTGAATGTGTAAAAAGTTCGATAAATGCTTCGCTTGATTCTCTTATTAAGATGAAAAAAGCTGAAGGAAGTGAACTCGAAAAAGATTTAAAGAAAAGAATAAAATCAATAAGTAAATATCTTGCTTCAATTGAGGAAAAAGCTGAATCAGAAGTAAGTGAGCACTTTATAAAGTACAAAGAAAAGATAGAAAGTCTTCTTGAAGATAATGCAAATATCAATAACGAAAGACTTGAAACTGAACTTGCATTGATTGCTGAAAGAGCTGATATCACTGAAGAATGCGTGAGGCTGAGAAGTCATATTAAATTTTTTATAGATAGTATGAATAAAGACGATGATCCCGGAAGAAAGTTAAATTTTTTATGTCAGGAGATGAACCGGGAAGCAAATACGATTTCAGCCAAAACACTTTCTACATCAATTTCTCATAGTTCGGTTTATATAAAAGAAGAGATCGAGCGAATCAGAGAACAAATACAAAATATTGAATAAAGTTGGAGAATAAAGGAAAGATAATTGCAATCTCATCACCAAGCGGAGGCGGAAAAACTTCTGTTGTTAAGCAGGTGTTAAAAAATTTTCCTGAGATTGTTTTTTCTGTTTCAGTTACCACCCGTCCTAAAAGAAAAAACGAAGTTGACGGTGTTGATTATTTTTTTGTTGATGATAAAGAGTTTGAGCGAAGAATTAAGAACAACGAGTTTATCGAATGGGAAAGATTTTATGATTACTATTACGGCACTTTAAAAAGTTTTGTTGATAATAATATTGCAGAAGGTAAGTCTGTTCTTTTTGAGGTTGACGTTAAAGGTGCTTTGTCGCTAAAAAAAATCTATCCCGATAATAGCTGTTTAATTTATATTGATCCGCCTTCTTTTGAAGAATTGATTAAAAGGCTTAAAAACCGCAAAACTGAAAGCGAAGAGGATTTACAAAAAAGAATAGATAGAGCAAAAATGGAATTGAGTTACAAAACACAATTTGATTATATTTTCACCAATGATGAATTAAGTAAAGTATATAAAAGCGTTGAGAGTTTAATTAAAAAAATATTAAATAAGGAGTAATAATAATGAACCTATCACCGATTGATTTAAGAGAAATTGATGAGCGTGCAGAAAATGTTTATGAAGCTATTATTGTTGCCGCAAGAAGAGCAAGACAAATAAATTCAGAAAATAAAATTGAGTTTAATGCTCTTCTTAATACAATTCCGGCTACAGGCAGCGACGATGAAGCTGAAGATGTTACAAATCCAGCTCAGTTAAAAATGGCTCTTGAATATGAAAAGAGACCAAAACCTCACCTTCAGGCACTTGATGAATTGCTTGATGGTCAGATTAAATTTAAGTACAAAAAATAAAACACGGTTTAAACCTGATTATATGTCATCTTGCATCAGCAGGATGACATTTCTTTTTTATCAGAACAATCAGCATTTATTAATTTTTTTATTTTTCAATTTTTAATGGATTCATCAAAGAAAAAAATAATTGAGGCACTAAAAGACCAGCGGGATATTTTTGGTGATGATCTGTTTGAAAAAAAAATAATTGAAAAAAAAACTGCGAAATCCTCTCAACAGTCCGGAGTATATATTCTGCCGGCGGAAAAAAAATTAATTGTTAAAGAGCAGCTTCATAAATCCGGACAAGTGTTTGATGGCGTTCAATCCGGTTGGGAAAATTCCGAATCACTTGAGCAATTAAATAAAATGATATCTGATTGCACAAGATGTGCGCTGCATAAAGGGAGAACTAATTTTGTTTTTGGTTCTGGAAATCCCAATGCCGATGTAATGGTTATTGGTGAAGGACCTGGTGCTGAAGAAGATAAGCAGGGTTTACCTTTCGTAGGAAGAGCCGGACAGCTTTTAACCGATATTCTTAAAGCAATCAAATTCAGCAGGGAAGAAGTTTATATTGGCAACATAGTAAAATGCCGTCCGCCTGATAACCGCACTCCCTTGCCCGATGAAATGGAAACCTGTATTCCTTACCTGCAGAAACAGATTGAGCTTATTAAACCAAAACTTATACTTTGTCTAGGTCTTACCGCTGCAAAAGGACTGTTAAAGAAAAAAGACAGCTTAACTTCTTTACGCGGACAGGTTTTTGAGTACAACGGAATTAAAGTTATGGTAACTTTTCATCCCGCCGCTTTACTGCGCAACCCTAACTGGAAGAAAGATTGCTGGGTTGATGTGCAGAAGTTCAGAAAACTTTATGATGAATTGAATGACTAAGTATGTTTTTCTTTTAGTCGTAATTGCTCCGATAATTTTACTGGCGCAAACAGATTCTATAAAACGGAGTGATCATACTTTAATTCTTAATCCCAGGTTTACGGGTGTTCAGGTTGAAGCAACTTCTTTGTTGTTGATAAATGAATTAGGCGGACTTGTTGATTTTGATTTATACTCCTCCAATAATAAGTTTTATAATATTGGAATAAGACTAGGAGTTGAATATTATCATCTTACCAAATTAGATTTTGGCGGCGGCGGGTCTGGTGAGAATGCTATTAATTACAATATTTATGGAAGGCACACTATAAAAGGTTCCGTTTTCTGGTTTAGTTTTCTTCTGGGTGCATCTATTCAGAAATTTGGTGATGATTACAGAAGTGAAACTAGTTTTGTACCCCGTGTAGGATTCGAGCTAAGATATAATTTAACAGATTATGAAGTTGCACTTTTATTTAAAGGTGCAAAATCTTTTGTTGATGAAGCGAGATATCTGGGTTTAGGGATTTCATTCGGTTTCCACAAATTGTAAATAATTTTGGTATTTAATACGGCACTAAAGCGAACGTACGATGAGTAAAAAAAACGAAAGCTTTATGATGAGATTGCTTAACCCGCCCTTTATCCCTATCCTTGTAATGTAGAGGGAAATTTTAATCCTTTCTCCTTACCAAGTAGAAGATTAGGATTAGGTTGGATTAACCCTAATATTTAACCGAATCCTTATACTAGTTACTTATTTTGCCATACTGAGAGGCAAGTGCATGAATTGTAACTGTTTATGATGAAATGCTGCAGGAGATAACAAACTTAGTAAGATAGTAGTTTGGTATATTGTTGTTGATTAAGGGAACTGCGAAGTTCACTATTTTTATTTTGAGGAATAAATCGAGGGCTTGCTTTCTTCTTGATAAGAATACCGATAGTTATCGGGACAGGGTCACTAAAAGATCAAGACTACAAATAAATCTGCTAAAATTTATTTCGTTACGCTGCGGTAAATTACTCACTCGTAGAACTCGTTCAAACAGCATCCACCGTTTTCGCATTCGGCAGTTTCTAATTTTATGGTTTGGTTATCCTGTATATAGTTTTTTGTTCTAAGAAATTTTATTAATTAACATTGCTGCAATCTGCACTTGCAAAGAAGAATAAGTGCAGTTTGTTAAATATTTGTAAATACGTCCTGTCTTCGGCAGGCAGGTTTACTTGTCGTTGTTGTTATATGACCGGGACCCGGTAAGCCGGAAGAAGACAGGTTAGACGTAAGCTGTTATTTTGCCAGAAAAATCAAAAATTAAATGTGAAAAAAAACAGTAGGGTTATTCCGAAAATTAAATGCCCGGACTTATTTATTAATCTATAGCCCAGGCTTAATATCTTAACTCAATAACACTCAGAAAATTGAAAGCCATTGAAGGTAACATCTTCCTGAATCCAACCTTGTAAATAATCTGTAATAAAGTTACTTTTACATCCCCGATAAATAATCGGGATAACGGTTAAATAATGGCAAAAACAAAAACAAATACCAAAGCAGTACAAAGTTCTTCATTTACTCAAAATGCTGTAAGACCGCCGTCAGCTCCGGAAATCGAGGCTGCTGTTCTTGGTGCAATGCTGATTGAAAAAAACACTGTACCAATAGTGATTGGATTGTTAATAAAAGATAGTTTTTATTCACGCGAGCATCAATTGATTTTTGAAGCGATGACTTCTTTGTTCGAGTCTAATGAGCCGATTGATACGGTTACAGTTTACGAAGAGCTGAAAAAACGTAATCAGGTTGAAGAGATTGGCGGGGCAATCTATCTAAGCAGACTTTCGCAGGATATATCTTCAGCTGCTAATGTTGAATTTCATTGCAAGATCTTGATCGAAAAGCAAATATTACGCGGACTGATTTCTTCATCACATCAAATTGCACAAAATGCTTATGAGGCTAATCTTGATGCGTTTGAAATTCTTGATGAGGCAGAACAGAAAATATTTGAGATAACTGAAACTCACCTTAAAAGATCTTTTCAATCGATGGATAAAGCTGTAAAAGATGCTCTTGAATATATCGAAGCAATCCACTCTCAAAAAGAAAGAAAATTTTCTGTCCCGACAGGATTTTACGAGCTTGATGAAATTCTTGGCGGTTTTCAGAAATCTGATCTTGTAATTGTAGCAGCAAGACCATCAATGGGTAAGACTGCATTTGCATTAACTTTAGCCCGTAACGCTGCAATTGATCACAAAATACCGATTGGTATATTCAGTCTTGAGATGTCCACTATGCAATTGATAATCCGTATGCTTTGTGCTGAAGGAAGATTAAATGCACATTTGGTCAGAACGGGAAAATTACCGAGTGAAGAAGGAGTTAAACTGAGTAAGAATGCACACAAACTTATTGAAGCTCCTTTATATGTTGATGATTCACCTTCACAAACAGTGCTTGAAATTCGCGCAAAGGCAAGAAGACTAAAATCAGAGAAAAATATCGGAATGATTATTATTGACTATCTGCAATTAATGCAAGGTCCTCCTAAAGCAGAAAGCCGTGAAAGGGAGATATCACATATTTCAAGATCATTAAAGGCACTTGCAAAAGAGTTGAACATTCCTGTTATTGCACTTGCTCAGTTAAACCGAGCGGTTGAATCGAGATCTGATAAACGCCCGCAGCTCTCTGATCTTCGCGAATCAGGATCAATTGAACAGGATGCTGATGTTGTAATATTTTTAAATCGTCCTGAATATTATGGAATTGAAAAAGATGAGAACGGAGAATCAAATGAGGGTGTAGCTGAAATTATAATTGGCAAGCAGCGTAATGGTCCGACGGGAACAGTAAAACTTGCATTTATTAAGGAGTATGCACGGTTTGAAAATCTTGCGCATGCAAGACAATTTGAGGAATATTCACAAACAACTGCAGCAAGCATTGAGGAAGATATTATATAATTTATGTTGAATAATGCTACAAAAATATTATTGAGTTTGATTTCATTTGTTTTATTTGCATCGGATATTCAATCTCAGATCTTTTCTGAAGAAGATATAAAAATTTTTAACCGTAAAATTTCTTTTGCTGATGAAAATGAACTTAGCAAAAAACCAATTAATGAAATAATAGTTGAAATCGGTAAAAGTTTTATAGGTACCGAGTATGCTGCTCATACTCTTGAAAAAGATGGTGATGAGAATCTTGTAATTAATTTTTCAGGACTTGACTGCACTACATTTTTAGAAACTTCATTAACACTTGCCCGCTGCATTGAAAAGGGTACAACTAAATTTCAGGATTATCAAAACGAACTGACTTTTCTCAGATACCGCGATGGAAAGATCGATAAATATCCATCGCGTTTACATTACTTTTCGGATTGGATTTTTAATAATCAGCAAAAGAATATTGTAAAAGATGTAACAAAAGAAATCGGCGGTGAGCTGATAAAGTTTAATCTTAATTTTATGACTGAGAATCCCGAATATTATAAACAGCTGGAAGAGAACCCAGATTTTATACCTGTTATACGCAAGCAGGAAAAAGATATAAATTCAAGAAATTATTATTACATCCCAAAAGCAAAAGTTGAATCTGCAGAAAATAAAATTAAGACAGGTGATTTAATTGCCATCACTTCTTCTGTAAAAGGATTAGATATTAATCATGTTGGTATTGCAGTTAAAATGGATGATGGTAAAATTCATTTTCTGCATGCTCCGTTAGTTGGTTCAAAAGTTCAAATAACTCCTGAGCCCTTACACGATTACTTAAAGAAAATAAAAAAGCATACCGGCATTATTGTGCTTAGGGCACTAAACTAAAATCATACCTTTATTGTATAAAACTATTAACGGATTTCCCGGGAATAAGAATTCTGTTCGTTTTTAAGCTTTCGTTGAAATTAATTTTTTAATGCAGTTTTTCTTTTTAATCATAGATATATATTTTATTCAGTAGCTAATCTGATTCAGTTATCATGAAAATGAAAATTTGCAAATTTTCTTTATCAGTATTTTTGTTTGCTTCTTTGTGCAGAGTTTCTTTTGCACAGGAAATTCTGTTCAAGCAATTTACCACAGAGAATGGATTATCAAACAGCTATGTAAATTGCGTACTGCAGGATCGTACTGGATTTATCTGGTTTGGAACAGATGATGGTCTTAATAGATTTGATGGATATGAAGTTAAAGTTTACCGCAATAATCCTGATGACAGGTTTTCTTTGTCAGGAAATACAATTTGGGCAATTGCATCAGATCATTCAGGTAATATATTAATTGGAACCCAATCAGGTGAGTTGAATAAATTCGATCCTCAAACAGAAAAATTTGAACACTGGTACCTTGATTCAGCTTCAACAGAAGAAATAAACATTACTGCCGTATTTGAAGACAGTAAAAGTAATATATGGATCGGAACATACAAGAATGGTCTTTATAGATTTGATCCTTCACATAATAAATTTGAAAATTGGAAGAACAGTTTAGAAAATCCAAATGTATTATCCAGTAATTTTATTACTTCAATAATTGAAGACAATGATTCTAATATCTGGGTATCAACTTACAGCGGACTGGATAAATTTAAAATTGATGGAACTGAAAAGTTATTAACACAAATTATTTCTGATTCTCAAAACCCTATCTGGTATTTGAGTAAGTCATCATTCTTCAAAAATAAATTTTTGCTTTGTGCGTTTAATGGATTATTTCTGTTTGATCTTAAGGATAGAGAGTTGACAGAATTACATTTACCAGAAAATAAGGAGCTGGAGTTTTCTAAAAGTGTCAGCTCAGTTGTTGAAGAATATTTTATGAACCAGAAAATATTATGGGTCGGTACTTATGGCGGACTTGCAAGATTAAATTTAACCACAGGCAAAAGCACAAGATTTATAAAAACTATAAGTGATAAATCAGAAGTTCTGAGCAATCAGATACACGACTTAATTGTTGATAGATCAGGAGTAGTATGGATTGCGACCGAAAGCGGTTTAAATTATCATTCTAAAAAAAGATCGAAATTTAATTTTATAAGCTCAGCTGTTCAATTTTCTAAATTGCTTCCGGAATTATCAGGTAAAAATGTAACTGCAATTACAGGAACAAAAGAGGGAACAGTCTGGTTTGGAACTGATGAAGGGTTGTTAGGTTTCAAAAACAAGGGCAGCAATTATATACTTCTTAAAAATTCCGGGTTGCAATCATTAAATATCTGGTCTTTGTCAAACGGCTCGTCAAATCAATTATGGATCGGAACATACGGACAAGGATTAAAAGAGTTAAATCTTAAAGACAACAGTATTAAATCCTGGAAAGTTGATAATCCAAAATTTACTTCCAATGCTTTTAATTATATAAAGTCAGTCCTTGAAGATGACGATGGAATGGTCTGGATTGGATTCTGGGGCGGCGGATTATCAAGACTTAATCCAAAAACTTCACAGCTTGATCACTGGTATAATGAAATAAATAATCCTTCAGGTTTAAGTTATAATGATGTCTGGGTTTTGCATAAAGATAAAAAGGGAAGAATCTGGATTGGTACAAACGGAGGCGGATTAAATTTATATCAGGGAAAAGAGCTAAATGATTTTTATAACTGGAATGCAAGTGATAAAGACAATCCAGCATTAAGTGCGAATAATATTTTTTCAATCTGTGAAGCACTGACACAAAATGACCCGGACAAAACCACTTTATGGATTGGAACGACAAATGGACTTAACAAGTTTGTAATTAAAAATGATAACGGCAGCAGTAATGGTGCAAAATTAAATATTGTGATAAATCATTATACAATAAAAGACGGATTACCTGATAATGCAATTGAAAGTATTCTGGAAGATGAAAACGGAAATCTCTGGATTGGAACAAGTTCAGGTATTTCGTTTTTCAATGCTGAAGAGGAGAGATTTATAAACTTTACCAAAGCTGATGGTTCAATCGGTAATTCATTTAATCCAAATGCAGCATTTAAAACTAAAGATGGATTTATGTTTTTTGGCTGTATTTCCGGATTGAATTATTTTGAACCAGATAGGATAATCCAATCAACATATTCACCAATCGTAGTTATAACTGACTTTAAGGTGTTAAATCAGCCGGATGACACTACAGAAAACTCTGATTTCAAAGCAGGATTCTTCAATTCAAAAAAAATATTTCTTTCGCATTATCAGAATGATTTCTCTTTTCAGTTTGCTTCTCTGGATTATAATGCGCCCGAGTTAAATGAATATGCATATATGCTTGAAGGGTTCAACAGAGATTGGATTTACAACGGTAAGCGGAGATTTGTTACTTACACTAATCTTGATCCGGGCAAATATGTTTTCCGGGTTAAGGCAACAAATGGTGATGGAATATGGAGTAATCAAACAGCAGAGATATTTATTGAAATACATCCACCTTTCTGGAAAACCTGGTGGGCTTATACAATTTATGTGATAGCATTTCTCAGTGCTTTGGCATTCATAAGAGCAGCAGAAATTAAAAGAAGGGAAAAGAAAGAAGAGGAAAGATTACGACGAGAAAGAGAAGAAGCAAAATTGCGCGAAGCAGAACTGAAAGCAAAAAATATTGAGCAGGAAAAAGAATTAGAAAAGCAAAAAATAAGAAACAGGATTGCTCAGGATCTGCACGATGAAATCGGAAGTAACCTCAGCAGCATTTCATTAATGAGTGAGTTGATTCAAAAAGATGAAAAGATTAATTCAGAAATTTCGGAGAAGATAAAACGTATCCACAAAGTAGCAAAAGGATCAACTCAATCAATTCGTGATATTGTCTGGCTGACAAATCCATCATCCGATAGTCTTAAAGATATTATTGCCAAAATGAAAGAGGTTGCTGATAATACTCTCGGGAAGTTCAATCTCAGTTTTGATTGCCCGCAAAATATTGTAGAAGCTAATCTTCCTCCCGACACAAAAAGAAATATCTTCTTCATTTACAAGGAAACACTGAACAATATCATAAAACATGCTGATGCTAAAAGCGTGGATATTAAGTTCTGTATTGAGAACGAATCTATCTTTCTTTCAATAAAAGATGACGGCAAAGGATTTAATACTGAACTTATTAGCTCGGGGAACGGATTAAAAAACATTAAATCGCGGGCAAAGGAAATAAATGCACAACTGAGATTTGAAAGCAGTCCGGGTAAAGGATCTTTGCTTGAATTGATAGCAAGAATCACGCAAGTGCGTGATTGAACAGCTTTTAAACAATCATTATTTTCAAATTACAATTATTGCAGAAGTCATAAATGCGGAAATTATTAAATGAAATCATCAACCGATGTAATTATAATTGAAGATAATGAACTGTTAAGAGATTCACTCAAGGAGGCTATCAACAAGAGCAGTTCAATCAGATGCGAAAATACTTTCAATTCCGGCGAAGCTGCTCTTGATTTTATCGGGAAGGAAGAATTAGTCCCGGATATAATTCTGCTTGATATCGGTCTTCCCGGTTTGAGTGGAATTGAGTTAATCCCCGAGCTCAGAAAATTATCGCCCACATCTAAAATAATTATTATCACAATACACGACGAAGATGAAAATATATTCAAAGCAATTTGTGCTGGTGCCGCCGGATACTTGCTGAAAGATTTATCTTCTGATAAAATTATTGAATCAATAAGCGAAGTTTTAAATGGCGGCGCTCCGATGAACTCGCATATTGCAAAGAAAGTTTTGAATATGTTCAGAGACCAGAATGTAAAGTCTGCTGGTTATGATCTTTCTGAAAGAGAAAGAGAAATATTAAGCTTTTTAGTTGAAGGCTTAAGCAAAAAACAAATTGGTGAAAAAATATTTCTTAGTCACCACACAGTTGATTCACACCTCCGTAACATCTACGCAAAACTTGAAGTTCACTCACGCAGCAGTGCAATTTCAAAAGCAATAAAAGAAAAGCTGCTCTGACAATGAACTTTAGCTCAACTAAAAAATAGTAATTGAAGAGATGACATCTTAGTTGTTTAAAGATGTCATCTCTATACCTGCTCATCTAAAATCACGCACTTGCGTGATTGAAAACCGACTCACTATAAAATATATTAACCGAAGCTAATTCACTTAAAATTTTCCGAAGGTTTCTATTGTTCAGAGAAGTTGTATATAAAAATCAGACAATAATGTCTGGAATAAATCATATAATAATAATCTAATAAGTAACCCAGTATCTAACCCAAAACCAGGAGGTATTTGTGAAAACATTTAAGAGGAATTCAGAGCGGATGATAAATAACTCTGCTGTTGATTCTGTTGAACCTTTTTCAATTAAAAAATTTGACTATAAACAAAGAGGCTGGTAATGAAAAACATTTTTTATTTAGAGTGGACGATTAAAAAAATACTATTCCTTCTTTTAATCCTATTACCAATATGGATTCTTAATGCTCAACCGCTAAACGGCAGTTACACTGTCGGTGGCTCTTCACCTGATTTTCTTACTCCACAGGATGCTGCTGATGCTTTAATATCGAATGGGGTTTCAGGACCGGTTTTTATGAATATTCGTCCTGGAATTTATCTACGTGATGGTGGACTAAGTTCCGTTATGATTCTTGATGGCAATATATCCGGAACTTCATCTCTCAACCGTATCACTTTCCAGCCGGACGAAGCGGCTGGTGGGAATGTAAATAATGTCTTATTTCAAATTGATCAAACTACTCAACTCAATACACCAAGCCTTGTCAGTATTAAAACTGATCATGTTACTATCCGTAATCTTACATTTGAAGATATTGATATAATGGAGGCTGGTGCTAATATTCTTTTTTCAATTGATCAAGGAAATAATCCAATTGCTGAAGATATTGTCATTGAGGGATGCAGATTTATCGGGAACTCAAATGCCGGTGGAGGGGCAGCCCTTGGAACTGATATTGGTATTTCTGGAAGCACTAATGTTGCTAACATAGTAATTCGACAAAATACGTTTATACGATTGTTGCATTCAGTTGAAATTGGTGGTGCAGCAGGTAGTAACGGGAGAGTAATTGTTGAGGATAATCAATTTCTTAATGCTCATCATCATGGTGATGCTTATGGGACCTGCATTTTTATTAGAGCATATAAAACTATTGTCCGCCGTAATTATCTGGATAATGCCGAAGGTGTTGGAAGCCTTTATGGGATTGTTGTAAATGCTGATTCTGGTCTTATCGAAAAGAACATCATCAAGAACGGTGGTGGTGCAAATGGTGAGGTTCATACATTTCGTGCTATTGTTGTTGATGAACGCTTTACCGGCAGTAATGCGCTCTCAATGTTAATTACGAACAATATGATAACACAGAGCTATTCAGTAGGCGGATGGGGTTGGCCTATAATGGGGCGTTACGGAATTATTGCACAAACAAAAGCGCAGATAGTTCACAACACAATTGTGCACCCTTATAGTGCACAGAAAAGTGGAGGAATTTTTCTAGACCAGGGATCTGACTCATCCATAGTCCTGAACAATATTGTTATGGATTATGGCAGCGGCGAAGGTTTACCTATCGTTGAAGCTGTGGTAGTCTTCAAACAATATGGAGGGCTCTCGGGAGTGATTTCTGATTACAATTTATTCTTCTATGATTATAATCAACCTGGCGCGGTATTCCTTGCTGCGGTGGGATCAAATCGTTACACTAATCTTAGTGAATATCAAGCTGCAACTGGTCTGGATTCTAATTCAATTTTCAAGGAATTATATTTTGAAATAGGTGAAAATTATCCTCATCTCTCTGACTGCCAGGCACAGGACCGGGAACTTGGCGGAATACCTTATCCCGGAATTGTGGATGATATTGATGGCGATGTACGCAGCTTAACAGCACCAACCAGAGGAGCTGACGAAGGAAGACTGCGTTCCAATCCAATGTTTGAAGATGTCTTCAGGACTTCTCTCCCCAGCATTTGTAATTCAATTGCATACGGCAAGTTCGATAATCTTATGGCTGATGGATTAGCAGTTGCAGATTATGAAAATGAACAGGTTCTTTTATTCCATAATCTTCCAGAGTCAAGATCTTTCCTTCAAACAGGAATTTTAAATGTCGGCTTCAAACCAACAACTCTCGCCTTCTATAATTTTGATGATGATAGTTATCTAGACTTGATCGTTGGTGGCGACTCTGCGTTAGTTAAAGTTTACTGGGGTGATGGAGTGGGAGGATTTCCTGAATCAAGTGAAATAAATACTCAAGGACGAACATATCATCTTGTCCCGGAGCCTTATCAGCTATATGATAGTCGCAAAGTTATCTTTGTCGCTCATCCTAATGCTTCTCCTTATTATTCATCATTCATAGGAGTGGTTATAAATCTTGGAGACAGACAACTCTGTTACGACTACCAGTATTCCGGAGGTGAGATTGACACTATTCCCTGGGGTCCCTGGTCGATTGTTGTTGACGACATCGGTGGAGATAATTTGGTAGACATTGCCGGCTTACAACCAAATGGACGATTCACAAGCTGGGAGTTTTTGAATGCTATCAGTGTCTTCCCGGGTCCTTGTGAACGTAATTACTTTATACGTCGGGGTCCCTATCATCAAATAAATGGAGTAGGAGGAAATTATACATATCAGAACAGTATTATCTTGGGTGATTTTGATGATGATTCAGACAGAGATCTGATTACAACGGGTTCTTCGGACAACGAATGTAACCTTTTGCGTAATGAGGGAAACTTTAACTTCCAACCCGAACCTATGGCTGTAAATAATGGAAGAGGATTTGCAAGACTTGACTACGACAATGATGATGATCTGGATTTTGCAAGTGTCAATTGGGCTTTAGAAGATAATGGATTAACAGTTTTTTTAAACGATGGTACCGGGCATTTTACTCCTGAACTGAATTGTTTCCAATCACTCGCAACAGGAATACCGCGTGGTGTTGTTGCATCGGATTTCGACCTCGACGGAAAAACCGATCTTGCTATTATAGCAACAGATGAGTTTGGTCAAGACTCCCTGTTTGTTCTTTATAATACAGGAAATGTTTCGGGAATCAGTGAAGAGAATTTTCAGCAAATTCCAGAGAATTTTTCTCTATCGCAGAATTATCCAAATCCGTTTAATCCGTCAACAACCATACGATTTGAATTACCTGAATCTGATATCGTTACTCTGAAAATTTTCAACATACTTGGCGAAGAAGTTAGCACGCTGGTAAATACCGAACTTAAAGCTGGTAAGCATGAGTATCAATTTAATGCTAATAATCTTTCCAGCGGAATTTATTTCTACAGAATTCAGGCAGGTTCATTTACTGAAACTAAGAAGATGATTTTAATCCGATAAGTTTTTATCCGGAAACTCTGAAAGGTTTCTTTAATTGAAAACTTATCATAAAAAAGAAATATTAAGAAATGATTTAGAGCTGATTTAGAGCTGAATCAAAAGAGAAGCTACAATGAAATGTCATTCAGTATGCTTGTTAATAATTCTTGCAGCAAATTTATGGGCACAGTGGTCATCTGATTCGACTGTCAATAATCCGATCTGTACAGCTTCCAATTATCAGCAGTTTCCTCAGCTTGTTGATGATGGTAACGGCGGTGCTATAATTGTGTGGGAAGACAGCCGATTCTTTAATGATGATAATATTTATTCACAGTTAATTAGTTCAGATGGATATCCGGCATGGACAATTGACGGTGTTGCGGTGAGTTCTGCTGCTGATGATCAGGTTACTCCTCAAATTACGAGTGATGGAAGCGGCGGTGCAATTGTTGTCTGGCAGGATAATCGTACAGGCAATGCTGATATATATGCTCAGAGAATTGATAACAACGGCATTAGTCAGTGGACTGCAGATGGAATTCCAATTTGCACAGCAATTAATCAACAGTTTGAGCCAAAAATTATCAGCGATGGAAACGGTGGAGGAATAATAGTCTGGAAAGATTATCGCAGTGGTCTGGGTTATGATATTTATGCACAACGTGTTGATATGAATGGTAATGTGCTATGGACTGTTGATGGCGCTGTAATTTGCTCGGCTGTATATGAACAGTCTAATCATCAAATAATTGCTGGCAGCAGTGAAGGAGCAATCATTGCATGGCAGGATAAAAGATATAGTGCATTTGACATCTATGCTCAAAAGATAGACAATAATGGTAACATACTTTGGGCTAACAACGGTGTACGGGTTTGTACTGAAGGCAACGACCAATTGAATTGTCAATTAATAAATGATAATACAAACGGGGCGATAATCGTCTGGCACGATATCCGTAATGCAAGTAATGTGGATATATATGCTCAAAGAATTAATGAAGATGGATTCAGATTATGGGATACAAGTGGAGTTGCTGTTTGTAATGCCGCCGGAAGTCAGTTTTCTCCTCAGATAACTTCCGACCTGAATGGAGGTGCGATTATTTGCTGGACTGATTACCGTAATGTTAGCGGAGATGCTGATATTTATTCACAGCGTATCAATTCAAACGGAGATGCTCTTTGGGCTTTGGATGGTATAGACGTATGTAGTGCAGATAATAATCAGGAAAAACCCGATATTATAAGCGATGAAACTGGTGGTGCTATTCTTGTTTGGCAGGATAATCGTACAGGTAGTGCTGATATATATGCTCAGAGAGTTATTAGTAATGGAAATTTAGTCTGGACATCGAATGGAGTTCCTATTAGTGTGCCTGCTTTAGACCAAACTTTACCACAATTGATTTTCACTGCAAATAATAATGCAATCATTACCTGGCAGGATCGACGAAGCGGAAACTACGATATCTATGCTTCTTTAGTTGATACAATCGGAAGATTGGCAGGAACACCGGTTTATGTTGATAACCAGGAAAATCTTCCTTTAACTTTTCAACTTTTTCAAAACTATCCGAATCCATTTAATCCAACTACTAAAATCAGTTGGCAGTCACCAATAGGCAGTTGGCAAACATTAAAGATTTATGATTTGCTTGGAAATGAAATAGCAACTCTTGTTAATGAATATCTTCCGGCAGGTAATTATGAAAAGAAATTCAGCAGTCTTTCAGGTTCAGCATGGAATCTAAGCAGCGGAATCTATTTCTATATACTGCAGGCTGGTAATTATATTCAAGCAAAGAAGATGATATTGACAAAATAATATCAATAATAATTAAAGGAGGAAAAAATGGAATCTAATCTGAAAGTCGCTGCCTTAAAAATTTGCTGCAAAATATTTTTGATAATTTCCCCCGGAATTTTACAAGCACAGGTCTCTGAATCCTGGTCAGCTAGATACAACGGTCCCGGAAGCAGCACCGATAATGCACGTGCGATTGCAGTGGATTACGCAGGAAATGTTTTTGTAACTGGTTCGAGTCCAAGTGCAGGAGCTGGCACCGAAGACTATGCTACAATCAAATATGATTCTGCAAGTGTTGTTCAATGGACTGCAAGATATAATGGTACCAGCACTTCAACAGATAATGCTTATGCTATTGCTGTTGACGAAGAAGGATTTATCTACGTTACGGGTGCAAGTACAGGTTCAGGTTCGGGATTGGATTTTTTGACGATTAAATATTCAACTGATGGTGATACTGTCTGGACGCGCAGATACAACGGACCAAGAAACGCTAAAGATGTTGCCTACTCAATTTGTATTGATGATTCGGGTAACATTTATGTTAGCGGTGAAAGTGAAGGAATTACCAGTACGCATGGAATATTTGAAGACTATGCAACAATAAAGTATAATTCCGATGGAGTGTTAAGATGGATCGCGCGATACAATGGTCCAGCCGGAGATTATGATAAAGCTAACTCAGTTGATGTTGATGATTTGGGAAATGTTTTTGTAACCGGAGTAAGCGATGGCGGCAGTTCCGGCAGTGGTGAGCCGCATTTTGATTATGCCACAATTAAATATAATAATGCCGGAGTTATTCAATGGATAAGAAGATATAACAGTGCGGCAAATGCACTCGATGAAGGAAAGTCAGTTAAGGTTGATATTCTCGGAAATGTTGTTGTAACCGGCAGTAGCAAAAATCTTAGTTCATCTGATGACTACTTTACAATTAAATACACTTCGACCGGCGACGCAATCTGGATGAGCACTTATAATGGAACAGGCAACAATACCGATATAGCAAATCAGCTTGCAGTTGATGATCTTGGTAACACTTATGTAACCGGAAAAAGTTTCGGAGGCAGCAGTACGGATTACGATATGGTTACAATAAAATACAATTCTACTGGCGATTCTATTTGGGTCAAAAGATTTAATGGAGAAGCAAGCGACACCGATGAAGCTCTTGCACTTACAGTTGATACCGATGCTAACTGTTATGTTACTGGTTATAGTTCGGGTATTACTACCAGCTTTGATTATACAACCATTAAATATAACAGCATCGGTACTGAAGAATGGGTTATAAAATATACAAACAGTGGCGCAGCAGGAAGCAGTGACCAGGCTGCAGGTATTTTAGTTGATTCGCTGCTGAATGTTTATGTAACAGGAATGAGCGCACTCGATTATGCAACTGTTAAATACAAACAAACCACAACGTCCGTTGGCTCAACTCCTATCAATATGCCCGATGAGTTTATTCTTTATCAGAACTATCCTAATCCATTTAACCCAACAACTAAAATCAGGTATGGGATTTCCAAAATGAGTTTTGTAACTCTAAAAATTTATGATATTCTTGGAAGAGAGGTAACAACTTTGGTAAATGAAGAGAAACCAGGAGGACAATATGAGGTCGAATTTGATGCTTCGGGATTACCAAGCGGAATTTATTTCTATCGGCTTATAAGCGATCAATTTATAAAAACTAAACAAATGGTATTGGTAAAATGAGAAAAACAATTTTTATTATTTCAATTGTTTGCGGACTTTATTCCGTTTCCTTTTCTCAGGAAGGATGGTTTGAATTATCAAATCCCACAATCCAGCCATACTTCGGTGTTTATTTTTTAGATGCAAATACTGGATTTGTCTGCGGTGCAGAAGGAACAATACTGCGAACCACGAATGGAGGCGCAAGCTGGGATGTTTCTATTCCTGAACCAAACACTTTATTCTACAAGATTAGATTCAAAGATTCTAATACTGGTTTTGCAATAGGAAGCTTTGGGGTGATTTATAAAACAGAAAATAAAGGTTTAAGCTGGGAAGAAGTTCTTCCACCAAATGGATTGTTGCAATTATTTGATATTTATTTTCTTGATAATAATTATGGTGTTATTGTTGGCAGGAGAGGAGTAACATTAGACAGCGCTTTAATTATGCGAACTACAAACGGCGGTGAAACATGGCCAATAATGGGAACAACTTTTACGGATCAGTTAAATGCTGTTCATTTCTTCAACTATTTTGATGGATTTGCTGTGGGTACCAATAATCTAAAGGTGAAGACTATAAACTCCGGACAAACATGGACATCACTTCCTGCTTCCACTCCAGCTATTTTACATGACGTTTTTGCAACTTCATCAACTAACGTTTTTGCAGTTTCACCGGGAGGAATTTATTTGTCAACTAATGCAGGTGAGTCATGGAATTTGAATTATCCGGGAGGTTACCTGCAAACGATATTATTTTTGAATAGTTCAACCGGGTTTGCAGCTGGAAGGGATGGGAATATCTGGAAAACAACTAATTCCGGAAATGGTTGGTTTCTACAGCATGATGATCCAGCAGAAGAGTTAATGGATATTTATTTTGTTGATAGCGATACCGGTTTTGCTGTTGGCAATAAGAACAATCAGGGAATAATTTATAAAACAACAACCGGAGGTAATGGAACATCCGACATACATCCGATTTCAATAGAGGTTCCTGATAAATTTTCCTTGAATCAAAACTTTCCCAACCCATTCAATCCTTCAACAAAGATCAGTTGGCAGTCACCAATAGGCAGTTGGCAAACATTGAAAATATATGATGTGCTTGGGAATGAAGTTGCTACTTTAGTTGATGAATACCTTCCTGCAGGAAGTTATGAAGCTGAATTCTCCGCCAGAGGCGGATGCGCCTCCGGCGTATATTTTTATATGCTACAAGCAGGTTCATTTATAGAAACTAAGAAGATGTTGGTAATAAGGTAAGAACAAAACTATGATTAAGTTAATCTCTTTTTGCTTTTGATTTATAGGCATTGTATCAATGAGACAGAGCAGGAATTTTATTCCGATTAATTTAATCATGATATATAAATGATAGAATTTTACAATCATACAATATCTAATTTTAGATCAGTTCAAACAGAATTCCTGATGAATTAAAATTCTTTTTGCATTAGTACTCCTATGAACTGAATATTTTAAAAAATAATCAAAATTAAATGATAGGATTTGCAGACAATAAATAATACAGATCAGGATTTATTAAATGAAATTTAATTATGTTCTTTGTGGATTGTTGATGAAGTATTTAGAAACCCGAGTTAAATCTCCAAAATCATTTTATCTAATCCCTTTAAATTTATCTCCAAAGTTTTAAGTTTATCGGTATTCATTGATACATCTTCAACTTTAGGTAAACCGGGAACATCATCCATAGTAATTTCACTTAATAAGCTTTCATCAAGATTGAAAAGCTCACACAATCTTTTTCCAAGCTCAAATCGTGATACTCTTTCAGGTCCGCCAAAGTTTATTGTTTCTGATTTAATATTTTTATTTATCAGATCACTGATTATTCTTGCGGCTTCTTTCAAAGAAAGCGGAGTGCGATATTGATCAGTAAATAAATTTACTCTCTTTTTTTCTTTTAAAGCGTTTAACATTTTGTGAAAATGATTTTGCGAATGGTTCAGCCCTACTCCGAATAACAAAGCCGTACGTAGTATTATATAATTGTCAAAAATTTGCTGAATCTTAACTTCGCCCATTAGCTTTGTTTCTGCATAAAGTGAAATAGGGATTAGCTTTGCATCTTCTTTAAGCATCGAACCGCGATAACCTGCGTAGACCAAATCTGTTGATGTATAAATTAGTTTTGCTTTATATAAATCACATAACTCAGCAATCTTTGCAGTTGCATTTACATTAAGATCGTAAAATAATTTAGATGATATATTTTTATCCGGAGTTGTTGATGTTATAGCGGCTGTATGAATTACAACTTCAGGTTTTTGAATTTCAAAAATATTTTTAAGTTCATCGTAGTTTAAAATGTTTACCTTACCCGAATTATATTTTTTACAGTTACCTGGATTTGAGTTGTAGATTGTAAAAATATCATTCTGTTGAGACAATTGATTATTAAGGTATTGCCCAAGTAATCCGCTTCCGCCTGTGATTAATAACTTCATAAGCTTTGTTGATTTATAATTACACTAATATATTTCCATTTACTTTTTATCTTCGCATTCATCGTTTGGCATTTTTTTGAAAATCTTACTTACTTTGGTAAATTTATCAAGAAATTATGAAAGAATTATGAAATATTTTTTAACTCTGATTTTAACTTTTACAATTAGTATTTTCTCTTATCCTCAAACAAACAAGTATTTTGATGCACCTTTTGGTGGAGGCGGAGGATTTATTGCAGGCTGGCAAATTCCAAATGTTGATCAGCTGAATATAAAGCTGAAAGAAGTTGGTATCCCGGAGTTTTCTTCCGGCGGACTATTTACAACTGGTGGAGCAGGATTTCTCTATATTGGATTTGTGAAAAATCTTAGAGTTGGTGGAATGGGGTTTGGCGGTTCAACTTCGAAATCATCTTCAATAAATAATATTAATCGGGAAGTAATTTACTCCATTGGAGGTGGAGGGATAACTATTGAATACACACTTCCATTTGTTAAAAATATTGGCGTATCAGTAGGCGGAACATTAGCTGCCGGAAGTTTGAGTATTGAGCTTTACCGTAACGATGGAAATTTCAGTTGGAATAATATCTGGAATGATATTAATAATGGGTCCACCTCAAATGTCTCACGAAGATTAGAAAATCATTTTTGGATATTTTCACCAACAATTAATGTTGAAATTCCGTTTTATAGGTTTTTAGCTTTTCGGTTAGGTACCGGTTATCAATTATCAATCGGTAATTCCTGGGAAACTGAAAATGACCAATCAATATCTGGTATCCCTGCTGATTTGAAGTCAGATGGATTTTTTATACAGGCTGGCATCCTTGCCGGATTTTTTGCTTTTTAATTATGAAAAATATTTTAGTAACAGGTGGAGCAGGATTTATTGGCAGTAATTTTATCAACTACATTCTTAATAAAAGAGATGATTATTTTATCGTCAATCTTGATAAACTTACTTATGCCGGAAATCTTGAGAACCTAAAAGAAGTTGAATCAAAAAAAAATTATACTTTTATAAAAGGCGATATCGTAAATGCGGAATTAATTAATTTCGTTTTTGAAAAGTATAAAATAAAATATGTAATTAATTTTGCAGCAGAATCACATGTAGATAGAAGTATCTCAGGTTCAGAAATATTTTTTAGAACAAATGTTATTGGTACCAATGTGCTGTTGGAGGCTGCAAAAAGATTTAATGTTGAAAGGTTCTTACAAATTTCAACAGACGAAGTATATGGCAGCTTGGGTTCCACAGGATTATTTTCAGAAAAAACTCCCATTGCACCAAATAGCCCATACTCAGCTAGTAAAGCTTCTTCAGATATGATGACAATGGCTTTCAATCATACTTATGGTTTACCAACTGTTATAACAAGATGTTCAAACAATTATGGTCCCCTGCAGTTTCCTGAAAAATTAATTCCATTAATGATTTTAAATGCAATACAGAATAAAAAACTTCCTGTTTATGGCGATGGAATGAACATAAGAGATTGGATTTATGTAATTGATCATAACAAAGCTGTTGAACTTGTATTTGAAAAAGGTAAAATTGGAGAAGTATATAACATAGGGGCAAGCAACGAATTACCTAATATTGAGATAGTTAAGGTTATTCTAAAAAATTTAAATAAATCTGAAGAACTAATTCAGTTTGTAAAAGACAGACCCGGTCATGATAAAAGATATGCTATCGATTCAAGTAAAATTCAAAATGAATTGAAATGGAAACCAGAATTTAATTTTGAATCAGCTATCGTAAATACAATTGAATGGTATCTGAAAAACAAAAAGTGGTGGGAACGAATTATTTCAGGAGAATATCAAAGTTATTATAATAAACAATATTCAGATAGGATATAATCAAAAAATGAATAAACAAGTTTTTTTATTTCTACTTCTGTTTTCAACTTTAATCTTTAGTCAAAGTATTTCTCGGGAACAGCAAAGTTTATTGTCTTTATCCACAATTAGTGTAACGATTGGCGGAACATTTCCTTTAACCGGTTCATTTTCAGCTTTGATTACTGAAAGAGTTGATCAATTTATTACAAGAATATATAATGAGGCTGTTTCCAGGTCCTTATCAAATGCGCAGGATGAGGAATTTTTCGAAAAAATTAAAGATGATTTATCCAAGTATTCTTTAAGAGGGATTATACTTAAACGTTCAACGGGTAAAGAAATAAAACTTGATCTGGAGAAATTTAGACTTTATGGTGATTTTAATTATAATCCATATTTAAAAAACGATGATGTGTTAATCTTTCCGCCTTATGATATTGAAAGAAATTTTTTTGTAATAAAAGGTGCTGTTAATCGTCCGGGTAAGTACTTTTTTGTAGAAGGCGATAAACTTTCAGACGCAATTGAATTGGCGATGGGTATTAATCCAGCTTTTGAAAATGTTAAAGAAGTATTTATCAGCAGATTGAGTTACGATGGACAAAGGAGTGAAATAGTAAAAATTCAACTGCCTAATGATACTGAATTAAAAAGGGGTGATCAGATAGTTGTGGAAGCTAATGAGACACAAAAGAGAGATTTTTATGTGTTGGTTCTTGGAGAAGTTAATCGTCCCGGATATGTACCAATAACCAAAAGCAATACAAAGCTTGGTGATGTAATAAAACTTGTAAAAGGATTTACTGAAAACGCATCATTAAAACGTGCCAGACTTTTCAGAGGCAATAGTATTACCCCGCTTCTCGAAAGGCAATATGGAATTAAAATTGGAGATGAGATTGTAAATAAAAATAAAGAATTAGTAGATAGAATTGTTAATTACGAACAGGCAATGATGTTCAGGATGTCCAATTTAGTTGAGGAGGATAAGTACTATTTTGAAACCGAAAATCAATATAGAGTCCTTAATGAAGGAAGCGCAATTGATTTTTCACAAATTGAAAACGAGAACTCAGAGATTAATAATTTTATATTGGAAAAAGGTGATGTAATTGTTGTTCCTCCATTAACAAGGACAGTATATGTTTTTGGTCAGGTTTCAAATCCAGGTCATGTCAAATTTGTTGAACATGAAGATTATCTCTACTATATAAGTCAAGCTGGTGGTGTTGGAGAATACGCTGAAGATGAAATTATGATAATTAAGGGTGATTCTAGAAATTGGATACCTGCCACAACTAAAATTCAAATTGATGATGGAGATTTTATATTTGTACCAAAACAAAGAATAAAATCTTTTCAAACAACAATTACAGAATGGGGTGGTTATTTTAGCATTATTGGAAGTATTGCAACAATATTATTATTAATTTTTCAAATAACTAAATAATACTTGACTTTTAATTTTATATCTTCAATATTTGTAAGCTTCATTTGAAAATGCTTTTGATGATGTCATTTTGATTTTATGTTTTTAATTTAATTTATGCTTTTGTTTACTTGACTTTAGTTTAACGAAAAATTAAATTTACAGCCCTTCTTAAATGAAGTAATTGTTCTTTGAAAGAGTGAGAAATAAATAATAGCCAGTTAATTCCATAGTTTAACTTGCGTCTTAACGCCAAGATTACAAAAAATTTAAACTCTACTACGGAGAGTTTGATCCTGGCTCAGGACGAACGCTGGCGGCGTGCTTAACACATGCAA
>OFEK01000549.1_pt1 | contig 38151 bp, 28 predicted proteins | sample 1521131 | NCBI WGS metagenome assembly OFEK01 (sample SAMN05720209, study PRJEB24109) | activated sludge metagenome | isolation source: Anaerobic digester | place: China | collected 2015-12-16
AGTATCAGTACCATGATCACTTTTCTGACCGAGCTGACCTCCAATACTGCAACCGCCGAAATGATCCTGCCTGTGCTGGCCGGGCTGGCCGGTGAAATCGGCACCAATCCCTTGCTCTTCATGGTTCCGGCCACCCTGAGCTGCTCTTTTGCTTTTATGATGCCCGTTGCCACCCCACCCAATGCCATCATCTTTGGCACTTACAGGGTCCGTATCATCGAGATGGTCAAAGCAGGTATACTGCTGAATTTCATTGGTGTAATCCTGGTAACGCTGGCCATCCTGCTGATGGGCGGCATCCTGGGTGCCTCAGGTGATGTGCTACCGGCCTGGGCTATCCAGTAAGGCTTTAGACAAACCGGGAAGACTAAATAAAATTAACGATCAGGCTCTGACCAGCTTATAATCCTTGTTGACCAGCCAATGGGCTTTCTCACGGAGGGCCTGCACCGCTTTATGCTCTGCTTCCAGCACTTCGAAGCGGAAAGCATCCACATTTTCCTTGCCCCGACCGGCCTGTGCTTTCTTGGTTTCGTGATAGGTCAGCTCGATAAAAAGGGCCAGGTTGATATCAGGGGTCTTCATGGCGTATAACCCATCGATCACCAGCACATCGACAGGAGCAAAATCCGTTGTAAGCCGGTCCACGCGCTGTGTGACGAGGTCTACACAAGGCATGGTACTTTCCCGGCCTGCACGAAAATCGTCCATGACCTGGTGGATCTTCTCCCAGTCATATTCGTGCCAACCGACGGTCTTCTCAACACCTCCGGCTTTCCGAATGGCGGTACGCTCCAGCGGCAGGGTCTTATAGAAGTTATCGATGTGGATGGGTTTTGCGACAACCCCTTGTTGCAACAAGCCTTTGGCGATCAAATGGGTGAGCTCCGATTTTCCGCTGCCGGATTCACCGGATATGGCGATCACAAACTTGGGTGTGATCTGCTTCATGACTTCTTCGACGACACCGGCGGCGACTTCACGGTGTCTATCGGCAATTAACAGGACATCTTCAAGCATATTTATTTGAATTACAATGTCATAAATACTATAAATGCAACCACTGCCCAGCCTGGAGGGCAAAGGTTTTACCCTTCCATTCGATGTGTGTGCCCTCATCGGCGCAAACGGAAAGATGGTCTGCACTTACCAGAAGCTGATAGTGGATATTCCGGAAGCTGAGTTTGCATCCGAGTGACTTCCAGCCAATAGGGAGGTTGGGGTTCACTTTCAGGATATCTCCATCACAATCAATGCCGGCAAGTGAATGCAGGGCTACCAGAACGGTACCGGCCATCACGCCGGTATGTATTCCTTCTGCTGTAGTTCCACCCTGAATGTCCTGATAATCACTGCCGAGCGCCTCATGATACAAGTTCCAGCTCAAGGTGTGATCACCAATGAAGTTGGCCAGGTGGGCATGAACGACACGGCTGAGGGTTGAGCCATGCGAAGTGCGTTGCAGGTAATACCGCAGGTTACGTTCAACATAATCTGCCGGCAGGTCATACCCAAAGCCCCGTATGATGCCGGTAACCACGTCCGGATCCAGGTTATAGAACAACATCAGGGTATCCGCCTGCTTGGCCACTTTGAACTCATCCGGTGTCTTTCCTTCGGCTTTCAGGATGCGGTCCATGCGGTATACATTCCCATACTTTGTCTTGTACTCTTCCCAGCTTACCTCTTGCAGATCAAAATACCCATCAAACTGAGCAATGATGCCTTCCTTATTGATAATCAGATTCATGGCAGATGCGATTTCTGCCCATCTTTGCGTTTCCCCGCTTGTAAGCTGCAGCGCAGCCAGGAGTGGCGTCCGCTTTTCATCCGCCAATCCGTCGAGCCATGCCAGGGTTTGTTTCATCATCCAGGCAGTCATGACGTTGGTATAGGCATTGTCCTTTAACCCTCCGCCGTCTGAGCCCGGTCCATGCTCATGGAACTCATCAGGGCCCATCACCTGTGCAATTGTATAGCGCCTGATCTCGGGATTCCACTTGGCTTTGCTGCTCCACAGCCGGCAAATTTCTATAAGCATCTCTGCCCCGTAATCCAGCATAAAATCCTCATCCTGCGTATAATGATGGTATTGCAGGATGTTGTAAGCGATGGCCAGGTTGACATGGCGTTGAAAAGAGCTGTAGTCGGGATCCCATTTACCTGAGACTGGATTAAAATGAAAGCGCTGTGTCTCTTCACGTCCGTTGCTACCACTTTGCCAGGGGAACATGGCACCCTGGTATCCAAATTCTGCAGCATAGTTCCGGGCTTCCTCCAGTCGGCGGTAGCGGTACATCAGGGCTGAACGGGCAAGCTCAGGGAAATGCACGAAATAAAGGGGGAGGATGTAGAGCTCATCCCAGAAGATATGACCCCGGTATGCTTCCCCAGTCAGTCCACGTGCAGGAATACTGAAATCGATCTTTTCGTTATGGGGAGAGAAGGTACTTATCAGGTGATAAAGATGGAGGCGCAACAGCTTCTGGGAGAGGCGGTCTCCCTGCAACCTGATGTCAATCTTATCCCAGATGCCTTGCCAGGCTGCGGTCGAAGCAGCCAGTAGCTGGTCAAAAGAAGGCAGTTGCTCCAGGAATTCTCCGGGATTTAGGTGGATGAAGGAGGGCAAATGACGGGCCTGAATGCAAACCGTTTTCACAGTTTCGAGGGCCTCTCCTTCCCTTACCTCCACACTGAACTGGCATTCTGAGACGCCGCCTCTGGCATGGCTTTCAAAGGCCGGGAGCAGCTCCCGGCCATCCAGCGAAACGTCCAGACGGGCTGTCAGTGAAATATGGATATTGCTTTGTGTTGTCTTTGCTTCAAGGAACTGGTAAGGACCTTCGACCCATTCACTGACCGGGGCAAGGTGATGCTGATTCAGCTCTGCGTAACGTTTCACGCCATCATTGATGTGATCTGCGCTAAGGCAGGATTTCACCCTGATACGTCCAGTATAGTTCAGTGGCGTGATGGTATAGTATATGCTGGCCAGATGAGGCTGGTCCATGGAAGCCAGGCGTCTGGAGGTAATTCTGGTTCTCCGGCCCAGGCTGTCCTCTGTCTCCATGACTTTATGGAGTACACCGGTCCTCAAATCCAGCCGGCGATAGAGGTTGAGGATGCGATCCCGGGACAGGTCAAGCCATTCACCGTCATCAACAGAAAAAGTGAGCGGCAACCAGTTGGGAAAATTCACCAGGTCTTCGTTTTCGATCTCCCTTCCAGAGACCTGGGATACCAGCCGGTTATAACCTCCTGCCAGGTAGGTACCCGGGTAATGATGGTCACTGATGACAGATTCTTCCAGGGCACCGCGGGTGCCAAAATAGCCATTCCCTACCGAAAGAAGGGCTTCCCTGGACCGCTCGCGGGAGGGATGAAAACCATGGTACACCAATGACCACATGTCTTCTTCCAGGCCACGCTCAAACCAGGCACAGATTCCTTCAAAACCTATTTCTGCGATATCACTGACGGCGATATCTGCCCCATGGATCAGCAGCTCTGCCGCATTTTCCTCTCGGGCCAGACCAAGCACCAAACCGAAATTCCCTTTCCTCCCAGCCTGCACACCGGATATGGCATCCTCCACGACCACCGTTTCAATGCAAGACACGCCCAGGTTGTTGGCTGCAGTGGTAAAGATGTCCGGCTCAGGTTTACCTTTCAACCCAAGTTCCGCTGAAACAACGCCATCTACGCGGGTTTCGACCATCCCGAGCAGGCCGGCAGCTTTCAGAACCATTTCACAGTTCTTGGATGAAGAGGCCACTCCGATACGTATCCCTTCCTGCTTCAGGCGGTGCATCAGGGCAACTGTGGAATCATAGACCTCCACGCCATCCCTTTCAAGGATCTCATTGAATACGATGTTTTTTCGATTTCCTATTCCGCAGTATGTTTCCTGAGAAACATCATCTGAGGCATCGCCATAAGGAAGGATAATCCCTCTGGATTCCAGGAAAGACTTCACCCCTTCGTAGCGAGGTTTGCCATCCACATATGGCAGATAATCATCAGAATGGGAAAAAGCCCGGAAAGGTTCTCCGAAGCGTTCTTCCCTGTCTTTCAAATAAGTATCAAACATTTCTTTCCAGGCCCGGCTGTGCACCAGGGCCGTCTGTGTGATGACCCCATCCAGGTCAAAAATCACTGCTTTAAAACCTAATCCCGTTGCCATATTATTCATTCCGAGATTTCGACAATGCTTTATTTCAATCATTTATCCAACAGTAAGCCCAGGCAGGCAAGCTCAATTCCTTTTTACCGGAATCATACGCCACTTCCTGACCCAGGGCATCGGTTCCCTCTATCGAAGGTGTGCTCCAGCTCATCGTGACGGCCTTGCCACTAAGGTTATGCAGGCAGATGATACTTTTCCCCGCCCATTCACGCCTATAGGCCAACACCTGATTCAGTGAGACTCCCTGAGTGGTTGTTACGGGCAGCCATTTCAGGTTTCCACGACCGAACACACCTGCTTCAGAACGGAAACGAAGCATGTTTTTGAGGCGGCTATAGACCTGGGCTGTGAGTGAGGCGGGGTTGGACAGTTCCTTCTCCACCTCCTCCCATTGCAGTCGCCCCCGCACCAGGAAACGTGTGTCGTCCTTGCCTACCTCGCGTATCTGTTCGTTGTAATAGGCTTCATCATTGAGTTTTCCAAACTCATCCCCATAATAGATCACAGGTGTACCTGGCAGGCTCAGCATGATTGAAAAGGCGAGTCCAATCCTGCGTGGATCCCTTTCCATCAGCTCAGCCAGGCGGGCAGATATGCCCTGGCCTTCGCGAAAATTCCACAACGGCTGACGGCAGTACGCATCATGGATGTACTTCCTGTCTTCTTCTGTAACATACACCAGTTCGAGGCTCAGCTCGTCATGACATCTGAGGAAGGTGAACCATTGTGCAGCCGGCGGAATGGCGGGTGTAACCTCCTCGCTCAGTGTCATCATTACAGGCTCAGCCTGTTCCGAAGCGATGGCCTTAAATATCTGCGGCATCAGGGGGAAATGATAACCGGCATGGCATTCATCACCACTACCAAAATACTTCACAACCTCATGTGGTTTCTGGCAGGCCTCAGCCAGCAGCAGGGTGTTGGGCTGCACATAATCCAGCACCTGTCTGAAAAATTTAACGATGGTATGCGTATGAGGCAGGTTTTCGCAATCTGTGCCCTCCTCTTTCCAGAGGTAAGGAATCGCATCTGCGCGAAAACCATCCACCCTTCTTTCGAGCCAGAAGAGGAAATTCCGGCACATATCCAGCAATACTCTGGGATTGCGGTAATTCAGGTCCGGCTGAAAATCAAAAAAACGGTGAAAAAACCAGGCATTGCCTTCCTGCTTCCAGTTGCTTTCTTCTATTCCCTGAAAGATTATCCGGGCATCCAGGTATTGGTCAGGCTGGTCACGCCAGATATAGTAATCACGGTAAGGATTAGACCGGCTCTTGCGGGATTCCTGGAACCATGGATGAGTCTCTGAAGTATGATTGATAGCAATATCGAAGATAACCCGTAAGCCCTGCTCATGGGCTTTATCAACAAAAGAGACGAATGCAGCCTGTCCTTCTTCTTCCTGAAGCAGGTCATTCCTGATCCTGCGGTAGTCACGGATATCAAAACCGGCATCCCGCATAGGAGAATCCAGGATGGGCAGCAACCACAAACAACTGACACCCAGTTCCTTCAGATAAGGCAACTTATCCTCAAGACCCCTGAAATCTTCATTAAAGAGATCAACATACAGCGAATACACGACAACATCCTTATACCATTCCTGGGGAAGAGAAGAACCGGCAAGTTGTTGTTTATACCGGTCCAGCTCATTGACAAAATCAACCAGCAAGAGCAGCTCTTTATCCCCATACAACTGATGCCATAAAGGTCGGAGATGGGTCATCAGTTCCTGACTCATATTCTCTTTGATTTCCATTTGTTATTCAGGCTTTTCTGCTGTTTTATGTTCCGATATAAAGACGGTGCTGACGGCACCCAGAATCATCAATACACCAGCCATTAGGATGGAGGTCATTGCATTGCTGTTGAACAGGTATTTCAGGATGAGTCCGCCAAAAATCCCGTTTACGATCTGTGGGATGGTGATAGACATATTGAAGAGACCCATGAACACGCCCATATGCTTTGGCGGGAGTGAGCTGGCGAGCAGGGCGTAAGGCATCGCAAGGATGCTTCCCCATGCAAATCCGATGCCTATCATTGGAATGATCAGCATCACAGGATCTTTGATGATGGCAAAAGAGAGATACGATAATCCTCCAATGGTCAGCGCCAGGGCGTGTGTCAGCTTCTTGCCTATTCTGGATGCAATCACGGGCAAGCTCAGCGCGATGATGGCAGCCACGCCATTATACACACCGAACAAGATGCCCACCCAGTTCCCTGCTTCCTGGTAAGCCGGACTGTTCGGGTCTGAGGCACCATAAAATTGAGAAGCCACCGCCGGTGTGGTATATACCCACATGGAGAACAGGGCAAACCAGGAGAAGAACTGCACGACCAGCAGTTGCAGCATCACCTTTGGAATGGCAAAACCCTTGCGGCTTTGTTTTTCGTCTTTATGTTCTGCTTCATAAAAAGATGGCGGATACTCCGGGGTAGTGAAGATCGTCCAAAGTATGGTGGAGATCAACACAACAGCTCCGAAGTAGAATGAGAATACGACATTGGGTGGCACCAATCCACGTTCACCTGCTTCGGCCGAGATACCCAGCCAGTTGCTGAGAATATATGGCAGCCATGAACCCACCACAGCCCCGATGCCGATAAGGACAGATTGTATCGAAAACCCTTTGGTATGCTGTTCATCCGGCAGTTTATCAGCTACCAAAGCCCGGAAAGGTTCCATGGAGATATTGATGGAAGCATCCATGATCATGAGCAGCCCACCTCCGATAAACATCGGGGCAATGAAAGTGGCCAGGTGCGGTGCGTTCGGCATCAGGATGAGGGCCATGCTGGTCAGCAGGGCACCCACCAGAAAATAGGGGCGCCGGCGGCCCAGGCGGTTCCAGGTACGGTCGCTCATATACCCCACGATGGGCTGCACGATCATCCCTGTAATGGGTGCCACCAGCCAAAACCAGCTAAGATGGTGGACATCGGCACCAAAGGTGAGCAGGATGCGCGAAGCATTGGCGTTTTGCAACGCAAACCCAAACTGTATTCCCAGAAAACCAATGCTCATATTGATGATCTGGGCAGTACTTAAACGCGGTTTTAGTTTCATGATATGGCTGAGGATTAGGTCAGGTGTTTGAACACAGTTGCTATCACGTTTATCCCGGAGAAGGGTTTTCTCTCCTGCAGAAATAATGCTTACCGTATGATCAACTTTTCTGTCTCGGCAAATCCACCTGCGGCGATCCGGCAAAGATACACCCCGGATCCCAGATGAATACCGCGCTCCTTCAATGACACAACGTCCCTTTTCAGGATGGTGGTCTGAAAGCCTCCCACCAGCCTTCCAGCCATATCGGTAAGCCGGATATCCACTTCCGTGGGCACTTCAAAAGGCAGATCCAGGTAGATATGGACATCGCCTGCTGATGGGTTGGGATAAACATGAACCATGCCCTCCATAAAGACAGGCAGCAAGGGCCACGCACTGGCCAGGTCCTGTGGCTTAGGACGTTTCTTCGATGTGAAGAGATGGAAAGCGCCGGGGGCCAAAGGTATGAGCATGGAGGTATCGGCTACCTGCAGAGAATCTCCGCTGAAGTAATCATACCACCATCCTGTGTGGGGGAAACGCGGTCGTGCAAGTTGCTGTGAAACATCAAAATTCCCTATCACAACCACATTCATTGAACTGTGCATTAATAAGATACGCTTCACATTCCCTGCAACATCCAAATCGAAATCTTCGGTATTAAACGCCTCATTCTGCATGCGGAGGGCATTCAAAGCACCATAGAACCTGTAAAGGTCCTTGCGTCCAGGTATGTTCAGGTAGTCCCACCTGACCGGCTTCTCACCGGTACGTCCGTTGTAGTCTATGGAATAATCATATCCATATTCACCGAACTGCCAGATCATCTTGGGGCCCGGTATGGTCAGAAAAAATGCCGTGATGAGCTTCATCCTTTCCAGGGCAACAGCTTCCTGCTTAATAGCGTAAGAAGGCCCCGCATTCCCCCATTGAAGTGCTTTGTACATGATACGTTCCTCGTCATGGCTTTCCATATAACCGATGAGGTGAGGCTTACTCCAGCCTCTCTGTTGATGCGATACATACGAGAAATCCGATTTCCCTCCGGTATGGTAACCCATGGCCGCTTCAGCATAGGCATGATTGGCATTGCCCCAGAGCAGCATTCCCCTGGACGATAATTCGATTTCCTCCGGATTATCCGCGAAATGTTCCAGGATCACGTAAGCATCCGGGTTGACAGACCACACGGTATCAGCGTAATCACTCAGGATTTTTATGCGGTTTGCATCGTACTGCCCCCAGGCGCTTACATTTCCCAGCGTTTGCTTCTGTGTAAAGCCCTTGGACAGGTCAAAACGGTAGCCATCCACGCGGAACTCTTCCAGCCAGAACTTCAGGGCGCGGCCAATTAGCTTTTTGGTAGCCTGGCTTTCATGATTGAAGTCGAATCCCACATTAAAGTCATGCCTGGGCGTCATATTGTAGAACGGACTATTGGCAGAAGGCCTGCTTTGCGCCTTATCCCAGTAGAGCATGACATAAGGTGCGGTCCCAAATGAATGATTATAGACAACATCCAGAATCACGGCTATGCCATGGTGGTGCAAGGTATCGACGAGCCGCTTGAAGTCGTTCTTTCTGCCATAGTACTTATCTACCGCAAAATAATAGTTAGGGTTATAGCCCCAGCTGCTGTTGCCTTCAAACTCATTGACCGGCATCAGTTCAACCGCGTTGATCCCTAGTTTAAGCAGATAGTTCAGACTGTCGATGACGGCCTGAAAACTATGTTTATCAGTAAAGTCGCGGATCAGTAATTCATAGACCACCAGCTTTTCTGGTGGTGGGGCGGTGAAATTGGTGGCCTTCCATTGATACGTTTCCTCATTGATCCTGAACACACTGGCTATACCCTGGGTTTTCCCACTGGGGTATGGGATCATCCCAGGATAGGTTGCAGCGGTGATATAGCTGTCATTCCAGGGGTCACTCACCCGTTCACAGTAGGGGTCCCCTATCCTGATCTCACCATCAACCAGGTATTGAAAGATATAGGGTTTATCAGCATCCAGGCCATTGAGTTCCACCCAGAAGTGGTTAAGGTCAGGCGTGCGACGCATATAATAAGATGTGTCCAGTTCCCAGTTACTAAAGTCGCCGATGGCAAAGGCGTGTTGTTTCAGGGGTGCATAGAGGCACAGGACCACCGAATGAGGGCCGGTGATATTGATCCCTTCCCGGATACCTGCCGGCAAGGCTTGTGTGATCACAGGAGGGCGAACAAACACATAGAAAGAGTCGGCGACCTGCGAGGTGGCATCCTTGGCGATCCCTTTGATCCAGAACTTTCCGGCTCCGGGTACCTCCCAGGAAAGCGAAAGCGAGTCACCCGTGCCGGCAGCCTGTGTGACCTGATTGACCTGGATAAAAAGTGAGTCTGCATCCTGGGCTTGCAGGAGCACATCCAGTGTATCTCCCGGGTTGAGGATGGCATGACCACCGGAAGGCTTGTTCAGCTTTATCTGTAACCCACTTTCATAAACATCCACGTAGATGTCTCCTCCTGCGGCAGTTTTTCCTTCAAAGTATCCTCCATTATTCACAGGAAGGTCACTCCGGAACACAAAGGCCATCTGCAGGATCTTCTCGTTTGCTGGAACACCATAATACGCCCGGATATTGGGTGAAATGGTCAGCTTGTAGAGATTGGTGCTGATCCTGACCAGGCGGGTGGCCGGGGTGTTCTGGCCCCAGTTGGTCTTCACGTATTTCCAGTCGGAGCCCGATGTGCTGTTCTGGGTAATCACGCCCGTATGGGCATAGACATCACCCATATAGTTTTTAAGTCCTCCGGAGCCCTCCGCACTGTTGAAATAGATTACAACCGAATCGTTGGCCCTGGGGAATGCCGGGTCTGTCTGGATCAACTGGGGCCAGGCCGGAAGACCGAAAAAAATTAACATTGACAGGAGGCTGAATAAGCGTATATTTAATCTCATTAACAGCAGATTTAATCAAAGATTAATATTCATATATTTGCAATCCTTTATACCGCCCCACCACGAGAGGAACAAAGTTATCAATTAATGGTTTAGGCCTAGTCAGGTGATTTATAACTTAAGAACGTTTGTTTTATGGGAAAGAAAAGATCACGTATCGTCGGTAACTGGCTGATCATGGCAGTGATGCTGATGCTCACAACTGCTCTGACTGCCCAGAACCTGAGTATTTCAGGGTCCGTCAGTGATGCAAATTCAGGTGAAATCCTCATTGGGGTTACACTGCTGCAAAAAGGAACCACGGTTGGCACCACAACCGACCTTGACGGCAAATACAGCCTATCTGTTCCCGCGGGAGCTGTGCTGGTTGTGTCCTATGTAGGTTATGTCACGCGAGAAATCACTGTCCAGAAAGCCGGAAAGCTTGATATCAAGCTAGCACCTGCTGTCACTGAGCTGGAAGACCTTATTGTCATTGGCTATGCAGTGCAACGCAAGAGCGACAAAACAGGTGCTGTCAGCAGTGTGGAGGCCGGAGAACTGCAGGGAGGGGTCATCACAGATCCCATCCAGGGCATCCAGGGGAAAGCATCCGGTGTTTCCGTTACCAAGAAAGGGGGTGACCCCAATGAAGGATTCTCTGTGAGGATCAGGGGAGCGTCGGGTTTCAGTGCCAGTACCCAGCCATTGTTTGTGATCGACGGGGTTCCGGGTGCCGATCCTACCATCATTGCGCCTGAGGACATTGAGTCATTCAACATCCTCAAAGATGCGGCCAGTACTGCTATTTACGGATCCAGGGGTGCCAATGGGGTTGTCATTATTACAACCAAGAAGGGCAAATCTCCTGATCCTACCGGGAAAGCTGCTTCTTACAGCCAGGTTGACTTCAGCACCCAGGTCTCTATCGACCGTGTAGCCAGGAAACTGGATGTACTGGACGCTGCAGGTATGCGCGACTTTGCCAATACCTTGCTGAAGGAAGCCCAGGTCACCAATCCCAATGCGACCATCGACAGTGTATTCATTGATGGCGGCGCCAGTACCGACTGGCAGGACGAAATCTACCGGACTGCTGTCACCACCACCAGTAATCTAAGCTTATCCGGAGGAAACCAGCGTAGTTCTTATTATGCCTCTGTGACCCAGGCCAACTGGCAGGGTGTGATGCATGGCACCTCAAAGGACCGTACCTCCGCCCGCATGGCATTTACACATTCGGCGTTTGAGAATATGCTGAGGTTTTCCGGGAATATGATCGGTACCTTCGAAAAGAATGATTACGAGAATTATGATGGCTGGGACAAGGATGACATCATCTACCAGGCAATATCACGTAATCCAACAGATCCAGTCTACCTGAGCGATGGTGAAACATATTATCAGACGAGCCGTGTCTTTAATTATGAAAACCCAATTGCGATCATCAACGAAGTCACCAACAACCGCGACGCCAAGCGTTATCTTGGCAACATCAGGGCTGACCTTGAGCCCCTCAAAGGACTGATCTTCAGTGGCAACTTCGGTTATACCCGCAATGATCACACTAAAAATTACTTCCGGCCCAGTGGATTGTATGCTTCCGCCGACAACGGCTTTGGAAAGAAAGAGTACGAGAACGTTACGGAAAAGCTCATGGAGCTTACGGGTACCTATACGACGACAATACGCGATTTCCATAACGTGAATGTATTGGGAGGCTACTCCTGGCAGGAATCTGTGAAAAGTGGCTTTTTTGCCCAAGGTGGCGATGCCCAGTCTGATCATGCCGGCCCGGACAACCTGCAGGTCCTGAATCAGATTAAATGGGGCGATATCAATTCATGGAAGGGAAAATGGAACCTGATCGGCTTCTTTGGACGTGTCCAGTATGACTTCAACCATACCTATTATCTTTCGGCTTCGCTCCGCAGGGATGGCTCCTCCAAGTTCGGCAAGAACAACAAATGGGGTACCTTCCCGACGGTGGCTGCGGGCTGGAACCTCACCAATGAACCTTTCCTGAGCGATGTGCGCTGGCTGAACCAGTTGAAGCTACGCGCAAGTTACGGTGTGGCCGGCAACCAGGAGATCGGGGAATACCGCAGTATCGTGGTCTGGGAACCCTCCGGAAAAGCAACCAATCCTGAAACCGGTCAGGAAGTCATCACCTTTAAACCAGCCTGGAATGCCAATCCGAACCTGAAATGGGAAGAAACAGCTGAAGTCAATGTCGGTATTGACTTCTCCATCTTCAACAGCCAGATCAGCGGCAGTCTGGAAGTATATCAGAAGACAACCACCGACCTGCTTGGTGAATACAATGTCCCCGTTCCGCCAAACCTTGCCTCCAAAACTTTTGCCAATTCAGGATCCATGGAAAACATGGGTATTGAACTCTATGTCCAGGCATTCCCCCTCAAGAGCAAGGTGCTGGATTGGAAAACCAGTCTGACTGTTGCGCATAACCAGACCAAGATCACTGATCTGGGTGATTATTTTGAAGAAGGGGCTGTCAGGAAAGAAGGATATGTGGATGGTCGCGGTATGGTTGGTGAAGAAAATTATGTGACGGGCATCATGGTTGGTGAAGCAACCGGGGCATTCTATCTGCCTGTTTATGTAGCGCTGAAGGATGGAAAATTCATCTATGAATCGGCGTCCGGAGGGTTCACGGATAACCTGGCCGAAGCCAAGCGTGTGGTGGTTGCCAATGCCGCCCCTTTCCTGGAAATCGGCTGGTCCAATTCCCTCACATTTAAGAAGCGTTTGCGCATGGACATGACCTTCCGCTCCATGATTGGCAACCATGTCTACAATGCCACCAGGATGTTCTTCGACAACCCGGGTAACCTGCCTTCACTCAATGCACTTCCTGATGCCATCGACTGGCGGGAAAAAGGCAGATCGTCCGGATCCGGCATCGCTGATCTCTACGTTGAAAATGCCACCTTCCTGAAGCTGGACCATATTGCCCTGAGTTATCTTTTTGATATGACCCAAAACAACTGGGTGCGCGATTTAAGTGTCTTTGTATCTGCCAACAACCTCTTTACCCTTACGGGATATACCGGTGTTGACCCCGAAACAAAGATTGATGGATTGGCGTTTGGGATCGATAAATACAATGTATACCCGAAAACGCGTTCTTTAACCCTGGGTGTTCGTGCAACTTTCTAGATCTACAACTATGAAGACGAGATATTTTTTCATGATAAGCCTGGTGCTGGTTGTTGTGTTCTCAGCCTGCACCAAACTGGAAGAGGAATTATATGATAAGATCCCTGGCACATTGTATCCGGAGAACGAAGGCCAGATCGGGAACCTGAGCGTTGAAGCCTATGCTAAAATGCGTACCCTGATTGACGACGAAGGTTGGTGGTTCCTTGCACAGGAGATCAGTTCTGATGAATTATGCGGTCCTACAAGGGGCAGCGACTGGTACGATGGTGGGAAATGGGTGAATGTACACCGTCATGAATGGACCAATGACGAAGAAAGTGTCAATCGCATGTGGAGTGCATTCTGGACAGGCATCACCACCTGTAACCAGGTTCTTGACATGATGAGGGATCTTCCTCAGAACGACGCGCTGATGGCCAAAATGAAGGAAGTGGAGGTTCTTCGGTCTTTCTACTACTACCTGCTGATGGATAACTATGGCAGCGTACCGTACCTGACGAGTGCCAAGAATGCCCCTGAAAAACCTTTCAAGATCAGCCGCCAGGCCGTCTATGACACCCTGATCGCCACAGTTACTGAAGCCTTGCCCTATCTCAAGCCCATCAACAATAAGTACATGGCCACGCGGTACATGGGATTTGCGCTACTATCCAAACTCTATCTGAACGCGGAAGTCTATACTGGTACCCCGGCCTGGGAAGATGCAGGACGCTACCTCGACAGTTTGTTGGCAGGACCGTATTCACTTGTTTCTGATGTGCGTTCTCCTTTCGCCACCAATAATCAGAACAATGCGGAGATCATTTTCAGTATTCCTTTTGATGAAGACAATTTCCAGGGTTTCCGCCTGCATATGCGCACCCTGCATTACCAGCATAACCTGAAGTTTGACATGCCTGTCGGGCCGTGGAACGGATTTGCAGTTGTTCCCACACACTTCGACCGTTACGCTGCCAATGACCTCAGAAGGGAAGCCTATCACATCTTCGGACCTCAGTTCACACCGGGTGGCGTTGCCATTTATGACGGAGAGACCAACAAACCTCTCGTTATTGATCCACATCTGCCAGCATTGTATATGCAGGCTCCTGATTTCACGCCGGAACAGATTCGCACCACGGGAGCCAGGGTAGGAAAATATGAGATCAAGCTTGGCGCCAAGGAAAACCTGAGCAACGACTTTCCACTTTTCCGTATCACAGATTTTTATCTGATGAAAGCGGAGACAGAAATCCGTCAGGGACGCAGCGGAGATCAGTGGATTAACCCCATCCGTACCAGGGCTGGTGTACCCTCATGGACAGGTGCAACCCTGCAGGATCTGCTGGATGAGCGGGCGCGTGAGCTGTATGTGGAGGGCCACCGCCGTCAGGATCAGATCCGCTTCGGAACCTGGGAGCAGGCCTGGTGGGAAAAACAAGCTTCTACCTCAACTAAAAACCGCACATTCCCCATTCCAAAATGGGCCACAGATGCTAATCCAAACCTTTTACTTTAGTATATTTGTTTCACTCTTTTATTAACCCAAAATCAATCACTATGAGAAGTTTAAGTGTAAAAAGTCTGTTGAAGCTCCTGGCCATGTTCTTCCTGGCCTCCGCCGTTACCTTCACCGGTTGTAAGAAGGATGACGACGATGATGAAGATCCTATCATTGTGCTGGATGGTATTTATGTGAAGGGCGATGCTACTGCGGTTCCTGATTTTGCTGACAAAGGCAGGATGAAGGTTACCCGCAATGAAGCCAACCAGACTGAACGCGCCAGCCTATATGAACTCTACATTCCGATCAAAGCTGCCGGCGGTTTCAATATCGTAAAAGTGGCTGGTAATGTGCAGACCGTTTGGGGTCCTGGTACAGGTTTTGGTAACATCACCAATCCGACCAACGACGAGCCCAAGGTGACCTTCCAGAGAGGCCCTGCTGCTGTTACAACCACCAAATTCACCGTTCCCGCTGATGGGATGTACCATGTTGTAATCGATACTGAACTGGGTAAGGTCGCCATCATGCCCGTACATTGGGGCATCATCGGTGCTGCCACACCCGACGGTTGGGGCACATCCACCGATCTGACCGAATCCGGCTTTAACCTCAACACCATGTCATGGACCATCTCCAACCTGGAGCTGCGGTCCGGCGACTGGAAATTCCGCTACTCAAATGGCTGGAAAGTAGAACTGGATACCACCCTGGATATTGGTGGTGGTAACAAAGGCGTAAAGGTGAACACCAACTTCGGCGGCGCCATTAATGCCCTCGTACCAGGTGGTGCCAATATCGTCAACACAGTCCCTGGCCTCTACACCATCTCCCTTTCCTATACTCTCGGAACCGGTTACACTGCTACAGCTACCAAAACCGGCGACCTGCCGCTGACAAACTGGACAGGTGTGCAGTGTGATGCAGTAGGTACAGGTGTTAGCGTTGACAACCCCAACTCAACTCCTGACCCAAGCAGCTGGAACTGGGGACGCGTTCAGCTCGCTGACAATGGTGGTATACCGACCGTTGCCGCTGGTGTTTACACATGGACATGGACCGGTATCATCCTGGAAGCCAATGAAGGATTCAAACTCAGAACCCTCAACGGTGTTGCTCCTCCGGTAGGTGGTGCCAACTTCGATGTCGGTTATTCTGCAGTAAACCTGACAGCCAGCTCACCCAATGTGGTCGACCTGGGTGGCAACCTCGGTGTTTCTGTGAAAGCCGCTTACACCATCACCCTCACCATCGATGCCAACAACAGCGATGCCAAGGTGATTACCATCAACTAAGCACGAAAGGATCCAATCAAAGGGCTGCCCGCACGGTAGCCCTTTTTTTATGCTTATCCTTTCGGGGTAGACATAGCCATATGGCCATTATATTGTATTTTTGAAACACCCGCCAAATCACGTTAAAACGCATACCATTCATGCTAATCAGACTACAACTCCTTTCCATTATAGGGCTACTGGCAGTAAACATGTATGCCGGAGGTAAGCTAAGTCATGTTGAACCTCCACACTGGTGGACAGGAATGCAGGAAACCAGGCTTCAGATACTGGTTCATGGCACACAAATCGGCCTGGCTGAAGTGCGCATCAGCCATCCACAGGTCACCCTTCAACAAGTTCATAAAGTTGAAAACCCAAATTATCTCTTCCTGGATGTTTCCATCCCGCCTCAAACCAGGCCAGGCATGGTAACCTTGCATTTCAAACCCAAGGATGGCCCCGGATTTGATTATTCCTATGAATTGAAGGCCCGGGATCCCCAATCTGCTGAACGAATTGGATTTGGAGCCGAAGATGTGCTATACCTCCTGATGCCGGATCGTTTTGCCAATGGTGATCCCGGCAATGACAATATAGCTGGCATGCGGGAGATAGCTAACCGCCAGGATCCCGATGGGCGCCACGGTGGCGATATGCGCGGCATCCGCAATCAGATTTCATATCTTGAAAAACTGGGCATCACGGGACTGTGGATCAATCCCCTTCTCGAAAATAACATGCCACGCTATTCCTATCATGGGTATGCCATCACCGATTTTTACCGTATTGATCCACGTTTTGGCAGTCATGAAGAATACCTGCTGCTGAGCAGGGAATTGAAAAACAGAGGGATCAAACTCATTAAAGACATGGTTTTTAACCATTGCGGAAGCCTGCACTGGTGGATGGAAGACCTTCCTGCCAAAGACTGGGTGCATCAATTCCCTACCTTTACCCGCTCCAACTATCGCTCAGAAACCCTGATGGATCCCTGGGCATCCGGTTCTGACCGCTACCTGATGCAGCATGGATGGTTCGATGTCACCATGCCGGATCTGAACCAGCGTCATCCTCTCCTGGCAAACTATCTCATACAAAACAGCGTCTGGTGGATCGAGGAAGCCGGACTGGGAGGGATCAGGATGGACACGTATCCTTATGCTGACCAGGATTTTATGTCAAAATGGGTACAACGCATCCGGCAGGAATATCCACGGTTTACCATCCTGGGTGAAACCTGGCTCCAAACGGAAGCCCACACAGCCTATTTCCAAAATACCACCTACCCGCAACTTAAGCCGGCCAATAACCTGCATTACCTCACCGATTTCCCGCTGCATTATGCCATGACCAAGGCCTTTGTGGAAACGGACAACTGGACCGACGGTCTCTCACGCCTGTATTATGTTCTGTCGAAAGACTTCCTTTATGAGAATCCCTTTCAACTCATCACTTTTCCCGACAACCATGACCTGGAGAGGTATTATACCAGCCTTAACCAGGATTTTGATGCCTGGAAAATGGGAATGGCCTTTCTGTTCACCACACGTGGCATCCCCATGATCTATTATGGAACAGAATACCTTGATCAAGGCAGCAAGAAAGAAGGAGATGCCATGCTTCGGAAGGATGTCCCAGGGGGCTGGGCCGGAGACTTGATGAATGTATTTACCGGTGCCGGTATGGAGAGGCAGCAAATGGAAGCCATGAAATACATGGAGGATCTGATCCGCATCCGGCGAACGCATCCGGCCTTACAATCCGGGCAACTGACGCACTATATCCCTTTTGATGGAACCTATGTGTACTTCAGGACCCTGGGTGAAGAAGTTATCATGACCCTTTTTAATAATAAACACACAGATCAGCGGATAGTACTGGCTCGCTTTGCTGAATCCATGGGACAGGCCGGCAATGCTGAAAACCTGTTGGATGGAAAGGTAATTGCCCTGGAAAGAGATCTGAACATACCGGCCCGCACTGCACTGATACTCAAATTAAAACCCTGATACCATGAACCGATGGTTTCATCTGTTACTCCTATTGCCCCTGCTCCTATCCTGCAAGGAACAGGTCGATGTCCAGGTCCCGGCACCTTATGTCAAACTGAACCAACCGGTTTGGCTGGAATATGATAGCACCCTCATCTATCCTCAGGATTTTGTTTATGATGCGAGCTCGATCGACTCCATTACCATTGAGGGCGTGAAGGTCGACTGGACAAGCTCACAACCCTATTTTGTTTACCAAACACCTGCCGGGGCGCCACATTTGCTGATGATGTCGCTATGGACCAGTACAGGAGAAGAGGTGGTGGTACTGAAAAAATCCAACAAAACCAGGGTTTCTTTTACGTTTAATCCCCGCGGAACGGCATATAAGACGATCGCTTTGAAAGGTGAATTCAACGGTTGGACCGAAAGTCGCACACCCCTGAGCCTGCAGGAAGGGCTATGGCAGACCACCATGTTGCTGAATCAGGGTAAATACCAGTACCAGATCGTTCTGGATGGGATCGGACAGGTGGATCCGGGCTGTCCTTATCAGGTCGACAACCAGCAGGGCGGGTTCAACTCGCTGCTTATTGTTGGCGATAGCCTGGCCATCCCCAGACCAGTGCTCACGGGAACAGAATTTTCGAAGAACAGCATCCTGGTTCAGGTCGCGAATCAGGCTGAAGGGCTCATTGTACTGTGGAACAACACCTTACTGGGCGATGAGATGTTGTCGTATCAGGAAGACATCGCCCGGATCCAGATTCCTGCGGCTGCCGTTGAACATCAGAGGTCATGGATCCGCATTTTTGCCTGGAATCAGGGGGGACTATCCAACGACATGTTAATACCCTTGCAGTTCGGAAAGGTAATCACGGACCCTGCACAACTGACCCGCTACGACCTGCATGCCAACATTCTTTATAATGTTTTCGTTGACCGTTTTGTCAATGGTGACAGCACCAACGATAAGCGTTTACCTTTTGAAATTGTCCTGCCCAAAGCCAATTATATGGGCGGAGATATTCAGGGAATCCAAAAGAAAGTCGATGATGGTTATTTCGCCGCACTGGCCGTCAATACACTCTGGATTTCACCCATCGTCAAAAATACTGATAGTGCCTTCGGATACTGGCCTGACCCCCCTACCAAGTTCTCCGCCTATCATGGTTACTGGCCAATATCGTTTACCGGTATTGACTCCCATTTTGGTCATCCTGACGCGTTTAACTCTCTGATAACAACCATGCATGGGAAGCAGATGAACATCCTGCTGGATGTCGTCGCCAACCATGTACACCAGGAGCACCCTTACTACCAGGCACATCCTGACCATGTAACCCAGCTCGTTCTTCCAGATGGGACCCTGAACCTGGAGCGATGGGATGAACATCGCTTAACGACCTGGTTTGATGTATTCCTACCCTCTCTTGATCTTGAGAAAGAGGAGGTGAGTGAGATGCTATCCGACAGCCTGCTTTGGTGGGTTCGCACCTATGGTATCGACGGGTTCCGCCATGATGCTGCCAAGCATATCCCACTAGGCTTCTGGCGCAAGCTGACCTACAAAATCAACAGCCAGGTGATCACACCCGAACAACGTCCCGTCTACCAGCTGGGTGAAACCTATGGCAGTACAGAGCTGATCAACAGTTATATCAGCAAGGGCTTGCTGGATGCCCAGTTCGATTTCAATGTCTATGACGCTGCCGTTGGTGTTTTTGCCGGTGGACAAGGTTTCGGTATCCTGGCGGACAGATTGACAGAAAGTCTTTACTATTATGGTTCTCATCATCTTATGTGCAATATAACGGGGAACCAGGATCGTGGCCGTTTTATATCCTATGCCGGAGGTGATCTTCGGTTTGATGAAAATGCAAAGAAAGCCGGATGGACCCGTGAGATCGGTGTCGGTGACAGCCTGGCTTACAAGAAGCTTCAGCTTCTGATGGCCTTCAACATGTCCATACCCGGATTACCTGGCATCTATTACGGGGATGAAATCGGAATGCCAGGGGGCAATGATCCGGATTGCCGCCGCATGATGCGCTTTGGGGAGGACCTCAATAGCAGCGAGCAAGCTACGCTTGAAATAACCCGTAAGCTTAGCCACCTCAGAAGCCAGAACATGGCTTTGTTGTACGGCGATCTGATACTGGTAGAAAACAAAGGCAAGGTCCTGACACTAGCACGGAAGTATTTCGGGAACACGGTGGTGGTTATTCTCAACAACAGTGAAGACCCCTATCTTTTCATCAGTCCGGCCGGCTACGCAGGGGAAAAAGCCAAAATAAACACGCATTTCGGTGCCCGTCTTGATCAACAGAAATCAGTGTTACAGTGTGATGTGGCACCTTATTCCTTCGAAATAATCAGTATAAACGAATAATGATCCTTCTTATGAAAAACTGGTCATGGATTCCGCTTACCCTGTTGGTCCTGTTGCTGGGGGCCTGCCGCACCCAGCCGAAAACAGAGGAAACCCAAAACCTTCCTGCACTGCATGAATGGGCAAAAAATGCGATCATTTATGAAGTCAATGTGCGGCAATACACCCCGGAGGGCACCTTACAGGCTTTCAAAGCCCATCTTCCCCGCCTGGCTGAAATGGGTGTCGACATCCTGTGGCTAATGCCGGTTCATCCCATCGGTGAACTGAACCGGAAAGGCAGCCTCGGCAGCTACTACGCTGTCAAGGATTATACTGCTGTCAATCCCGAATTCGGAACCCTGGAAGATCTGAAACTAGTGGTGGCAGAAGCGCACAAGCTGGGAATGAAGGTCATTCTTGACTGGGTTGCCAACCATTCAGCCTGGGACAACCCCTGGGCTACCACTCATCCTGACTTCTATGAGAAAGACAGCAGCGGCCAGTTCCTTTCTCCTTATGATTGGACCGATGTAATCTCTTTTGATTATAACAATGCCGAGATGCGGGATTCCATGTTAAACGCCCTGAAATACTGGCTTACCGCCGCTGATATCGACGGTTATCGCTGCGATGTCGCCGGTATGGTGCCCCTGGATTTCTGGGAACATGCCAGAATGGAGCTGAACAAGATCAAACCGGTGTTCATGCTTGCCGAGGATGAGGACAATGTGGATCTGATGAAAACGGCTTTTGAAATGAACTATGGCTGGAATTTTCATCACCATATGAACCAGATCGCAAAAGGAGAGAAAACAGCTGCTGATCTCTGGACCTACCTGGACTGGAACAAGGAGCGTTTCTCAGACACGGCCTTCAGGATGTACTTCGTTACCAATCATGATGAAAACTCCTGGAATGGAACCATCCACGAACGGCTGGGTCCAGCCGTCGATGCCTTCACCGTGCTCAGCTGGACACTGCCTGGCATGCCCCTCATCTACAGTGGTGAAGAATCAGGAGAGACCAAAAGGTTGCGGTTCTTCGACAAGGACACCATCGATTGGAGCAATCAGGATCGCTTAGCGTTTTACCTGAAATTGAATAAATTACGTACAGAAAATCCAGCCCTGTGGTCAGGCTTTTACGGCGGTGAAGTGCAGCCTTTTGGCTTGAAGGATAACCCGCACCTCATGTCATTCTTCCGTGAAAAAGACAAGGATAAAGTGGTTGTGATCCTCAACCTCAGTGGAGAAACTCAGCAACTAAAAACCGGTGATCTTCAGACAGATGAATCCTACGAAAACTACTTCACCGGAGAAGTTATGACATGGAAAGGGATCAGGGAAGTCGATCTGGATCCCTGGGCCTACCAGGTATGGATACGAAAATAATGTAAGGAGGATATTTCTCATCAAATATCCACTGTTTTTCAAGCTGATACAACAAATATTTTGTATCTTAAGCAACCTTTTTGCCCGGTCACGCATCTCATAATAAAGACATATTACCATGCGTACCCTGCTGGTTCTGCTCATCACCGTGCTATTAAGCCCGGTATTTGCACAATACTTGGTTATCAACAGTTTAACCATCACGCCTTCCAACCCCGGACCCTATGATAATGTTGGCATTATCTGCCAGTCCGCGCATGCTTCCGGGCCCTGCCTGCTCAATAATGTGCAGATCAACTGGACGGGAAACCATGCCACCATTCATGCCTGGCATTATCCCGGGATATTGACTTATATCTGTAATAGTACAGACACTACCTGGCTTGGGGTGATCGGCGAAGGTTTTTTTAAGGTAAGCTACATCCTTTCCGACCAATTCCCTTCCGGTCCGGTCTATTCCGTAACAGATTCGTTGCAGTTCAGTATCTTAACTACCGGCACTGATCCTGCTTCTGAAATTCCCTTGCGCATCACCCCAAACCCTGCACGTGATTACATTAACATCCCGGATATCGCGGCCAGCACAGGTTCAGACATCAGGATCTACGACCTTTGCGGAAGGCAGGTGATCAGCCGTCCAATTCCGACAGGTAGTACAAAGCTCGACATCCGCAGTCTCAGTCCTGGCATGTACATACTACAGCTGCAACTGCCAAAAGGCTCAGTAACAAGAAAATTTCAGGTGAGCCGCTGAGCTGGACACAGATCCTTTTCCATTATCGGGGTGGATTAATTGAGACAGCCTGTTGAAAGGCTGATGAAGAATGGATAATTTTACGGTCCGGGAGGCGTTTTACCTTCCACGATTTTATCATGAGCCATCCTATTCTCAGCCTGATCAACCAGGGCGAACATCAGCAACTGGATTTCAAATTCGAGATATCGGATTCCAGGAAGATTGCACGGACGCTGGTCGCCTTCAGCAATACCGACGGGGGAAAACTGCTCATTGGTGTCAAAGATAACGGGAACATCGCCGGGGTACGCTCTGATGAGGAGTTCTACATGGTTCAGGCTGCCGCTGAAATGTACTGCCGGCCAAAAATTGAGTTCACGACGCGTGAGTGGGAGATAAACGGCAAAATGGTGCTGGAAGTGACCATACCGCGGCGGAATGACGGCCCCTTTTCAGCCCAGGATGAACATGGAAAATGGTTGATATATATCAGGGTGCAGGATCAGAATATCCTGGCAAACAAGATATGGATCAAGGTATGGAAGCGGCGCAAAGCCCAGCAAGCCACCTGGGTGCGGTATACGGATGCGGAAAAAAGCCTTCTTCAATACCTGGAACAGCACCCCAGGATCACCATGTCGGGATTCCTGAAGCTGGCCGGACTGCCGAAATACAAAGCGGAAACTGTCCTGGTCAACCTGATATGCCTCAACATCCTCGACATGACCATCAATGATAAAGGGGTCTGGTACCATCTTAAACCGGGATACGATCGCAATCCTGAAACCAGGGCCCTGAAACATGGCGACGAATTGTCATTTGCATAGCCGGATGCATGGAAATTTTATCTTTGTCTAAATTAAAAAAACCGTACATGAAACATCTGATCTCCATCGCCCTTCTTCTGGCCTTGCTCTGGCCGCTGCAGGCCCAGGTGAATGTAAGCTCCAAATCTCCTTCAAGTGCCTTTGGCTCAGGGATGGATCTGTTCACTGATGTCTGGATGAACCTGCCTGCCGGTATCGAAGCCAGAACCATCAACCAGGGAATGAACTTCTATACAACGTATAGCAATCCCATTGGCAAAAGTCCTTTTGCATTGTCTGTCGGCCTATCGCTGGGCGCACATAACCTTTATTCCAACGCATCGCTGGAGAGCGACACCAGTGGTTCCTTTTTTGTGAAGATACCTTCCACCGATCTGGCAGGAAAAGGAGAGAAGATTGAATATAAACGCAACAAGCTGGTTCTGGCCTACCTTGAGCTTCCCCTTGAAATCGTCCTGAGAACAGAAAAAGGCCTCAGTGCATCCCTGGGTGTTAAAGCAGGCCTACTGCTGAACGGTCACACAAAATACAAGGGAGATGATCCAATGGGCAGTGGGACAGCCATTAAAATCAAACGAGGCGATCTCCCGAATCTCGAAAGCTACCGCCTAAGCGGCATTGTCAGGTTGGGCTACAAATGGGTAACCTTGTATGGTGGATACGCCCTGACACCGGCATTCAAAGAAGGGCTGGGCCCGGATATTTATCCAGTTTCTGTGGGTATCTCCCTGCGTCCCAACTGATTAAAACACCAGAAAACTAATCAGCATCATCCCTGATCCCATCAGAAAGCCCAGGTAGACCTGGGCCGGGGTATGGGCTTGGAGCAATAATCTGGCTGAGCCTGTCAGTCCACAAACAACCAGTATGAGTGGGATCCACATCTCAACCGCAGCCAGACCGGTGAATGCCATGGCCAGAACCAGGCCAAACAAGCCACCAACAGCGGCCATGTGTATGCTGATTTTGTAAAACAGGCTGACAACCAGGCCTCCGGCAGCGATCAGACTGGCACCCAGGAGGAAGACAGTATAGATGTCCGGAAGATTGAGCCGGCTAAAAAGGTGGTATGTCAGGTAATACATAATAATCCCAAGAAGCAGCGGATAAAGACGTTCTTCGCGCTTATCAAGGTCAAGAGAACTCACCAGTCCCAGGCGTTTCAGAACAATAATGGCCAGCAATGGCAGGAGGGCCGCGTTGATGATCACGACCAGCAACAGGGAGCGCTTGGCAGACCATGGTATGATCAGGGAGAAATAGGCATCCAGGCTGAACATCAACAGAAAAGCCCACACCGGCATGAGCAGCGGGTTGAATACATAAGAAATAATCCGGGCAAAGCTCAGCCAGCCCCCGGCTGCGTAAGGCGCTGTTGTCATAGTTCTTTCCGTAAGCGGGCCACAGGAATATTCAGCTGCTCGCGGTATTTGGCCACGGTCCTCCGTGCAATCGGGTAGCCCCGCTCCTTCAGCATCTGTGTCAACTGGTCATCCGTCAAAGGCTTGCTCTTATCTTCCGCCTCTATGGTGTCCTGCAAAATCTTCTTGATTTCCCGTGTCGAGACCTCCTCTCCACTATCCGTCTGCATCGACTCCGAGAAAAAACTTTTCAGTAGGAAGGTCCCGAAAGGTGTCTGAACATATTTGCTGTTGGCGACCCTGGATATGGTCGAAATATCCAATTGGACAACCTGCGCAATGTCTTTCAGGATCATGGGTTTAAGTTTTGTCTCATCCCCGGTCCTGAAATATTCCTGCTGATAATCCATGATGGCCTGCATGGTAGTCAGCAGGGTATCCTGCCTTTGACGTATGGCATCGATGAACCAGCGTGCTGAATCAATCTTTTGCTTGATAAACATCACGGTCTCCTTATGCTGGTTGCGATCCTTGCCCTTGCTATTGGCATAGCTCTCCAGCATTCGCTGGTAACCCTGGTTAATGCGGAGCTCTGGTACGGTGCGGGAGTTTAAGCTCAGTTCCAGATCTCCATTCATATTGGTTATGATGAAATCAGGTATAACTGGGTAATTGCTGCGCGCTGTGTCACTCTGGGAGTTGCCCGGTTTAGGGTCCAGCTGGATGATCTCATCAATGGCCGATTTTAGGTCTGACTCATTTATTCCTGTCTTTCGCAAGATCTTGTCATAGTGCTTTTTCGCGAATTCATTGAAGTGCCGGTCCAGGATCTGAATAGCCAGGCGCACGCCATTTGATTGATTCTCTTTGCGTCGCAACTGGAGAAGCAGACATTCCTGCAGGCTGCGGGCACCAATACCAGCCGGTTCAAGCTGCTGGATGATTTCGAGTACTTCCCTCATCTCTTCCCGGCTGGCTTCAATATTCTGTGAAAAGAGAAGATCATCGGCCATGGCATCCAGCTCCCGTCTCAGGTATCCTGCATCATCCAGATTCCCAATAATCTGAACACCAATAATATATTGCTTCTGGCTGAGCTCTCTCAACCCCAGTTGTGATATAAGCAGTTCCTGAAAGCTGGTTCCGGAAACAAACGGCATCTCGGTATAATCATCATCAGGACTATTATTGGAAATGGCGGTGCGATAGGCCGGAATATCGTCATCATCAAGGTAATCCTGCAAATCGAATTCATCCTGACTTTGATCGTATTCCGCTGTTTCTTCTGCATTTATATCATCGGACATGCTTTCCATTTCCTTACCCTCCAGATCCTGGCCGTCATCTTCCCCATCCCGGGCATCCAACAATGCAGGGTTATCCTCGATTTCCTGTTTGATGCGCTGTTCAAGTGCAATAGAAGGTATCTGAAGCAGCTTCATCAGCAGTATTTGCTGAGGAGACAGCTTTTGAAGTAGCTTTTGTTGTAGTTTTTGCTGTAACATTTCTTTATCCCTGGAACATGCCGGGCTTTATTGTTGGTCCTGCATGCGAAGGTGTAGCCAAGTTACGCAAAAAATCCCGTATAGCAACGAAAAACAAGGTGTTTAGAACTCAGCATTCTGAGGTGTCCTCGGGAAGGGTATCACGTCCCTGATATTAGCCATGCCTGTAACAAACAGCAGTAGACGCTCAAAACCAAGACCAAAGCCACTGTGCGGCGCGGTTCCGAATTTCCGGGTTTCAAGGTACCACCACACATCTTTCTCGGGGATATGCAGTTCCCTGATCCTGTTGAGCAGGTGCTCGTAGATTTCCTCACGTTGCGATCCGCCGATGATCTCTCCGATGCGGGGGAAGAGCACGTCCAGCGCCCTGACTGTCTTACCGTCATCGTTTTGCTTCATATAAAACGCTTTGATCTCTTTGGGGTAATTGGTCAGGATAACAGGACGCTGGAAGTGTTTTTCCACGAGGAAACGTTCATGTTCTGCCTGGAGGTCAGCACCCCAGAAGACCGGAAATTCAAACTTTTGTCCTGAATCCAGCAGGATCTGAATCGCTTCGGTATAGGTAAGCCGTTCAAACCTGGCTTCGACAACTCCCTTCAATCTGCTGATCAACTCATTATCATACATTTGGTTAAGGAAGGCCAGGTCATCGGGGCAATGCTCAAGGGCGTACCTGATCAGGTATTTAAGAAAATCCTCAGCCAGGTCCATATTGTCATGGATATCATAAAACGCCATTTCCGGCTCTATCATCCAGAACTCAGCAAGATGGCGGGGAGTGTTGGAGTTCTCCGCCCGGAAAGTGGGACCGAAGGTGTAAACTTTGGACAGGGCCAGGGCGCCAAGCTCAGCTTCAAGCTGGCCGGATACAGTCAGATTGGTTTCCTTACCAAAGAAATCCTGGCTCCAGTCCACCTTACCCTCAGTGGTCAGGGGAGGTTTGACAGGGTCAAGGGTACTCACCCTGAACATAGCGCCGGCACCTTCTGCATCGCTGCCAGTGATTATCGGGGAATGCAGGTAGAAGAATCCATGGTCGTTGAAATACGTATGAATAGCGTAGGCCATGGCATGCCGGATTCGCATCACGGCGCCAAATGTGTTGGTTCTGAACCTCAGGTGCGCAATTTCCCTGAGGAACTCCAGGCTATGACCCTTCTTCTGCAGGGGATAGGTCTCAGGGTCGGCTGTGCCATATACCTCTATTGTTTCCGCCTGGATTTCAACAGGTTGCTCCTGGCCTGGAGAAGGAACCAGGACACCGGTGACATGGATACATGCTCCGGTATGTACTTTCTTCATCCACTCAGGATCGAACCTGGAGAGATCGGCTACAATCTGGATATTATGGATGATGGAGCCATCGTTCAGGGCGATGAAAGCGAGTTGCTTGTTTCCGCGTTTGGTGCGGACCCATCCTTTAACGCTTATATGAATGCCTGTCTCCTTAGATTTCAGGAGAGCAGCTACGTTCATCCGGGTGGTTTCTTGCATAGGTCATTATTTTGTGCAAAGGTAGTTTGCATTCATGAATTTATAAAAAGGCCGGCACCTGACGGCCCGGCCTTTTCCTGTTTAAATTTCTATCACAGAATTAGATACCTGCAGTCTTTGCAGCCTTCTTACGTGTTGAGTAATTGATCTTGAAGGCACTTGCGGTTCTCAGTTCCTGCTTCACGTCTGTGACGATACCCATTTTTGTTTCTCCATCCACTTTGAGCGAAGTTGTGAGGAACTTGCGGTCCACCTCATCAAGTGCTTCTCTTTCCATGGCAATAAACTCCCGGATATCGTCGACAGTCCGGTAAGCATCATTGAGCTGGATACGGCTATCGGTTCCGTACATCTCAGGCCGGGTTGGCGGGCCAATGTAGATAAAGCTCACCAGCGACTTCCTTTCCAGTTTCTGGACTTCCGTTGCTTCCGGTGCTTTGATGCGAACCAGTAATGTGGTTTCTCTCATCACGGTGGTGACCATGAAGAAGAACAGGAGCATGAAAATGATGTCGGGCAAGGATGCCGTAGAGATCCCTGGGGTTCCGCCTTCTTTCTTTTTTCTGAATCGTGCCATATCACTTTCCTCCTACATCTTCAGGTTCGGCCTCGGAGATGGCAACAGGAATCGCCTTTTGAATGGCTTCAATCTTGGTTTCATCCACGAGGTCCTTGAATTTGACACCGAATTTATTCACTGAGAGTTCATCCCTGAGCTCGTTCACTGCGGCCGCTAATTCATTTTGCACCTGTATATACATTTCATAAGAGGTACCGCGGTCGTTTTTCAGGGAGATAATCCCTTTCGAAATGGGTGTATTACCGAGATGAGGCAATTCTTTGAAGGTAACTTCAGGGAAAAGCTCATTATCGATATGAATGCTGAGAAATTCCTTTGCTTCAGCCCTTAGGGTTTCTAAACTTCCTGGTTTGCCTTTAACGAGCAACCTGTCGTTTCTGTTTACAAGAACCGTAAAGATGTTACGCTCTTTAACGTCGGGCGGCTTGATGGTGGGATCAATGGGCGGAGGCAGGATACGCGAGATCCCGGAGTCTACGTCCATTGTGGTTGTAACCAGGAAAAATATCAATAGCAGGAAGGCGATGTCAGCCATCGACCCGGCATTGATTTCACCAACTGGTCTTGCCATTATTGTATGTTTTTATTTCTTGATGATGCTAGCAACAGCTGAATAAAGTACGGTAATGATGGCTACTCCACCCAGCAGGTATGTCCCGAGCAGGGCGGCTCCGACACGGCGTGCACCGGCTTCGGTGATCTTTCCTTCGCGGAAAGCCTTCTGAAGCACGTTACTGTCGAGGTTACCCGATGACAGGGAGTAGGCTACAAAGCCCACGATGATGATTAGGCCAAGGACGATCAGGGTTCTGACAGCCTTTTTGGGGTTCTGGATGATGAACACTATCGGGAAGAAAAGTGCCAGAAAGGCGGCCAGCCCGAGTGCAAAATATGTCACCATCGTAAAGGGATTCAGAATCTGGTTCTGCAATCCGGTATCATTCTTCAGGGCCGTGTCTCCTTTCATCCATATCCAGGCGATGAACACGACAGCCAGTGCCATCAGGACATAGGAGACGATACGGAAAACAGTATGAACAACTTTTTCCATGATTTCAGTTGTTATTTACGGTTGTTATACTTGGCGAGGATGTCAATAAATGAGATGGTGCTGTCTTCCATATCATTCACCAATGTATCCACTTTAGAGATGATGTAATTATAGAAAATCTGGAGGATGATGGCCACGATCAGACCGAATACGGTGGTGAGCAGCGCGACCTTGATACCGCCGGCCACAACGGTGGGAGAGATATCACCGGCAGCTTCGATGGCATCGAAGGCCTGGATCATCCCGATAACGGTACCCATAAACCCGAGCATCGGTGCAAGGGCGATGAAGAGTGAAATCCAGGATAAACCCTTTTCCAGGCGGCCCATCAGGACACTGCCATACGAAACAATCGATTTCTCCACGATTTCCATGCCTTCGTCATACTTATCCATGCCCTGGTAGAAGATGGCGGCAACCGGGCCGCGGGTGTTTTTGCAAACATCCTTGGCTGCAGCGATACCACCACTGTTGAGGGCGCTTTCTACTTTATTTAGCAGTTTCTGGGTATTGGTGCTTGAGAGATTCAGGTAAATAATCCTCTCAATCGCCAGTGCCAGACCAAAAATGAGGGTAAGAAGAACGATGCCCATGAAACCGGCACCCCCTTCGATGAATTTTTCTTTCAAAGCCTGGTGAAAGTTCGCTTCTTCTGCCGGAGCAGCCAGGGTTTCATCTACTGCAGGTGTTTCTTCTGCTACAGCTTCATCAGCTACAGCACTGTCAACTGTAGCTTCAACCTGCTGGCTTTGATCGGCTTGAGCATCCTGGGCAATGATAATGCCAGAAAACCCGAAGGTCAGCAAACCTGCTATTGACAATAAGGCAACCAGTTTTTTCATATCCGCTGTTGTGTTTGTTAGGAAATTCAGATCTGTTTTTTTTGGTTATTTCAATGATTCATGCGGAGAGAGAGGGATTCGAACCCTCGATACCCTTTTGGGGTATACACACTTTCCAGGCGTGCGCCTTCGACCGCTCGGCCATCTCTCCTGTCGCACTAATTCGTTTTGGTCAGGGAAGCGTGAATTCCCCCTTTAAAACCGGCGCTAAATTAACAAATTATTCTGCAAACCCTAGCAGATAACATGGAAATTTAATCTTAAAAATCAGCTTATTCTGAATTCCGAGCCTGTCGATGAAAGGAATCCGTCTCAGCCAAAAAGACGGGAGAAAGTTTCATGCACGCTAGCGACGGGGATCAGCTCAATTCCCCTTCCCTGTTGCCGGATGGAACGCGCGGCATGACGTGGGATGAATATCCTTTCATAACCCATTCGTTCAGCTTCAGCCAGGCGTTGTTCGATGCGGTTGATGACCCTGACCTCTCCTGACAGGCCTACCTCGCCTGCAAAGCAGCTTTTCTGGGGAATGGGGATATCTTCAGCTGATGAAAGCACGGCGGAAACCACGGCCAGATCGGTAGCGGGATCATCAACACGGATACCGCCTGTGATATTCAGGAAAACGTCGCGGTTGCCACTTCGCAGACCAGCCCGTTTCTCCAGTACAGCCAACAGCATATGTAGCCGCCTCACATCGAAGCCGGTAGCCGATCTCTGTGGGGTTCCGTAGGCCGAAGCACTCACCAGGGCCTGAACCTCGATGAGCATCGGCCTCAGGCCTTCCAGGGTTGTCGCCACACTGATGCCGCTCAGTGCTTCCTCGTGCGGAGAAATCAGCACCTCCGACGGGTTCAGGATCTCCCGCATTCCGGTATCGCTCATCTCAAAAATCGCCAGCTCTGCTGCGGAACCAAAACGGTTCTTACTGGCCCTGAGAAGACGGAAACCGTAATGGCGTTCACCTTCAAACAGCAATACCACGTCCACCATATGCTCCAGCACCTTCGGACCTGCAATGAGGCCTTCTTTGGTGATGTGGCCAATCAGGATGACCGGCGTTGCGGTTGATTTGGCAAAGCGCTGCAGCTCGGCAGCCGTCTCCCGGATCTGGGAAATACTGCCTGCAGAGGATTCAATATTTTGTGATTGTAACGTCTGTATGGAATCCACGACGATGAGATCAGGATTCATCTCCTGTGCATAGTGCAGGATATTGCGTGTGCTGGTCTCGGTCAGGATATAGCAGTTTCCGTGCTCCTCACCCAGCCTAACAGCCCGCATTTTGAGCTGCTGCTCACTCTCCTCTCCCGATACATACAGAATTTTCGAACCACGCATCCGCATGGCCATCTGGAGGCTCAGGGTGGACTTGCCAATCCCGGGTTCGCCTCCGATCAGGATCAGGGAGCCGCGAACAATGCCACCACCCAGCACCCTGTCAAATTCCTGCATTCCTGTCAGCATCCTTGGATGCGACGTCATATCGATCTCCTCGATAAGAACAGGACGGGCGTTATCAGCCCCCGTCTGACGTGACCACGTATTGCCGGCAGTCTCCCGTTCAACCACCTCCTCCACATAGGTATTCCATTCACCACAGGACGGACAACGTCCTATCCACCGTGGACTCTGGGCGCCACAGCTCTGGCAGAAAAAAGCAGTACGGGTCTTGGCCATGGCAGATACTATTGACGGGAGCTTCGTATGCGTTCTTCGATGGCCGTTGTGGAGTAACCCGGGATGAAGTCAAGGGTCTCAACCCTCCCGCCACCAGCCAGGACAATATCTGCTCCAACAATCTGGTCCAGGCTGTAATCGCTACCCTTCACGAGAACATCAGGCCGGAGCAGGGTGATGAGCTCATAGGGTGTGTCTTCATCGAAAAGCACCACAGCATCGACAAATGACAATGCCGCCAGCACCATGGCCCGGGCAGATTCATCATTGATTGGCCTTCCCGGTCCTTTGAGCCTGCTGACACTGGAATCCGTGTTCAAGCCTATCACCAGTCGCTCTCCCATATCGGCGGCCCGGCTGAGATACTCAACATGCCCCCTGTGGAGTATGTCAAAACATCCATTGGTAAATACCGTCATCCGGTGCTCCCGTCGCAACATCAAAGCCAGCTTCTCTGCCTGGCCCAGGTAAAAGATCTTGTCAAGCAGCTGCTGCAGATGATTCATTGGTTTTATTCTTCAAAGGCAGTAAAACGAGCGCAATCCCTCCGGCAACTATGATCATCACTGTCTGGGCCGTCCATGCCAGCCAGCCAAGCGCATACCCTGTTGTGAGCGCCAGGCCATACAGACTGGCTGCTTCAGCAATGATGGCAGGATAAATGCCAATACCACCCTGGACCACCATGATGCCGATCGAACCAAAGACAAGCATCGCCAGACCTGCAGGAATGCCGAGCGAGGAGGAATCGACGAAACAGAAGAAACAGAGATACAGCATCAGAAAATAAAAGACCCAGATCAGCAAAGACTGGAAGATAAACGTCCAGGGCCTTTCGATGCGTGTCACAGAGCGCAATCCTTCCCAAAACCCCAAAACCAGTGTTTTGAAGCGCTGGTAGATGCTGAGGTGTGAAAAACGCTTCCGAAAAATGATCAAAAATAGCAACAGGACTCCCGCAGAGGCGGCCAAAACTGCCCAAACCAGGCTAACATCCTGAAGTATGGCAAACTTGGCGGCCAGGGGTGCATAGATTTTCTCAAAAACATAATCCTTGATCAGGCTCCACTGGCCCAGCAATACAACCAGAAACAGCAACCCAAAAATCACGAGGTCAATGGCCCGTTCAACGATCACCGTTCCGAATGACTTCTGAAAGGGTACCTTTTCATATTTTGCCAGGATGGTGCAACGCGTCACTTCACCCAGACGGGGCAAAGCCAGGTTCGCGAGATATCCCACCATGACAGCAGAAAAAGTATTCCCAATGCGGGGATTGTAACCCATGGGCTTTAAAAGGATTTGCCATCGCATGGCCCTAATCAGGTGGCTGATGATGCCCAGCACAATCGACAGCAGCGCCCACCAGTAATTGGCGTCCAGGAAGGAAGCCCAGATTTCCTGCTTTTGGTCGGGGGAAAGATTGCGTAAGAAAAGCCATATAAACAGCAACCCGAGGCCCAGAAAAAACACCAGGCGTAATGCTGACAGCAGTTTCTTCTTCACTGGATCAGACTTTATTATGGGCGTCCGGGAACAAGATAACCGGGCTGTGCTGCCTGGCTTCTTCCTGACTCATCATGGCATAGGAAACAATGATGACCAGATCGCCAACGGCAACCTTGCGGGCTGCTGCGCCGTTGATGCCTATCACACCCGAACCGCGCCTGCCCTTGATCACATAAGTCTCGAAACGTTCCCCGTTATGTATATTATAAATGTGAACCCTTTCATTTTCGATCAGGCCGGCAGCATCCATCAGGTCTTCATCAATGGTGATGCTCCCGATGTAATTTAGATCTGCTTCGGTAATGGTGGCCCTGTGGATTTTGGATTTGAGAATCTCGATAAACATAGCCGGGCAAAATTACAAATTAAAGCAACACATTGTCAATCAACCTCACGCCGCCCAGATAACCAGCCACACAGCCCACAGCACCGGCTGTTGAATCATGCCAGTTCTTCAAAGGCTGCATATTCATGGCATCAGCGATCTCAAAGTACTCCAGCGTAAAGCCTGGTATGGCCTTCAAGCGGTCCGCCACCCTGGCTGCTACCTCTTCCGGCTGATGTACTGAACGCAATTGGATGGCATGCTGCAATGCCTGATAAATCAAAGGAGCATTCCGTCGCTCTTCCACGCCCAACCTGACATTGCGGGAACTCATTGCCAGCCCGTCCGGCTCCCGCACTGTCTCGCAAGGAATCACCAAAATGTTAAGCTTCTCCAGATCCACAAGGCGATGGATTACCTGCAGTTGCTGGAAATCTTTCATGCCAAAATAAGCCCGGTCTGGTTTCACGATATCAAACAAACGGTGCACCACACGCGCAACACCCTGAAAATGTCCGGGACGGTGCAAACCCTCCATCACGGTGTCCAGCAGGCCGAGATCATAGACCTGATGTTGTTCATCCGGATACATTTCCCTGGTTTCAGGAACAAAGACCATATCCGTATTCTCACCCTCCAAAAGGGCAAGATCCCGCTCAAGATCACGGGGATACTTCTCCAGATCTTCCGCGTTGTTGAACTGAACCGGATTCACAAAAATGCTGACAACCGTAATGTCATTCTCCGCCTTACTCCTTCTTACCAGTGCCAGATGTCCTTCGTGAAGATACCCCATCGTGGGAACAAATCCTATGAACGCACCCACGGCCCTTTCCTGGCTCAGTTGTGCCTGAAGCGTTTCTATTTTGGGGGTGACAAACATCGCGTAACGATTTATTTCAGGATGGCATCAGCCTCCCGGTTTCCCTTATTCTTTCCAGGTCAGTATACTTAGCATATCCTCCTCCAGACTGGTCAGGGGAGATTCAATGATGCGACCAATTTCTTTCCCTTCTCTGAAAAACACGAAGGTTGGAACAAGCGTGACCTTCAGGGCTGAAATATCGGAATCTCCGGCCTGTTTATCCCTTCCGACACCGTACATGGTGATCAGTTGCTCCGGGAACCCGCATACATCCATGATCCGATAGAAGCGAGGCACTTCCCGCTGACTATCGCTGCACCAGGTACCCAGAACAACGTGTACCTGCCAGTCAGTCCTGACCTGCTTCAACTTGCTGATGATCTCAGCATCGGGAGCATATGTGGTATATTCAGGCGTGTAATAAACTTCAAATACAGGCAGTTTCAGACCTGATCGGTCACAGAGACCCATCAACACTTCCTTCTCGATCCTTGGGTCAAGGACGACCTGGTTTATCGACTGGCTTAAAGCAGTCAAAGACAACACCATCAGCACCATCGTCAGAATGCCCTTCATACTGTTCATGGGTTAGTTTTTTCAAAAGTATACAATAAAGCGATTTCATCCGCAAGGCACATACCTAAGCTGGTAACAACAAGGCACAGCCTACTGTCCGCGCTTACTGCAGGAAAGGATTTGTCTGCAGCTCCATGCCAATGCTCGTGCGGGGCCCGTGTCCGGGAAATACCTCTGTATGCGATGGCAGTGTGAACAGCTTCTCACGGATTCCCTGCAGCAACAGACCCATGTTACCGGTAGGAAGATCAGTCCTTCCGATACTGCCGTTGAACAGAACATCCCCGCAGTAAAGTCGCGCACCCCTTGCATCGTAAAGACAGATGCTGCCGTCGGCATGACCCGGGGTGTAAATCACTTTCAACTCCTCTTCGCCCAGGCTGAACGTATCCCCTTCCTCCAAAAACTGCTCTGGTGCCGGTTGCAAAGGAATCCTGAATCCATACATCGCCCCGTGATCGTGTGCCTGCCTGAGAAAAATCACGCTCGCTTTGTGCACATACAGCGGTACACCATACTGCGTCCTAACAAAGTTATTGCCAACAATGTGGTCCACATGTCCATGCGTATTGATGGCGCCAATCAGCCGGATGCCATGCTGGTCCAGATACTGCTGAAAGGCCTGTTCTTCCAGTGGATTACTCATTCCCGGGTCAATTACAACTCCATGTCCTTCAGCTGTGTACAACAGATAGGTGTTGACCTGAAAGGGATTGAAAACAAAAATCTTTACGTGCATGAATTGTATGGTTATGTCTCAGGACTATACTAATTGATATCAAGACGCTGCAAAGAAAGTTGGTTCTGCAATGCTAACCAAACAAAGGTCCGTTTGTTTATGGGATGACCTTCTTTTCTTTGCAGGTGATGATGAGGCGGAGTGTTCAAAAGCAGGAGCAAGTAATAATATTATCTTTGGGATCCCGATTTACACTGGGTATGCATCTAAGAACAGGGTCTGTCAGGTTGATAAAGCAGGCAGCAATCGCGCTGGGGTTGCTGATCGGGATCTCCTTGCCTTCCCTGCTCAGGGCCCAGTTCTACAATGGCTCACAGATGACCTTTGGTAAGAACAGGGTTCAATACGGGGAATTCCTCTGGTCTTATTTCCGGTTTGATGAGTTTGAAACCTATTTTTACCTCAATGGGAAGGAACTGGCGATCTTTACAGCAGAATACGCCCGAATGCAGATTCCCCGCATGCAGGCCAGGCTTGAAACCAGCCTCGGGGAAAAGATCCAGTTTATCATCTACAATAACCTTTCTGACCTTAAACAGAGCAATATTGGTCTGATCAGTGACCAGCAATACAACACCGGTGGTGTTACGCATATCATTGGTAATAAAGTAATTCTGTATTTTGATGGAGATCATAAAAGTTTTGAAAGACAGATAAGATATGGTATTGCGAATGTTCTGCTCAATGAAATGTTGTACGGTGGTTCACTGACAAGTCAGGTAACCAATGCCACCTTGCTGACCTTGCCCGACTGGTACCTGCAGGGCTTGATTTCTTATCTGGCAGATGACTGGAACACCACCATAGACAATTTCGTCAGAGATGGTATCATTTCCGGGCGCTACCTCAAATATAACCGGCTGACCGGTGAAGATGCACGTTATGCCGGGCATGCCTTGTGGAAATACATTGAGATACAGTACGGAGCACAGACCATTCCTAATATCATCTACATGACCAAGGTCTCTAAGAATGTGGAAAGCGGATTCCTCTATGTTCTTGGCACCTCCTATAAGAACCTGATACGGGAATGGCGTCTATATTATGACATGAGGTATTCGGATCTGGACGGACTGGCGGAATCTCCGGAAAAGATATTTTCAGGCATGAAATACAAGCCTGAAAAGACCATCACCCATGCCCGCATCAGTCCCGACGGCCGGTTTCTCGCCTATACCACCAACGAGATGGGTAGGTATACGGTCTGGCTATATGACCAGCAAAAGGAGCGCAGTAACCGCATTTTCAGAGGAGGCTACAAGCTGGATGAGAAGACGGACTATTCCTATCCTTTGCTGGCATGGCATCCGGCAGGACATACCCTTGCCTTCGTTCTGGAATCGAAAGGCGGCATCTGGCTTCATTATTTTGAGCCTGAAAACCGGCAGCACAGCCGTATGCCCCTTTTCAGGCTGGAAAAGATCGTTGATTTCAGTTATGCTCCTGATGGCAGAACTTTTGTTATATCCGGCGTTCAGCAGGGCCAGTCAGATCTCTTCATCTACAATATTGCCGCCCGGACGCTGGATCAGATCACGAAAGATGTGTACGACGACCTTCAGCCCAGGTTTATGGACAATGGTAGGCAGATCATCTTTGCCTCCAACCGGCCGGATGATACCTTACGTTTTGAGTCTATCCCGAACATGCGGGAAACAGCGCGTAACAGGGATCTCTTCTTGTACAATCTGAGTGGTAAGGGACAGATATTGAGGAGGTTGACACAAACACCATCCAGCGATGAGATCATGCCGCGGCCTTATCCGAACGGACAATTCAGCTTTCTAAGTGATGAGAATGGCATTTATAACAGGTATATTGGCAGGTTAGACAGTACGATCAGCCGTATCGACACTACCATACATTATCGTTACTTCACTTCCGTAAAGGCTGTCAGTAATATGGACCGCAGCATTCTGGAATATGACATCTCTACCTCCGATGGCCAGGAAGTCAGGATCATTTATCAGGATGGGCGTTATATGATGTCCCTGGAAAACAAGGATTTTCCGGAAAAAGGGCTATCCAAAGCACTGCCGTTGACCGAATTCAGGCAGAAGCTACCGGCGGATACCCTTGCACCTGACCAGGAGGAAGTTCAGGAAATTCCTGAAACACCGCAGGTAAAACAACGATTCCAGACGGTGCGGGAGGGAGAGCCATTGCCGGTTAAGCCTGTTCCTGTGGATATTAA
>OFEK01000554.1_pt1 | contig 37956 bp, 45 predicted proteins | sample 1521131 | NCBI WGS metagenome assembly OFEK01 (sample SAMN05720209, study PRJEB24109) | activated sludge metagenome | isolation source: Anaerobic digester | place: China | collected 2015-12-16
TATTACTTCCCCATTGGTCAGGAGTAGTATAAGGAGCAGCTGCTCCTATTATTTCGTCTAGTTTCCATCTTGATACCATGTTAGCAGCTAAATTATTTTGAACACTTTCTTCAAATACTTTTGATTTAGCTATATTAGCTTTATCAATTGAAGAAGAAGTAGAGATCATTATTACTCCTGCTAGTATTCCTATTATTACTATAACAACAAGAAGCTCGATTAAGGTAAAGGATTTTTGTTTCATCATATTATGCATATTATAATGCATTTAAAATCTCCTGTAAAGAAAAAACCAGGGACATTCCCTGGCTTTTGTATATTATCTTTTTGACCATCTTGGAGCCTTCCTTGCACGTTTTAATCCTGGCTTCTTTCTTTCCTTCATTCTTGAGTCTCTTGTTAATAGACCTTCTTTCCTTAATCTTTTTTTATAGGTTTCATCTAATTTAATAAGTGCTCTTGAAATACCATGTCTTACTGCTTCTGCTTGAGAATCAACTCCACCCCCTTTAACCATAACTGATATATCGAATTTATCAGCAATCTTCATTTTATCAAGTGCCTCCCTTACTTTAGATTGCATAGCTTCTACTTGGAAATAATCTCTATAATCCTTATCATTTACAATGATTTGGTTTTTTCCATTTTGATATAGTCTAATTCTTGCAATAGCAGTCTTTCTTCTTCCAATTGAATTAAGATATTTTCCAGAAAAAGCTTCTTTTATCTTTATTTTTTTTGGAGCTTCTTCTTTAACCTCTACTTTCTTAGGAGCAGCTGTCTTTTTTGCTACCACCTTCTTAACTGTTTTCTTTGGAGCAACAGCCTTTTTAGCAGCAGGTTTTTTGGCAGTAGTTTTCTTTACTTCTTTTTTTGTTGTTTTATCTTCTTTTGCCATTGCTTTATTTCTCAAATTTTAATCTTTTAATTTGCTGATCTCTCATCTTATTCTTTGGAAGCATTCTATAAACAGCTAATCTTAAAAGTTCTTTTCCACCATCCTTTTCAAAAACTCTTTTCATAGGAATAAATTCTTCACTTCCAATGTATCCTGTGTGTTTAAAATATGTTGTAGTCAAAAGCTTATTTCCCGTAAGCTTAACTTCGCTAATATTTTTTATTATAACAACATTGCCTGAATCTTTATTAGGCATGAAATCAGGTTTATTCTTTCCGCGCAAGAGCGAAACAATCTCTGTTGCAAGTCTTCCTAATGCTTTGTCTTTTGCATCTAATGTATAAGTTTCCATAATTTTATACTAATTCAATTATTGCCATTTTTGCTCCATCTGATTTTCTAATTCCAAGTTTAACAACCCTTGTGTACCCTCCTTGTCTTTCGATATATTTTGGAGCAATGTCATCTACTAATTTCTTAACAATATTCAAAGAAAAGTTTTTTAAAAGAAATCTTCTAGCTGCTAAATCACCTTTTTTAGCTCTTGTTATCTTCTTTTCAATAAAAGGAGATAATTCTTTTGCTTTTGCGTGAGTTGTTTTAATTTTACCATGCAAAACAAGTGAAGATGCTAATGTATTTAAAAGCGCCTTTCTTTGACCTATTTCTCTATGTAATTTTCTTCCTTTCTTTAAATTATTCATATTACCCTTTTAAATTTAAATTTAAGCTTTCTAAAACCTTTTTAATTTCTTTAACACCCTTTTTGCCAACACCTTTTATTGCTACCAATTCTTCTTCTGTTTTAGATGTTAAGTCTGTAACTGTCTCAAAATCATTTTCTGTTAAAGCATTAATAGCTTTGTCTGAAATATCCATGTCTTTTATCTTTAAAACACTTTCTTTTGTTTTCTTAGTTGTTTTTTTAACTTCTTTAGAATTACCAGCTTGAGTTAGCTCATTTTCTAAGAATTGAAAATGGGAATTTAATATTTTAATAGATTCAAGTAATGCATCTTCAGGCTTTACTGTACCATCTGTTTCAACTTCGAAAACTAATTTATCATAATCTGTTCTTTCTCCCACACGAACATTTTCAACTTTGTAATTTATTTTTTTAATCGGAGTAAAAATCTTGTCTAAAGACATTACACCAATTTCCTTTTTTCCTTTATCACTATCATCTAAAAGTTTGTAACCAAATCCTTTTTCAATAGTAACCTCAATTTCAATTTCAGATTTTTTGTCAGTTAATGTTGCTATATACTGATCTTTATTAGCTAATTCAATTTCCGAAGATAATTCAAAATCTTTTCCAGTTACTTCTTTTTCACCTTTTACTTTTAATATAGCCTTTTGTGGTTCGTCTGAATGAGATTTAAATCTTAACTGCTTTAAATTAAGTAAAATGTGTAAAACATCCTCTTTAACTCCTGGAAGTGTTGTAAACTCATGTGAAACGTCCTTAATTTTAACAGTAGAAACAGCTGCTCCCTCGAGAGAAGATAAAGCAACTCTTCTTAAAGCATTTCCAATTGTAATTCCATATCCAGGATAAAAAGGTTCTATTTCAAAAATACCATAATTATCACTAATGTTAGTCTTTTTAATTGTAGTAGGTAGTGAAATCATATTTTCTTTTATGTTTTTTATCTTGAATAATGTTCAAAAACTGCTGATAATTCACCGGCTAATTGAACATCATCAATTTTTGGATATTTTTTAATCTCTGCCTCAAGAGTTTTCTTATCCATTGAAAGCCATGTTGGTAATTGAATTTTTTTAACTCTTTCTTCAATATTTTTAAAAATAGCTTTTTCTCTTGATCCTTTTCTAATTGATATTTTGTCACCAACTTTAAGTTGTCTTGAAGGAATGTCTGTTCTTGAACCATTAACAAGAAAATGTCCATGTGTTACCATTTGTCTTGCTTCTCCTCTTGATTTAGCAAGTCCTAGTCTGAAAATAATATTATCTAATCTTGTTTCAATACTTTTTACAAAAGCTGATGGCACATCCTCTACTAATTTAGTTCCTGTATCTAAAAGAACACTAACATAACCCTTAAATTCTTTTTCGGTTAAATTGTATGATCTTTTGATCTTCTGTTTTTCACGAAGTTCTCTACCATATTCAGATAGTCCTGCCTTTCTTCTCTTTGGCTTTTGTCCTGGAGCGTAAGGTCTTTTAATTAAAGAACATTTAACCCCTGAACATCTGTCTCCTCTTAAAAACAGTTTATCACCTACTCTTCTACAAATTTTACATTTAGATTGCTTAATCATATCTCTTTATTATAATCTTCTTGGTCTTCTTTGACGACAACCATTATGTGGAATCGGTGTTGTGTCTTTAATTGATAATATTTCGAATCCTTGATTTGCTATTGATCTTACAGCTGATTCTCTTCCTGACCCAACTCCTTTAACAAATACTCTTACTTTTTTAATTCCCATCTTTTCTGCAATTTGACCCAAAGCTTCAGCTACTTTTGAAGCAGCAAAAGGAGTTGATTTTTTACTTCCTTTAAAACCAAGCCTTCCAGCTGATCTTGAATCCAAAACATTACCAAATTGATCTGTTAATGTGATAATAGTATTGTTGTATGTACTATAAATATATAGCGCACCTTCTCTCGAAGCTTTTTTAGAAACAGATTTCTCAGATTCATTTTCAAGAACCTTTTCTAGAGCTTCCCCTTCCTTAATCATTTCTTCTTTTGTTTGTTGTGTTATATGTTTTTTTCCCATAGTATTAATTCTTCAAAAAAAATCATTCATTATTTAGGTGAAGGAGGAGCTTTTCTTCCTGAACCAACTGTTGTTCTTTTATTTCCTCTAACAGTTCTGCTATTAATTCTTGTTGTCTGTCCTCTCACAGGAAGCTTTTTAGAATGTCTAGATCCTCTCCAAGAGCTAATATCTTTAAGTCTCTTGATGTTCATCATTACATCTCTTTTTAAATCTCCCTCAACTAAGTATTTAGCTTCTACTACTTCCTTAATCTTGTTAAGTTCATCCTGTGTTAGATCTTTTGCTTTTTTATCTAAAGAAATATTAGCTTCTTCTAAAATTTTTCTAGATAAAATCCTCCCTACTCCGTAAACATAGGTTAATGCAAATTCAATTTTTTTATCGTCTGGAATGTGTACTCCTAAAACTCTAGGCATAAATGTATTTAATTCTTATCCTTGTCTTTGTTTATGTTTAGGATTTGATGAACAAATCACATAAACACGTCCTTTTCTACGGACGATTTTACAACTATTACAAATTTTCTTAACAGAAGCTTTTACTTTCATTTTTTTCTAAAAATTATTCTTCCTCTTTTATTATCATACGGAGTCATTTCAACTACTACTTTATCCCCTGGAAGTATTCTAATTCTATTTACTCTTAATTTTCCAGCCAAGTGTCCCAAAACCTCATCTCCCTCATTTAATTTAACCCTAAAAAAACCATTAGGAAGACTTTCTGTTATAACGCCGTCTTTTTTAAATTTTTGTTCGTTTTTCGCCATATATAATCACGATATTTGAAAGGATAACAAAAAAAATCCGTTTGGTCAAGTGGTCCTAGCCAAATTTAATTTATATCCTTAGCTAAAACAATAGCATTATCCAAGTCTTTTTTCAAGAGCATGCATTATTGTTCAAACTCTATTTGTATATTTATATTTTCCTTATTGGAAGGAAGTTTGTTTTTCCAAAATAAAGATGCAAAAACATCCACACTCTTTATTTCAGGGATGTTTTTAAGTATATTTTTACAATCCTCAATTTCTTGTCCTTTAACATCATTGATTAAAAGAACCTTACTTATTTCTGAATAAGTTTTTGCATTTACTTTTAATAAAAGTGTATTTTTTTCTGAGTCATTTTCTGGTATCACAAATTCTTTAAGTAAACTGTCTGGAACAATAGATCTATTTTCTTGTGATAATAGTAATTTATTCTCTATATATTTATCAACATCTGATTTTCTAAAAATTAACACTCTTGTTGTAATAGTTGCTTCTATTTTAAAATTAGAAACCTTATCTCCCTTACTTCCTAAAACAATGAATTTATCAAATTGTTGCTCAAACCAATTATCGGAATAAATATATGTTCCTACTGCCTCTGAATTACTTATTAAAGATTGTTTTGCAAGCTCTAAATACTTTTCCTCAAACAAATCTTTTGCTTTATCAATATCTTTTTCTGTAATTATTCTTTGCTCTGACACTGATCCTCCTTCAATTTTTTGGCCTTCCTTTATTTCACCCCAAATAGTAGTGTAATAATCTGTATTTTTTAATCCAGGAATCGAAAATGTTGCTGATGTAAGATTATAACGATCTCCAGCCTCATCAGCAATAACGGGTACTTCTATACATCCAGGATTGTTTCCGTTTTTTGCCGGAATTGTAAATGCTTCAGTCGCTCTATATGTTAATTCACCTTCTGCTGATAAAAATCTTGTATCCTTAATAAGCTTTAATGGTTTTAAATTAGAATGTTCATTGCAAACAGTAATTTTACCCTGAGCTTTTGTTGCTGATTCATCGGATCCAGTAGCCTCATATGTGTCTTCAAAGTTTAATTTCTCTTCAAAATATTCACCTGGCAATATATTTTTTTCATAATTAATTTCTGTTTCACCAGCCACTACTTGTATTGTTTCTTCGAAATTAACATCTTTTAGTACGGGATAAATAACAATATTCCCTTTTCCTTCTATAAAAAAGGCCGTACCTAATCCTATAATTATAAATAATAAAATTGATGCAAATATTTTAGGAAACTTTTTTTGTGTTTTTTGTTCTTCTTTTTTTACAATCCTTACAGTATCATTTTTATTTGTATTTGGAGATATAATATCTATAATTTTTACCATAAATTTAATAAATTAATACTGCTTTTATTCTTCTTATATTAGCGCCAGAACTAGATTCTTTTAAGATTTTAAATTTACCTAGTTCTTTTGAAAAGCTAACATGTGGCCCTGCACATATTTCTTTTGAATAAATCTCATCATTGTTTTGATTAATTATTGTATAAACATTAACATTTTCAGGATATTTTTCTTTAAAAAATGCTAAGGCGCCTGAATTTAAAGCTTCGTTTAAAGATTTCACTTCTTTTTTTACTACAAAGCCTTGCTCAATTCTTTCATTTATAATATCCTCTATTTTTTTAATTTGCACATCAGTTAATTTTTCTCCATGTGAAAAATCAAATCTTAATCTTTCACTATCAATATTTGATCCCATCTGCTTAACATGGTCACCCAAAACTTCACGAAGTGCTTGATGTAATAAATGAGTGGCCGTATGAAGCTTGGCCTCATACTCTCCAGCATTTATTCCTACTCCACCAAATCTTTTTTCTGCACCAGCTCTCGAAATTTCTTGATGTTTTTTAAGTTCTTGTTTAAACCCTTCTTCGTCTATTTGAATACCTTTTTTATCTGCCTCCTCTTTGATCATTTCTATTGGAAAACCAAAGGTTTGATAAATAAAAAAAGCATCTTTAGCACTAATTTCAGTTAATTTATCTAATTCTTTTAATCCTTTTTCTAAACTTTTTTCAAACTTATTTCTCTCTCCTTTAAAAACATTTAAAATAATTTCTTTATTTCGCTCAAGCTCATTATATACATCCTTATACTTATTTATTATAACAGAAATTAAATTTTCTGTATAATTCAAATCAAGCTCAATTAATCTTGAATACCTCACAATTCTTCTAAGAAGCCTTCTTAATATATATCCCCTATCACTATTTGAAGGTAAAATGCCTTCAGCTATTAAAAAAGATGATCCTCTTAAATGATCTGCAACAATTCTATAAGCCTGTTTATCGCCCTCATATTTAACCTTTGAATATTTTTCTATTTCTTTAATTAGCTCTTCGAATAAATCTGTTTCATAGGCTGAACTTTTACCTTGAAGTATAGATAAAAGTCTTTCAAAACCAATACCAGTATCAATATTAGTTTGATTAAGTTTTACATAATCGCCTTCTTTATTTTTATAATATTCCATGAAAACTAAATTCCATATCTCTACAAATCTCTTACAATTATAACAATTTGGTCCACATAATTCACCACATCCGTATTTTTCACCTCTATCATAATGAATTTCAGAACATGGTCCACATGGTCCAGTTTCTATAACTGGTCCCCAAAAGTTATCTTTTTCATCAAATTCATGTATATGCTGTTCAGGAATCCCATGTTTTTTCCAAATTTCAATTGCTCCCTCATCTCTTGGAGTAATTAAATTACCCTTAAAAACAGTTACGTGTAACCTATTTTTATCTAATCCTAACTTATTAACTAAAAAATCAAGAGCATATTCAATTGCTCCTTCTTTAAAATACCCATTCTCATTTTGTCCAATAGACCAATTCCCAAGCATTTCAAAAAAAGTATGATGAGTATCGTCTCCAATCTCTTCTATATCGCCTGTTCTAAAGCATTTTTGACAAGAACATAAGTGTCTGTTTTGAAAATCAGAAACTACATCTTTTTCTCCTGATAAATAAAGAGAAAATTGCTGCATTCCAGCAGTTGTAAAAAGAACTGTATCATCTTTTGGAATAAGAGAAGATGAAGGAATAGTTTTATGACCCTTTTCCTTAAAATAATCTAAAAATGTTTGTCTTAGTTGTTGCGAATTCATAGTAATTATAATATAACTAATTCTCATATTTTGGTCAACAAAAAAATCCTTAGATTAAATCTAAGGAAAATTAACATGGTTGTGAGTCGTCTTTGTCTTCGCTTTTTGATCCCTCAAGATCAACGGTAGTAGGTGGCTCTGGTTTTGTTTTTGAAAGAACGTATTGAGCAAAAATAAACACCACTACAATAGGCACCACAAACATAGTCCCTATTATCATCATGGCATTAGGCCCAATGAGAACCCCTGCCGTTATGATTACAAGAACTGACATGATCGTTGCCTGTATTGCTGCATATAGCGGTCCAGACTTTACGTAGTAGCTGTACAGATAGGCTAGATAGACTAGATATCCGACGAGGAAGACTGCAATGATTACAGCGGCCGTAATAGCCGCAAAAAATGTAAGAATAAACAACAAGATCAGCTGACCCAGGTTTATTCCAATACCTACTTCAATTGGCTCAACCATTTCTATCTCCTCTGAGTAATAATGTTTTGCAATTATATTATATCATTATTTTTTACTAGTTGCAATAAAAAATCCTTAAAAAAATAAGGATTAAATAGCTGGTGATGCATCACATGTGTTGCTTTTTAAAATAGCTAAAACTGTTGCAATTAGTAAACCAATCGTAAATGTCCAAAAAATTAAAAATATACTAGAACGAACTAATGCTCCTCCCAAAAAATACATAGCTATTAACAAATAAACCAAAAAGTGAGACACGCTAGAACAAATTATCATCATGTTAAACACGCTTCTTTCTGTACGCATAACAATATAAACAATGCGTGTCCATAAAATAGTTACTACAAAGAGAGTCAGTAAAAATAAGAAATAGACAGCTTCGATTAATAATCCAGCCAAATTCAGCATAGTCATTTTACCCTTATTATGATTATATCAATTTAAAAAGGATTTGTACAAATCCCTTTTTAATTTTGTAAGAAAACTTGTAAGTTTTGATACAAACTTCTGTTTTTATTATGTTGCGCGCTCCATACTTTAATAATGTAATCATCTATTTCGAGCAAATATGCTCGATTTGCCAAGTAAAATTTATGATTTGCTCTTTCTATCCATATAGTAATGCTTCCTATCAATCCAATGAATTTCAATAAAGAAGAACAAAATTGTTTATCTTCTTCTCTTTCTACACAACCGTTATCGATAAGATCAAAAACAATTTGTATATGATTTTCAGAATAATCTGTTAAGTCTTGCCAAGTCCCCGTAGTTAAATAATTTTTTGCAAATCTGTTCATGCCTCTATACCGTTTTGAAATCACTTTGAGAATAATTGGTGAAATATTCTCAAACTCTCTCGCATCCATCCGTATTTCCCCTTTTAATATGCCAAAAAAAGTATATTATAATTTATAATTAATTGTCAAATAAAAACACGCCTTTGAAAGGCGTGCTTAAATGTTTTTATTATTTTTTGCGTTTGCTATTACCTTCGCCACTACTTTCCACTTTTTCTCTTATCATTTTTAAAACTCTGCCAGCTTCTTCTCTACCACCAAGACCAAAAGCTAAACCAAAAGCTAATACAAATGTAGCAACTATACCAATCACAATTGAATCAACAATAGTTGGCGCTACATTTAATTGTGATAAAATTGCTAAACTAGCAACTACATAAATAACCCATTTAGTTAATGATCCTAAAAAATTAGCTGAAGCTACACCCATTCTATCAACTGTTGCTTTAACAATTTTTTCCAAAATATCTGCAAGTACAATTGCAACTACTAAAATAATAATAGCAACTATTAAATTAGGAATCCACCAAATGATCTTTCCTAAAAGAACGCTAAAAGATGACCAGTGAAGAATATCTGAAGAAATCATTAAAAAAATGATTACAAAAATCCATTTTGTAATAACTCCAACAAATTGAGAAGGGTCAACTTCTATATCTGCTCTTTTAAAAGCATTTTCCCACCCTGTTCTTCTAAAAATATTATTGAATCCAAATTTCCTAAGAATTTCGGATACAAGCCTTCCTATTCCTATAGAAAGAATCCAACCAATGATAAAGACTACAAGAGCTGCCAAAAACATTGGAAGAAAGTTTACAATACTTGCCCATGCTTGCGCAAAAGCAGTTGAAGTAGATGTTGTAACTTCGTATATCATAAATTTTATTTTAAATAATTATTTATTATGATTTGACCTGTAATTATTATACATAAAAAAGAAAAATATGTAAACGTATTTTGAACTCACTTATTACTACTCATTTTCTTAATATTTTCTTTAAATTCAGCCTCAGAAAGCGTTCCTTTTGACAAAAGGGATTCTAATCCTGCAATATAATCCTTTTTTATTTGAAGCGATAACAAAGCACTATTATATATTTTTACATCATCTATCAAACCATCAAACCATAATGGCGTTCCACTGCCTTGTCCAGCAATTCTTAATGGGTTCCCATTAGTTGTTACACTACCAGTTGATGGAATAATAGTCGTTTTTTTAAGTTCTCCATCTACATATATTTTTGTACTTTCTCCCTGTTTTACTGTGAATGCAATAAAGTGCCACCTTCCCGAAATTGGCTTAAAATTAGAATTTACATCTTTTCTAACTCCTTCCACATATGCTACTCCCACAGGGTACCCTTCTGAACTAGCTTGATATATTAAATACCCATTAGTAAAAGGATATGTTCCCACTAAACCACTCCATTCCTTAAGTGTGCCTGCCTTCATCCAAAGAGTAATACTATATTCTCGAGTAGGATGCAAATTAGGCTGACTCAAAATCTCAACATAATCATCCACCCCATCAAATAAGAAACAACCACCGGTAACACATTCAGAAGAAGGTCTTAATTGTGGCAATCCATTTGTTCCATAAAGAGTTCCTGTATTACTTCCCCATTGGTCAGGAGTAGTGTAAGGAGCAGCTGTTCCTATTACTTCATCTAGTGTCCATCTAGATACCATGTTAGCTGCTAGATTGTTTTGTATACTTTCTTCAAATACTTTTGATTTAGCTATACTAGCTTTATCAATTGAAGAAGAAGTAGAGATCATTATTACTCCTGCCAGTATTCCAATGATTACAATTACTACTAATAATTCTATTAATGTAAAAGATTTTTGCTTATTCATTATATAATTAAAATTATATTTTTAATACCTCCTCTTCTCTTCCTTTAAATCTTTTTGATAAGTATAAAAAGACACCAAGTACCATAAATGTTACAATAGGGGCTAAATAAAATGGAACTTCTAATCCAAAAGTTTCAAGTATCATAATAATTCCTAAAAATCCTATAGAATACATTGCACCATTTTTAAGGAATGTTAACTCTGATATTTTATTAATTCCTTTTATCGTTATTTCCCTAATAATAATTGCACCCAATCCATTACCAATTAAGATTAAGGGAATAGACGTAGTAAAAGCAAAAGCACCAACTACTCCATCAATTGAAAAAGATGCATCAAGCACTTCTAGATAAAGTATTTTACTCCAATCACCTAAATGAGTTTTTCCTGAAGAAAGCTCTTTTTCTGTTTTCTCAGCATTTTGTTTAAAACCATCTGTGATAAAGAAAAATGAAATACCAATTGTGGCTGCTAATGCTAGTATTGGATCAACTTTTATTGAAAAATAGACAATCGTCGTTATATAAATAGAAACCCATGTGTAAAACCAAACATTCTGCCTATAAATAAATCTTTCTATTTTTAAAACGTATTTTTTTTCTTCTAAAAATAGCCATGATAAAAAGATTAAAAATAGATATGATCCTCCCCCCAAAAGCAAAATTGGCTTAGATTTTTCAAGTGAACCCGCCACAAGCGCATCGTTTGTAAAAGGAGCCATAAAAATTTCATGTAACCCAAGGGAAGAATTAGCAAGCCAAACAATAATAAAGGGAAGTAGACCTCTAACAATAAAGACGGCTATAAAAAGGCCCCACGTAAAAAAGAACTTTTGTTGTTTTGGTCCAACTGATTTTAAAACATGTGCATTAACAATTGCATTATCAGCGCTGCAAATTACTTCAAAAACACAAAGTCCCAAAATAGTAATTATAGCTTCGATCATATTTTTTTTGCGAGTTCGGCTAACCTAAAAGAATAACCCCACTCATTGTCGTACCAAGATAAAATTTGAACCAAGTTACCTTTCACTTTTGTCATTTCAGCATCAACTATGGATGAATTTGTGTTTTGTATAAAATCCATAGAAACTAAAGGTTTTTCTTCTACATAAAGAATACCTTTCATGCCACCTTGAGAATATTTTTTAAACAAATCATTAACTTCTTCTTTTGTAGTTTCTTTTTTAAGAACACAAACCACATCAATTATTGAAACAGATGGAGTTGGTACTCTTAAAGCTATTCCATCTAATTTCCCTGAAACAGAAGGAACTACTTTTCCAATTGCTTTAGCAGCACCGGTTGAGGTTGGTACAATATTTAAAGCAGCTGCTCTAGCCCTTCTAAAATCTTTATTTGTTCCATCAAGTAAGTTTTGATTTAGGGTATATGAATGAGTTGTGGTAACAAACCCTTTTTCTATACCAAATTCATTTTCTAAAATTTTAATAACAGGAGCTAAACAATTTGTTGTACATGAACCCATGTCAATTATTTCTTCTCCTTTATATTCATCGCTATTTACTCCTAAAATATATGAAGGGATATCATCTGATTTTGCTGGAGCAGATATTATTACTTTTTTTGCTCCTGCTTCAATATGTTTTAAAGCCCCTTCTTTATTTACAAATATTCCAGTACATTCTAAAACAACATCTACCTCAAGATCTTTCCATGGAAGATTTATTGGATCTTTTTCATTAAAGACTCTGATTTTCTTTTGATTAATAATAATGTTTTCATTATCTGTACTAACCTCTGCTTTATATTCATTATAAACAGAATCATATTTTAAAAGATGAGCTAACGTGGCAGTATCAGTCAAATCATTTATAGCAACGACTTCTAAGTCTTTAAAATTGTCTAATATAATTTTAAGACAATGTCTACCTATCCTCCCAAAACCATTTATTGCAATTTTTTTTGTCATATCTATTGTTTTAAGTCTAATAAATCGTTTAACTTTTCACGATTAAATCCTTGCATCCATTCATCATTAATAACAATTACAGGAACATTCATTTTACCTGTTTTTTCTACAATTAAGTTTTGTGTTTCTTCACTTGCTGAGGCATCAATTTCCTCAAATTCCACGTTATTATCCTTTAAAAACTTTTTTAATGTCATACAATAAGGACAAATCGGTGTTGTGTATACTTTTACTTCTTTTGTCATAGTTTAAAATTAAAATTATTATTACAAATATGTTAACATTTTAAATATTTAGTGTCTATAAATTAAATATTTTTTCAAGCAATTCAGTCCCTTCAAATATTTGAAGCTCACCATTTCCTGCTTCTTTTTCAGAAAAATTAGCAACATTATCTTTTCCGTTTCCATAAATTAATACTGGAACAGGATCATTTGAATGCTCTTTCAACTCAGAAGGAGTAGAATGATCAGCTGTTACAATTATCACTAAATCTTTAATATTTATCAAATCCTTAAAATATTTATCTATTTCCTCAATAAATCTTTTTTTGTCTTCATATCTTCCATCATGCGAACACACATCAGCTCCTTTAATATGCAGAAAAATAAAATCATATTCATTTAAGGCCTTTTGTGCAAACTCAAACTTTGCTTTTAAATCAGTATCAACATCAGCTGTAAAAGAAGAATTATTAATAACATCCATTCCGATCATCTTAGCAATGCCTTTATAAAGACCACCTCCCGCAATGCAAACTGCTTTAAGTCCATATTTCTCCTTAAAAGGAAATATTCTTTTAAACTGCCCTGCCCCTCTTAAAAGTAAATAATTTGCAGGAATTTCTCTTTTCTTATTAAAGTCTAAATTAGCTAAAATATTGTTAGTTTTACTCAAATATTCATTTAATACTTCTGCTGTAAAATCTGCCTCAGGACTTTTACTTTCTATTTTAAAAGGTGATTCACCCTCACGTACTGGATCATTTGAAGTTATCTGAGGAGATAAATTATTACCCCTTAAAACTAAAACTGCTCTGTGCCCATTAGATCTTTTAATATCAAATTTAATGCCTTTTATTTCAATACCCGAAAGAGCTTTAATTAATTCTTCAGTATCTTTTATCCTACCTGCTCTTCTATCAGTTATTAATCCATCATTTATAGTTGCAAAATTAACTCTTAAAGCAACATCACCTTCGTACAAAGGCATATCGATACCTGCTGCTTCATAAGGCCCTCTTCCTAAAAAATAATCCTTATAATTGAATAAACCTATATGCGTACCTTCTGATGTAGGATGTTTTTCATCAAAAAATTGAAATGGTTTAATTAAGCCATTGACCCCGTTTTTAGCCATAAAATCCAAATTAGGCTTATTTGCTGCCTCAAGCGGAGTTTTGTTTTCCAATCTTTGAATAGGCCTATCTCCTAAACCATCTAAAATTACAAGTAAAGTTTTTTTCATAAACCCAAAATATTCTCTATTTTAAGTAATCTATTATACTTAGCAATTCTTTCACCACGTGCTGGAGCACCTGATTTAATATATTCTGCACCCAGTCCAACCGCAAAATCAGTTATAAAATCATCATTTGTTTCTCCTGATCTATGAGAAATCATTATCTTATAATTATATGATTTTGCTAAATTAACTGCTTCAATAGCTTCTGAAACCGTTCCTATTTGATTAATTTTTACAAGCAATCCATTTATAGCATTTTTTTCATATGCTTTTTCAATAAATTTAGTATTTGTAACAGTTAAATCATCTCCTATTATTAAAAGATTACCGAGCATTTGTTGGTTTAACATTCTAAACCCTTCAAAATCATTTTGTTCAAAAGGGTCTTCAACAGATTTAATAGGATAAGTATCGCAAAGTTCTTTATAATATTTTACAAGCTCTTCTCTTTCAAATGAAACGCCTTTACTTAAATTATATTTATTTTCTTTCTTGTCATAGAACTCAGAAGCAGCTATATCTAAAAATATTTTAATATCCCCTAAATAATTAAGTTTTTTAGCTGTTTTAACAATCAAATCAAGTGCTTCTTTAGGATCACTTAACGCTGGAGCAAAACCTCCTTCATCTCCAACATTAATTCCTTCTTTCCCATATTTTAAAGAAATAAAATCTTTTAACGTATGATAAAATTCAGAAGCCATTTTAATCTGATCTTTTAGCTTATTTCCTTCAAAATTAATCATAAATTCTTGAAAGGCTAAATTGTTTCCAGCATGCTTACCTCCATTTATTACATTAAAACAAGGTGATGGAAGCTTTATCTCATTGTTTGAAATAGAAGCAATATATTCAAATAATTCTTTCTTTTCTGCTTTTGCTCCTGCTCTTGCGACAGCTAAAGATACTGCCATTATTGCATTTGCACCTAATTTTCTTTTATTTTCTGTACCATCAAGAGAAATCATAGCATCATCAACTTCTTTTTGATGAATACTATGCCCCTCAAGTTCTTCTGAAATAAATTTAATATTTGAAATCGCGTTTAAAACACCTTTTCCCAAATATCTGTCTTCATCATTATCTCTTAATTCTATAGCTTCCCCCTCTCCAGTTGATGCTCCAGATGGAACCGAGTCAATAAAAAAACCATTCTCTGTTTCAAGCTCAACCTCAATTGTAGGATTACCCCTTGAATCCAATATTTCTCTAGCTTCTATGTTCTTAATTTTGCTCATAATTTAACAAATAATTATATGCTGATAATGCTGCTATAGCTCCGCTTGATGCTGCGCAAATAATTTGTTTTACTTTTGTGTTCGTAATATCTCCTGCAGCAAATAAACCCTTGGTCCTAGTTTCCATGTCGCTATTTACAATAATTTCTTTTTTATCATTTAAATCAACTAATTTTTTTAAATAATCTGTTTCGGGAATATAGCCTGCTTGAATAAAAACACCTTTAAACTCTGTTTCAATAAGTTCATTATTGTGCATCCATTTAATAGCGTTTACAAAATCATTTCCTTTTATTTCTAGTATTTGAGCATTTGTAAAAACCTGAATGTTTTTAAAACTATTAACTTTTTCTTGATTCTTTTGATCAGCCAAAGCTCTATCCCCTCTTTCTAGAATAAAAATTTTATTAGCTATGTTGCTTAAAAATATAGCTGATTCAAAGGCTGCATTTCCACCTCCAATAATTGCTATATCTTTGTTTTTTAAGAAAGGACCATCACAAATAGGACAATAACTCACCCCTTTTCCTAAAAACTCTTTTTCACCTTTAATATTTAACTCTCGTGGTTTAGATCCTGATGCTATGATAACGGCACGACTAAAATATTCTCCTTGTAATGTATTTAATTTAAATATATTATTTTCTTTTTTAATATTTATAACTTCTTCCTCTTTAACGCAAACTTTATCTTGAGCTTCTAAGTGCTCTTTAAATTTTTCAGCTAGCTCAAATCCAGTTATAGAAGGAAAACCAGTATAATTTTGAACATCAACTGCCTTATTGAATAGCATTCCTCCTATATTCTGTGAAAAAAGCATTGTCTTTATGTTGTTGCGAGAAGCATAAATCGCAGCAGTAATACCAGCAGGTCCTCCACCAATTATAACTAAATCCGATATCATAATTTAAGTGTTTTTAAATAATTTTTAAAACTTTCCCCACAATCAGGATCTTTCATGGCCATTTTAGTAAATGATTTATACCAAGAAATAATATCACCACATTCAAGCCAATCTCCATCTATCTCGTAACCATAAATGGCCTTTCCGAGTTCTGCCATTTCTCCTAGTGTAACTGAAATTGACCTGTCTTTTATCATTGTGTCTTTATTATTACTTAAATAATCAATAACATCAGGAGTCAATATCATTCTTCCTAATATTGCTAGATCAGATGGCGCATTCTCTAGTTTAGGTTTTTCACTAACACTTTTTATTTTATAGAATCTATTTGCAATTTTTTCTACTTTTACTACTCCATAGCTAGATAACCTTTCGGCTGGCATTTTTTTTAAAGCAAGAATAGGTCTGCCACATGTTAAAAACATCTCTTGAAGTTGTTCTAAACAAGGTATTTTTGAATCAACAATATCATCACAAAAGGAGATTGCGCACGGATCCTTACCGATAAAATCTTTGGCTTGGAAAATAGCATTGGCGACCCCCATAGGTTTTTTTTGAATAAATGTACAAAACTTAACTTTTTTTGCAAGTTCTTTTACGTTCTCAATCGCTTTTAATTCCCTTGTTTTGTTATTTTCTTTTAAAATTTGTTCTAAATTAGAATCATCTTGAAAATAATCAAGAACACCTTTTTGATCTTTTCTGATAATAAAGGCTATTTCTTCTATTCCAGACAAAATAGCTTCCTCAACATTATAATGTAAAAGTGGTTTGCCAGCTAATGGTATTAATTCTTTTGAAACTACTTTTGATTCTGGTAAAAACCTTGTCCCAAGTCCTGCTACAGGAAAAATCGCTTTTTTAATTCTTTTCATGTTATTTTTTCTTTCTTAAAAATGTAGGAATTTCAAAAATATCCTCATCCTCCTCTTCTTTTTTTCTAGCTTCTTCTTCAGCTTTTTTTACTTCGACTGCGTTTCTCCTATTAATTTCTACTCCTAAATCCTCAAGCTCCTTAAGTTCTTCTTCTATTTCATCTATTTTTTCCTTAGGAGTTTTAGTTTTCTTTTTTTGGTTTTTATTTTCTACTTTCTTTTCTTTTTTTACTTTCTTAACTACAGGCTTTTTTTCTTCTTCTTTTTTAATTATTCCTGTTGCAAGAACAGTGGCCCTTATTTCATTTTTTAATTTTGCGTTTTGTGTTAATCCAAAAATTATTCTAGCCTCAGGAGCAAGTTCATGTATTTTTTCTGAAATCATTGCTAATTGCTGCATTGATAGGTTTTTTCCGCCCTCTATATTAAATAAAACATTTGTTGATTTAGAAAAATCATACTGCACTAATTCATTATTAAGCAAGCTTTTTGTAAACTGACTTAAATCATCTGTTAATTTTGCCTGAACCGTATTTAAATATGCTCTTTGATTTACTCCCTCAATAGTTGTTCTAATATCAGCCCAATCAATATTAATCAATCCCGATGAATAAACTGTTGTCAAAAGTCCTTGAAGAGATTTCGCAAGTTGTTCATTAATAACATTTAGGGCTCCGTTAAAAGGAATATTATCTTCAACAAATCTAAATATTCTTTCATTAGGTATGACTAAAACAGCATTTAAACTGGCTTGTGCCTCTTCTATAGCTTTTTGAGATTCTTTTATTCTGTCTTTTCCTTCAAAGTTAAATGGAAGAGTAAAAATGCCAAGTGTTGTTAAATTTAATTCTTTTGCAATTTTAGAAAAAACTGGAACAGCTCCTGTTCCTGTTCCTCCGCCAAGAGAAGCCACTAAAATATATAAATCCTTACCATCAGAAAAAATATTTTTGATTTTCTTTTCTTCTTCCTCGGCAATACTTTTTCCTAAAAGAACATCCCTTCCTGTCCCAAGTCCTCTTGTTTTAGTCTCACCAAAAGAAATCTTCTTAAGAGTATTGGGAAGAGTTTCAAGAGCTTGAACATCTGTGTTAACAGCTACAAAATCTATTTTATTTGAAGAAAAATCTAGCTTTTTAGAAAGTTCTTTTATAATGTTCCCCCCACCTCCTCCAATACCAATGATCTTAATTTTAATTCTTTTGGTAGAATTATCTTTTAAAACTTTGGTTTTTTCGTCATTCTTAATTTTTGTATTTTTTACAATCTTTTTATTAGGCATATATTAATCTTCTTTAAGAATAATTTTTTGTATATCTGTGGCAAATTTAATTTTTTCTTTATCAAAAGATTTCTTAATTGCTAAAATAATACTTTCATGTGCAATTAAATATTTTCCGTAATTACCATTTGTAACATAATATGTAACTTCATAAGTCCATGAATTTCCATTAAAAGATACTAGGCAAGCTCTTATTGGTTTTATATTTTCTGTTTTGCTAATAATATCAAGAATAAGTTTTTTCCCTTTTTCAAGTTTTGCAAGAGATGTTTTTGAATCAACATACACTTCAAAGCTAACCCTTCTTCTTTCCATTTTCTTGTAATTACGTAATAAAGAATCTGTAAGCTTTCTGTTAGATATAACAAGTTCTTCACCTCTTAAGGTCTTAATTCTCGTGGTCCTTAACCCTATCTTTAATATAGTACCATTCTTACCCTTATCAAGAACAATGTAATCGCCAACCTCAAATGGTCTATCAAAATATATACTAAAGCATGCAAAAAGATCAGCCAAAACCTCTTTTAAAGCAAAAGCTATGGCAATACCAAATATCCCAGCTCCTGCAAGAAGTGCTCCAATATCAATCCCTGAGTTTTGAAGTATTAAAAGGATAGCAATTACCCAAATTGCCCAGTCTGCAATATTAGATAGTATTCTTACAACCGAAGCGTCTGTTTTTTTACCTTCTTCTTCGCGCTCAATAAATTTTTTATATGAAAAGTATTTTATTAATTTTTGAAAAAAAGTAGCCGCTAAAATTATGAAAGCGACTAATGCAAGATAATTAATAAAGCTATCGGCTCCCTGACTTAAATTAAGAAATTTACTCGAAACAAATAAAGAAAAAGCAAACTCAATAAATAAATTAGTACTAGATAATATAGAAATCAAAAAATCATCGAAGTCAGTCTTTGTTTTTTCTGCTATTTTTTTAAATTTATTTAAAATTAAATATTTACTTATTCTAAAAAAAATGATTAATCCAAAAAAAGAAATTAAGCTTAATTTCCATTCTTCCCATGTGCCTAAATTTAATAATAATTCACCTATCATATTTTTATTTTTTCTAGTATCTCTTTAAACTTATTATCTTCTATTTGTAAATTTTTTAAACAATTGTTTATTTTAAAACTATCTGTTTCTCTTCTTGGTATTACATGCATATGATAATGCATTATCACTTGCTCGGCTACCAATCCATTTGATTGAAAAATATTAACACCTTTAACATCCTCTAAATTTTTTCTCATATTGCTTGCTATAATTTTGGAAACTCCGGCAATTTTTTTTAAAACATCCTCTTCAATTTCAAATATATTTTCATAATGTTTTTTAGGAATAATTAAAGTGTGCCCTAGTGTGGTAGGATTAATGTCTAAAAAAGCTAATACAAATTCATCTTCATAAACCTTGTAGCTAGGTAATTCATTATTTGCAATTTTACAAAAGATGCATTCTTGTGCCATTGTTTTCAGATTATCATATTTTGAATAAAAAACAAGTTATTTATTAAAAGACTTAAAAAAGGATTGAATCTTATTTATAAAGGTTTCTTCTACCATTTCTTCCTCATTATTTTCCTTAATAACCTCACCTTCTTTTTTAATAACAAACACTTTTTCTCCTGGTTTTTTAAGATTTAAATCCTCTCTTGCTATTTTTTCTAAATAAGCCTCGCTATATACTTCCCCTAAACTAAATTTTAAAGATTCTCTTTCTTTTAATAATTTTTCTTGCTCTGCCTCTAAATTATCTAATTCTTTTTGCAATTCTATTCTTTTAATTAACATGTTAATAGAAGAATATAATAGAAAAATAAAAAGGCATGCAAAAACTAAAATTCCAAAAAATTTTTTAAAATTAAAACCCTTCTTCTTTATTTTTTTTCTTCTTTTTGTTAACATTAAAATATTAGTAGATAAGATTAAATTATATGAATAATAAAAAAGTTGCTAAAGTGTTCTGGATTATAATTGTTATTTTATTAATTATATCACTTACAGGATCAATGTTTATCGGTGTCTTTTAATTTATTTTAGCTCAATTGAGCAATACTTTCAAGCAAATAAAAAACTGAGGAATTTCCTCAGCTTTTTATTATTTTATACTTAGATTTTTTATTTTTTGGTTATAATCTTCTTTTGAGATTAGGTTTTTAGATAACAATGAATCTAGTTCTGCGATGTAGTTTTGTTTGATTTGGGAGGAAGATAATGCGGCGTTAAATATTTTTATATCGTCAAGATAGCCACTAAAAGGAACTGAAACTGTAACATTGTCATAGGCAGTGTAAGATCCTATCCTAAAAGGGTTATCGTGATTCATATCCATTCCATTCCAATGAGAAATAGATAAACTATTGTCATATATTCCATCGATATAAATACTTGCTTTTCCATTTCTATCATATGTAGCAGATGCAAAATGCCACCTGCTATCGCAAACAGGAATATTGCCACTAACCACGATATCGGAACTTAAACTATCCCCTTGCATAAATATTCGTAGTTTTCCCGATTCAATACCAAAGGCATATCTATAGTTTTGTGCTGCTGCTCTTGCTTTGCTTATAAAATATTGACCTGTGGTCGCAGAAGTTTTTATCCATGTACAAATTGTCATATCGTCAGTTCTCATGTCTAAAACATCTCCCATACCAACGTAATCATCCACTCCATCAAAAGATAGAACATTACCCATGTTCTTATCGTTTACTATTTGAGGACAAGCAGTAGTAGAACAAGTTGTTACTGTTCCATCATAGAATGTTCCATTGTTATTTCCCCATTTATCATTTAGTACCCATGTTGTACCTTTGGTAACATGATCAGCATCCCATGCTGATACCATGTTAGCTGCTAGATTGTTTTGTACACTTTCTTCAAATACTTTTGATTTAGCTATATTAGCTTTATCAATTGAAGAAGAAGTAGAGATCATTATTACTCCTGCTAGTATTCCTATTATTACTATAACAACAAGAAGTTCTATTAAAGTAAATGATTGTTGTTTGTTCATGATTCAATTAATTGCTCTTAAACAATATCTATTTTTACTTATCTAAAAACTGAATAATATAATTACAATACTTAACGTAGTCTAAAATGCAATCAGAAATCGATGAATATAATATAGTATAATCCACTTTGTCATAATCATGAATTAGAATATTTCTAAGCCCAACACTCTTAGCAATTTTTTCTCCAAAATCTTTATCATAAATTCCTAAATCAGATAAAAACAAAAAAGTATCTCGATAATTTTCAGGAGATTTATTTTTTTCTAAACAACTTATCAGATGCTGATTAATATCAATAGCTCTTGTAACAATTCTTTCCATTAGTCTTTCTATTATTGCTTGTTTTCCAAAATTTGAAAATATTTCTTCTGCTGTTAAACTGCCTAATTGCTTAAGCCTAACAATATCTTCGCGTATTAAAGAGATTTTTTTCTCTATAAAATATTTATTTAACATATTTTTGGAGCTCTTTATTTCTTTTTTTTAATAATTCAAATCTTAAATCAAATAAATCTTTTGAGTCTATATAATCTTTAAAAGCACTTGCACAAAATTCAGCATAATCAAGTTCATTGCCATAAAGAAGTTTTCCTTTAGAAGTTATTTCATGTTTTAGAAGCAAATCGGCATGCTTTAGATTGGTTAAATCAATTTTGTCTGAAGAAATATTTAAAATGTCTGCTAGTCCAAAAAGTACATCTGTGTATTCATCCAAATTATTAAAAGGATCACGAAAAATAGCGATGTCAAAATCACTATCTTTTCTTTGTGATCCAGTAACTTGAGATCCAAAGAGAACAATGTATCTAATGTTATTCTTTTTTGCTAATTCTTCTAAATTCATGAGATAATTATAACATAAAATAATTTATGAACCAAACACTTTCAAAAACACATCTGGAGCAACCCTAACTCTTGTTTTTTCCCTCATTTTGTCTTTATTCTTTTTTTGCTTTTCAAGTAGTTTCTTCTTTCTTGTTATATCTCCTCCATAAAGAGGTGCTGTAACATCTTTTCTTGCAGCAGAAATTGTTTCTCTTGCAATAATCTTTCCTCCAATTTTTCCTTGTATGGCTAGATTAAATAATTGAGCTGGCAAAACATCTTTAAGTTTTTTTGTTAATTTTCTAGCCTCATCATAAGCTTTTGATCTCGGAATAATTTTAGAAAAAGCTTCTTCTTTTTCTCCATTAATTAAAATCTCTAACTTAACTAAATCAGCAGGTAAATAACCAATTTCTTCATAAGTCATTGAAGCATAACCTTGCGTAACATTTAAAAGATTGTCATAAAATGTACCAATAATTTCCCTCATAGGAACCTCATATTCAATTAAATATCTTTCTTTTCCAAACGGTTTTGAATCAATATGTTTCCCATCTGTTCCTTTAAATAAATCAAACACATTTCCCAAATACTTTTGACCTATAATTAATTTAATATCAGCCCATGGTTCAGCAACTTCTTTAAAACTATCTTGCCAAACTGTGGGGTTCATTATATCAACCTCCTCCCCTTTTCCTGTAATTCCTTTATACTTAACTTGAGGAGCACCAATAACAAGATCAAGTCCATATTCTCTTTTAAGTCTTTCAATTGTTATTTCTGCATGTAAATTTCCTAAGAAACCACACAAAAACCCTCTTCCTAAAACTTGATATGTCTGAGGTTGAAAAAATAATGAAGAATCGTTTAAAGTTAATTTTTGAAGGCCTTCTTTTAAGACCTCAAATTCTGATTGTTCTGAAGGATAAAGTGAAACAAATATTTTTGGACTTGCAGGACTATATCCAGGAAGTGGTTCCACAGAAAAACCTTGCCTTGTAATAGTATCCCCAATATGAACTTTTTCTGTGTCTTTTATTCCTGTAGCGATATAACCAATTTCTCCAGCTCTGATTTCATTTTTACTTAACATTTGTGGCTTGAAAATACCCACTTCTTTTGAAGTGCTTGAAAATCTAGAATTGACAAAAGATATTTTCTCAAACTGTTTAAGCACCCCTTCTTCCACTTTTACATATGCAACAATTCCTAAAAAAGAATCGTACATAGAATCAAATATTAAAGCTTTTAAAGACTTTTTATCATTTTCGTCAGCCGAAGGCACTCTTTCAACTACTCTTTTTAAAAGTTCCTCAACATTTTCTCCTGTTTTAGCCGAAATTCCTAAAACCTCTGACGGATTAATGTTTAAGATCTCTGCGATTTCTTTTTTAACTTCTTCTGCATTTGCAAGTGGAGCATCAATCTTGTTTACTGCAGGAATAATCACAAGACCTTCTTTTTTAGCAAGTTCAAGGTTTGAAATTGTTTGTGCCTGCACTCCTTTTGTTGCATCAACTAATAATATAGCTCCGTGAACAGCAGCCAAACTTCTTGAAACTTCATAATTAAAATCAATGTGCCCAGGAGTATCAATTAAATTCAAAATATTACCCTGATATTCCATTCTCACGGGTTTCATTTTAATTGTAATTCCCTTTTCTTTTTCTAAATCCATACTATCCAAAAGTTGAGGTTTCATTTTACCTTTTTCAATTGTGCCTGTGATTTCCAAAAGCCTATCTGCAAGCGTAGACTTTCCATGATCAATGTGACTGATGATAACAAAGTTCTTAATCATATTTTTATACTAACATTTTAGAATCAAAAAACAAGGAGTAAAGCCTTGTTGTTAAATTTTTTAAATTGTGTGGTAGGAAATATCTCTACTTTCCTACCACTTCATGGACTGCCCTGCAATCTATCAGGGAACAAATCGCATATGTGACTCGTTTTTGCTTGAATTCAGTGTTACTTTTTCCATCAAACCCCACCTTAAGTTCTTGTAGTCGAGCCACAAGAGCTTGTGCTTTCTCTAACACAAGATCTGTGCTAGAAAGGTCAAACTCCTTTTCGTGCTGGAGAGCAACAATTTCGTCGATCTCCTCTTTTGATAATAAGTTCAGATCCATTTTATTCACTTTTTTAATTAAAACATTATTTTAAAGTTTTGTCAATGGTATTCCCAAAAATTGCCCTAACTTCCTCGCCTCTTCCGTTTTTAAAATATAGGTTAAAATAAAGTAAACAATGAAAGAAATGATTGTTACTGCAATAAACTCAAATAAATTCATCCAAAAACCGTTTAAATTATTAAATAAATTTATGATAAATAAAGCAATAACTGTCATGATAACTGAAGAAAAAAATATTTTTAATAAAAATCCTTGAATTTTTTTAACTTCAAAATCTTCTATTTTTTTCCTTAAGAACACAAATAACAAAACAAAGTCTATAACTAAACTAATGTTATAGGCTAAAACAAGTCCTAAAAGTAAAGCATGTTCAGGATTATTTAGATTAAATAAGCTAAGTAGCATTGCATTAAGGTTTTCATTAACCTGCAATAAATAAACAAATCCTAAAGAAAGAGTTAAATTAATGAAAAGAAATATAATTGAAATAATGGCTGGAGTTTTTGAATCTTTAATACTAAAAAAAGCTCTTAATATTGTAGGTTCTAAACACTGAAAAATTAAACTTAAGGCAAAGATTCCAAGACAAGCACTAGTTACACTTACTGCCTCACCTGAGAATTGCCCTACTCCATAAATAATATTAACTATTAGATCTCGCATAACAAAGGTTAAGATGCTGATTGGTAAAGCTAAGTATAATATGTCTTGCAAAACTCTACGCAAGTTTGTACAAAACTCTAACATATTTTTATCTGTAATTGATTTAGATAAAGAAGGAAAAACCGCTGTAGCAAAAGATATTCCAATTAATCCTATTGGTAAAAATCTAAGATTGTCGGCTAAGTTAAAATAAGTAATTGATCCAACAGCAATAGTTCCTGCAATAATTGTTATCATGGTCAGGTTTAACTGACTTGCGGCTGCAGAAATTATTCGAGGAAACAGTAGTTTAAAAAAATCTTTAATTCCTTTAAATTTAAAGTCTAAAACAAATTTATACTTATACCCATATTTTAAACTGACATAAAATTGAATAAAAAAATGCAAAAAAGAACCAACAACAACTCCTATTGCTGGAGCATAAATACCAAAAATAGAAGATAGAAATAGAATGCTTAAAACAATACTTAAAGTATATAAAACTGGAGCAATTGAGTAAATTAAAAATCTGTTAAAATAGTTTAAGACTGTTGAAAATATAGACGATAAACCAAAAAAGAAAACACTCATAAACAATATTCTTGTTAGATTAACAGCCGTATTTAAAAACATTGGATCAATTTCTGGCAAAAGTATTTTCACAATTGTACTTGTAAATATGAAAATAAAAATAGCAATTACAATCAAAATTAAAGAAAAAATATTAATAACAGAGTTTATTAATTTCCAAGATTCTTCTTTATTTTTCTGAAAATAGTCAGAAAATAAAGGCAAAAGAGAAACTAGAACTCCACCCGCAAGCACAATACTATAAATTAAATCAGGAATTCTAAAAGAAGCAAAATAAATATCTAACTCCGCACTTGCACCAAAAGTTGAGGCTAATAACCTATCTCTAATTAATCCTAGTATTTTTGAAAAAACAACAAAAACAGCAATTACTACAGTTGCCTTTCCTATTGTATTTTGCTCTGTCTTAAAAAAGTCAAAAAACTTCATATAAATATTATACAATAATTTGACAAACTTTCAATTGCTTGGTATAAATTTAGTATTAAGTAAGTCGGGTGATCGCTTTGTTTTACAAAGAGGAAAGTCCGAACTCTTATTCTCTTTTAGAGTCTAAAATGGTAGCGGGTAATTCCCGTCGCCCGTAAGGGTAGAGGTGCGAGCAGAGACGTTTTCTTTTGAAAAAAAGAAAATATCCTTTTAGGATAAGCTTAAATGGCAACATTTAAGGTGAAACGGCTAAATCCTTACCTAAGAGCAAGAACAAACCTTTATTTAATAAAGGAAAAAGTAGTTCGCTTAAGGCTTAAAGTAATTTAAGTCTAAGATAGATGATCACTAAAACAGAATTCGGCTTATGGACTTACTTTATTAATAAAACCCGTTAGGAACAACGGGTTTTATGATTGAAAGTTCATGTTCCCCCTTGATAAAATTAATGTATTATTGTATATTAAAAGTAGAGGTGAAAATAAATGATTGAATCTTTTAGCGTCATTGGAGGCGCTGCACTCATTACATTACTCGGCTCTCCAACAGAAACAGACTCTTTAAGATTATGTATAATATTTTTACTAACGATGCTCGTGTTTTCTGTGTTACAAATCATGTTCACATAAACATGAGTTTTTTTATTGACTTAACAAAGATTTTATTGTATATATGGGCAAGGAGGAAGTTCTTTGACAAAAAAATCCATAAATAGACTGGAAATCATACCTATTAGCGGTAAGTTGAGAATTGAATTTATTCCAAAAAAGCAAAACTTTAACTTAGAAATTCAAAAAGAAATTGATGAACATTGGCAGGAAAGTAAAAATTGTTTTAATGGCCCCTTAATCGATGTTATCCAATTTAAAAACAGCAACGATGAAATTTATTTTTTAACACAAAAAGGCTCTTATAAAGCCTTTATTGGAACTAAAAATAGAAGACCATCTTCTATAAAAGATGTTACTAATGGAAAATATTGTATGCCTTTATCTGTAGGAACTATGGTAATATCAAGCGATGATAAAATAGCTGTTACAAAGCGAACAGGAACTTATCTTAACAATGATCGCTATAGCTTTCCAGCAGAAGGTTATTTAGATCTTAATTGTGTTAAAAATAATGAAATTTCTATTTTTGATGGCATTGCCATGGAAATGAAAGAAGAGCTCGGAATAAATGAACTTAAATTATTCCGTATTTTAGGAATCGTTTACGATTCACTTATTACCAAGCAACCCTACATTGCAACTATCTGGGAAACTAATTTAAACTCATCACAAATAAAGGAATGCTTCAGAAATACAGAAAAGAAAGAATTTGAATCAATAGAATTTATAGAAAACAAAAAAGATCCTTTTACGGACTTTATAAATAAGCATGAATTGACTTTGCACAATATAGGCAAAGCAATGCTTTATGCTTCTTATCAAGGATGGAAAATTTAAAAACCCATCCTTTTTTATTTATCACCTATTGACAAAATAAATAAATATGACATAATATTTTTAGTATGGCCAAGCAGCAGAAGAACATTACTATCGGAGGAATTACCTCTGATGGAACCATTCTCAATGAAGAGAATTGGAAAAAGGAACAGGCTATGAAAAAGATCTCCCGAAACGAAAATATTAAGGAGATCTCAAAGGCTAATGATGTACCGGTTTACTGATACATTATTAGCCTCTTTTTTATTTACTAAAGTATTTAATAAGACAATCTTTAAACTGATCTAGATTCTCATTTTTAAGAGTAAAGCCTGCCGCAGGAGCATGTCCACCATATGTTACTAATAGATTTTTACAAGAATCCATGGCCTTAACAGCATCAATTCCTTTTGGAACCCTGACCGTTCCCCTACTTACATCTTCTTTTTGTACATATAAGAACACTGGCTTATTGAAAAAACCTACAAGTCTTGAAGCAACTGCCCCTAAATAATCAGCTCTATATTGCTTTGATCCTTCAAATATGATTATAGACTGATCTATTTTTAAATGCTCTTTTAAGTTCTCCGTCAAAGCCCTAATTTCATTTTGTCTATCCTCAGTATCTTTTATTAACTCCCTTACTTTTTCTTTAGCATCCTCAAAATTAATTGACTTAATAAAGTCATAAGTAATAACTTTGTGATCTTTCATTTTTACAGTATTAAATACAGAAATGATCTTATTTACAAATTCTCTTTTAGAATGAAAAGATCCTAAGACTTCTTTAAAAGCCAAAATTGCAGGTCTTTGGGTTTTGTCTAAATTAGCAAGCCCCTCATAAATCCATTCTTGATTCTCATCTTCTTCTGGCATCATATCTGCAATTGTTGCAAGCATTACAAGTTCAATAAAATTACTTCTTAAAAAAGAAGACATATTTTGTTTTAAAATTTCTTCTACTAGTTTAAATGTTAAACCAGCATTCGAATATTCTTTAAAATAATAATTATCTTCTGGATGCTTAGGATCAACAATTATATCTGCATTAGGAATTTTATCTAAAACTTTATGATGATCAACTACTACAACATCAAAACCTAATTTTTTAGCCTCTTCTATTTCTTTAAAATTAGTAATTCCACAATCAAGCGTTATTAAAAGAGCTTTTTTATTATTTGCCCTTTTCTTATTTAAAAAGGCTAAAGCATTTTCATTTAAACCATAGCCTTCATTATCTCTGTCTGGAAAAGCGACTAAAATTTGAGGAATATCTTTTTTTAATATGGAAGTTAAATTATTAATTGCTTCTTCAAGTATTACAACAGAGGCTACCCCATCCATGTCTGAATCGCCATATATAATTATCTGCTCTTCATTTAAAACAGCTTCTTTAATCCTTGAGGCAGCTATCTCTATATTTCTAATTTTATCTTTCATAGTATTTATTAATAGCTTCTATTCCTGGAAGTTTTTTTCCTGCAATATAATCAAGCATTGCTCCTCCCCCACTTGATATAAAAGAAAATTTATCTGATATTTTTTCATTGTTAATAAAATCAACTGTTTCTCCGCCACCAATAACAGAAAAAGCTTCTTGTGCTGCAACAGCATCAGCAATTTCTTTAGTTCCTTTTGCAAAAACTTCGTTTTCTATTTTTCCAATAGGACCATTCCAAATAATAGTACGAGCTCTTTTAATAATATCTTTATAATTATCAATTGTTTCTGGACCAATGTCTACAACCTCTTCTCCTGTTTTGATTGTTTCAATCCCTCCTACTCTAGAATAATTTCCCTTAGATATAATACCATCTATTGGGACAATTAACTTAGGATCATCAAAGTTAATGTTTTTTATAGCCTCAAATATATTTTCTTCTTTTAGCTCGTTCTCTCCATAAATTCCCTTAAATTTAAGAACTGTGTTAGCAATTGCTCCAGCTAAAAGTATTGCATCTGCCTTTTCTAATAATTTTTCAATTACTGTGGTTTTAGTTATTATTTTAGCTCCACCAATTATTGCAACAAAAGGATGTTTTGCCTTTTCAAGAACTTCATCAAGAGCTTTTATTTCTTTTTCTAAAAGTAGTCCTGCATAAGAATCTAAAAACTTCGGAATAGAAGCTGTGGAAGCATGCTCTCTATGGCAAACAGAGAAAGCGTCTTCAATAAATATATCTCCCAACCTTGCAATAGATGCAGCAAACTCACTATTATTTTCTTCTTCCTCATTATAAAATCTTAAATTTTCTAAAAGAAGTATATCTCCTGCATCAAGCTCATTAACCATTTTCTCTACTTTTTCACCTATGACATCCTCTACAAATTTTACTTTATACGATGATATTTCTTCTAATTTATCAGCAACAGGTTTTAAGGAAAGACTAATCTCGCGTCCTTTAGGACTTCCTAAATGACTGATTAAAATAATTTTAGCATTATTTTCTTTTAAGTATTTAATTGTCTCTAAATGAGATTTAATACGAAAATCATCTTTTACCCCTAGATCTTGAGTTAATGGGACATTAAAATCAACTCTTACTAAAACTTTTTTATTATCTACATCAATGCTTTTTAGGTTTTTCATGGTTTTTGTTCAAATTTAATGTGTTCTCCTGGTTCTATTTTACCTGTTTTAGCATCATTTTCATCAATTATAGTATTTTCTTTTTCTAATTTTATTCCTGCAATGATGCTTTTAAGATCATCTAAATTAGTATTTTTTTCTTTTTTTATTTCTGGTATAAAATCTTTTGAAAGTTCTTTTAAGCTAACGCCTGGAAGAGAAGTAAAAACATTACTATTTTCATTTTCTTTTTTCTTTAAACATGACTTACAAAAAATTTCTCTATTTAAATCTGGTTCAAATGGTATTTTTATTTTTTTGTGACATGAGCTACATTCTGCATCATATAATTCCTGTTGCCTTATTTCTTTTTTCACTTCTTTTTTGTCATTTTTTTCTATAATACTGTTTGTAATATATTCATCTACATCAGCCTTATTTCTTCCATATGTATTTCTAGAAAAATCAATTATTTCATTCATAAAATGTGTTTCAGGCATTTTTCTTGGAGTAAGAGTTTCTGCTGAAAAAGGTCTTGATGTAATGCCATCGATCATAAGTCTTACATAAATATATTGTCTAGCTAAATTAACAAGGTCTTCTTCAGTAAATTCAGGAGAAAATTCTTTTCTAAGATCTTCTGCATCTTCTGAACCAACTCTAAAGGTTATCATTGTTCCGATGTTACCAAAAACAGCTCCCCTAACAGTATCATCCATTTGAGATATATATTGATGGGCTAATGTTAAAGATAATTTATACTTTCTTGCCTCAGATAAAATTGTGGCAAAAGATTCTGTTGCAAAGTTTTGAAATTCATCAACATAAAGATAGAAAGGCTTTCTGTCTTCTTCAGCAATATCTACTCTAGACATTGCCGCAAGTTGTATTTTTGTAATCAAAAGAGCTCCTAAAAGTTTTGAAGCATCTTCTCCAATTTTACCTTTTGAAAGATTGATAATAAAAATCTTTTTATTATCTATTATATCTCTCACGTCAATTGTGGACTTTACTTGTCCCACAATGTTTCTAATTAAAGGAGTTGAAATAAACTGACCAATCTTGTTTTGAATAGCTGCTGTGGCCTCAACTTCATATTTTTGACTATATTTTGAAAATTCTTGTGTCCAAAAAGCTTTAATTACAGGGTCTTTTAATTGGGCAACTATATCTGCTCTAAAAGAAGCATCAGATAATAATCTATTTATACCAAGAAGAGTAGCTCCTTCTATTTCTAAAAGAGATAATATTGTATTATTTAAAATATATTCCATTCTAGCAGACCAAACATCTGGCCAAATTTTCTTAAATACACCCATAAGACCAGCCGCTATAAGATGTCTCTGATCTTCTGAAACGCTTTCCATAATATTAAAAGCGATAGGATAATTAACGTCCCCTGGATTAAAGTATATAACATCTTTGATTCTTTCTTCAGGAATAAAATTTAGTATTTCTAAAGCCGCATCCCCATGAGGATCAACAAAGCCAACACCATCTCCATTAAGTATGTCTTGAATAACCATATTCTTTAAAAGCTCTGTCTTTCCCATTCCAGTCTTACCAATGATATACATATGACGAAGTCTGTCATCAGCTTTTATGCCAAACTTCTTTCTATTTCCTCTAAAATTTGTTTCACCAAAAAATGTAATTTTGTCCTTGTTCATAATTTTTATTGTTCTATAGGCAATGTTGGTGGTGGTGGTGCCTTTTTAATTTCTAATCTTTCTAACTCAGGTGTAGGAGCAACTTCAAATCCAGGGAAATGATAAAGTGTTGCAAGTTCTTCTACATTTAAAAAACAAGTTCCTCCTGGATAGGGTTCTCTTGCAATATATTTCAAAAACATGTTTCTTTTTCTTAAAAAAAGCCTTCTTTCTTGTAAGATGTCTGGTGCCTGTATTTTTGTAATATTTTTTTTCCATGGAAGAAGCGCATTCAAGTTCTTGGTAACAAATTGATTCATATATGCTGGAACAATTGCTTTGTTTGGACCAAAAAACTTATCTCTTTTTCCTAAATATATGGATCTAACAGAACAGTTAAAGCCAAGTTTTGATATTTTTTCTTCAATTGCAGTAACTACTTCTCTTTCTCCGGTAGTTAAAAACATTTCAGGTGGCATTAAATTTTCATCTTTACTACTATCTTCAACCTTACCTAAAAATACATCTGCCATTTGCCCAAAAAGAGATTTTGGTTGTTTTGGTTTTGGACGTTTACTCAAATCATTAACTATTTGTTTACCACGCTTAACATAGTCATTCTCATCATCTCCGGCTGAAGATGCTACAATTTGGAACCAAACTTGCTCCCCTTCACCAATTCTTGAAAAAGCTTCAATAAGATCAGTTAAAGGATCCATTCTCTTTTCTTCATGAGGAGCTTCTGTACTTTGTTCAAAAAACTTCTTATAGGTTTTAATAGGATAAACATCACTTTTAGGAGGCATATAATTGCATCCCCATAAATCCCAATTATTATTTGGCAAATCCATTGGAACTTGCTTTGTATAGTCAGCAGCTTCTATTAGTTCTATATTAGGATATTGTGAGTGAATAGCCGCTTCAAATACTTTTCTTACACCCTTTGGGATTCTGATATAAAAACGAGGAATACCTTCAAGACTTACAATTTCAAGAGAAAAACTTAAAAGAAATTTTCCTTCAAAATATTTTTCTTTTGTGTTTGCAGGATCATACATCACACCCCAAATAACAGAAAAAACATCTTCCATTACTCTTAATGGTTTTAAAATTTCTCTCGGAATTTTTACTTCTAAAATAGTATTAGAAACATTAGCTAATGCCCAATTTGTATTTTTCCATAAAAGATATGACCAGTGAAGAAGTTTTAAAGCATAGTACAATAAAAAAATCCACCAAACTGTATAAATTACGGCTAAAGCAAATTCAAAAAAAGGAAGAATTAAATACCAAGTTTCTATTAAGAAATTTTGCATGTTTTAACTTTCTCGGATTGTATACCTTCCTGAGTTATCTCTTAAAAACATTTTTTTGTTTTGAAGATTTAATAAAATAGTAGATTCTCTCACAATTCTTTTTTCCGAGACTAAACTAATTACCTGTTCTTTGGTTAAAGGTTCTTTTGTATTTTTTAATATTTCTAAAATAACATCCTTTACCTGCCCCCCATTATACCCCCATTCTTTAAGCGCGTAAATACCTCTTCCGATTAAAACAAAGTTATCGTTTCTAATGAGCTCATTGTGAATTGTTTGAGGGTGAAGCTTTTTGTTACTGACAGATGTAGCTGTTAACTCTGAATTTAAAACAGCTATATTCTTTGATATTTCTTTATAATGAAGTGGTTTTTTATTATGTTTTAAAATAAAGTATATTTTATCTTTTACTGTTTTTGGATTAACTTCAGGCCAATCAATAAGTCCATATCTTTTTTTATCAATAGTCTGATCAATTTTTTTAGATAACTCAATAATTGATTTTAGCATCTCTTTATCCTCTTTAAAATCAATAACTTCCGCTATTTTATTTAAGTTTAAGGGAGTCTTTTTTCCTTTTAAGACTTTAATAATGCTTTGATCAATTTCTTTTGCTCTTACAACTTTACTTTTATCCAAAGTCCATGAAGCATAAAAATTATTTTCTTCTTTTATTCTTTCACAGTCATTTATTAAATGAAGGAGAAAAATAATGTAGTTTTTGTCTTTTTCTTGTCCTAAAAGGTCTAGAAATATATTTTCTCTTTTTAGTTCACCGTTTTTCTTAAGTTCTGCAATAAAAAAATCATGGATTTTGTCAAATTCTTGTTTTGTTTTAAAACCATTAAGGTTTTTTTTGATTTTTTTAATACCATCTGATTCTATCTGTCTTACTCTTTCTCTAGTGATTTTATAATCTGATCCTATTTTTTCTAGCGTTTCAATTCTTTTCTTTCCAAAAGCAAATCTTCTCGAAATTATTTTTTTAGATCTTTCAGATAAGATACTTAAAAAATCTTCAGTGACTTTTTTGTAGTCAAAATTCATATTTTATTTATAACATTTTTTTATACCAATGTCAACGATTAATCAAAATAAAAAAAGAGATATTTTTAAAAAAAATTATCTCATTTTAAGAAAATACTAGAGGTGATTTTTGATGCTTAAATTCAATACCTAAATAAAAAAACTTACTATGTTTTTGATTCAAAACTTGGCTGACTCGCTTTTGAAAATTTTTTTTGCGAAGTAAATCATTTATAAAAGCAATAATTTTAGTGTTCTTTATAAGACATTTGTCAGAATCAAGAACATAATCTCCGTCGATCTTGTTAAGACATTGATTGTAAAATGCTAAATAATGACCAAGACCAATTCTTTCAATAAAAAGAATATTACTTTCTTTGTCAATATTAATGCCGTCGATTTCTATAAAATCAATTGGAATTAAAACACTTTTATTAATCTTTTTAGAGACCATACCAAATGGAAGAATATCGATTTCTTGCTCTAAAAGATTTTCTAATGGATTAATTAAGTTTTTATTAGCTAGGAGCTGCTTAGAAATAATATCCTCAACATATGGAAAAAGTTCATTTTCTCTATAAATTTCTACAGGTGTCCAAGGCCAATTTTGTTCTAGACTATCAAAAAAAATAGAAATGTTTGGAATTTTGAAACTATTACTAATAGTCATTGAAAGCTTTATTTCTCTGCTCTTTTGATTAATAAATGCAGGCTGAAAATCAATATTTTTTACATCAAGAGTTAACTCATCAACATCAATCATCTTAATACCTCTTTTAAAATACTATACTAATAATAATGCACAAAAAGACAAAGTCAAGACTTATATATTGACATATAACTTAATTATATTATACTTACAAAAGCGTTTGATTTTAGATCAAACAATTTTAAAAGGAGATGTGTTAAATTGGAAGTAAGAATCATTACTGGGTATAGCAAAACTCCAGCAAATGAAGTTGCACTAAGTCTAAGAGACATTTTAAAATACACAGGGCACAACGTGGACGTTGTAGACCCATTTGCAAGAGAAAGATCTAGCTATATTTTTAATCTAACTCTGCTTACAAAAAGCCCAACTAAAAATCTCGTTGAAATATCTGAGGAGCAATTACCCAAAAAAAATATTGATGTGCTTATTGGGTATAGCTATGGCGGCGCTATGGCCATTTTGCAAAGTAAATGCAGAACTAATAAAATGGTTCTCTTATCACCTGCATTAGCTGATAACACCGTAATATGGAGCCCTGTTCAAAAGACATTAAAGAGATTTTTCCTCCCTGCACTCAAAGACATGGGATCAAAAGAATTATCTGAAAAACTTTTTCAAAGACTTAAAGTCAAGAAACAAGAAGGTGTTCAAATTATATTCTTTTTACCGTGTGACGAAATGGGAAATATAGGTGATGAAAGAGTTGTCTATGACTATGAAATAAGAGAAAAAATGAAAGAGTTGGGACAAATTTATTACATCCCAGCAAAGAGGCATCGAGATATGATTAGTAATCCTAAAATTGTAGGAAGAATTATAGAAAGATTAAATATATAATCTTTCTTTTTTATTTTAAAAGACCTCTTTTAGAGGTCTTTTTCTTATCTTTTACTTTCTTTTACTTCAACCCATTTAACTAGTATAGGAGATGATAAAAATATAGATGAGAATGTTCCAATAACAATGCCAATAATAGCGGTTAAGGCAAAGTATTCAATGCTACCCTCACCCATAAAGAAATAATATAAAGCAATTAGAACAAATAAAGTAGTCAATGAAGTGTTAATACATCTTCCTATAACCTGATTCAAACTCTTATTAACTACTTCCGTATAATTTGATTTAGGATTTAAATATAGGTTTTCTCTTATTCTATCAAAAATAACAATGTTATTATTAATTGAGTAACCAATCACTGCTAAAATAGCTGTTACAATTGGAATAGTAAACTCCATACCATAATAATTTCCCAAAAAAGCAATCACACCAAAAGGAATTAATACATCATTCATCAGCATAAGTGTAGACACTAATCCATATTGAAAAGATGAAATTGGACCAGAAACCTTTCTAAAAGCAAAAGCAATATATAAAAGCATGAAAGCTAATGCAACAATGGCAACAATAATTGTTTTTTGTTTTAATTCAGATCCAACAACAGGACTTATTGTTTCAAATTGTGAATCAACAACTTTATTTCCTTCAATCTCTAAATCTTCGATTACTTTATTGTATTCCTCTGCTCCAATATCTTTGCTTTTTATCTTTAAGATTATTCCTTTATCCCCAAAGCTTTGAATTTCATAATTTTCAATACTTAAATTCTTTTTAACTTCATCTATTTGAGGTGTATTATTTTCATACTCAACCTTAATTGAGGTTCCTCCTTGAAAATCCATTCCTAGATTTAATCCAAAGAATATTAATGAAAGTATACTAGCTATTGCAAATATAGCTGTGATTCCGAAATAAATTTTAGAATATTTTATAAAATTAAACATATTTTTATAACCAAATACCTTTTAACTTAGCAACGAATCCTCTCGCAAAAAATAAAAGAAATATTCTTGTTACAACTATTGCTGAGAATAAACTTACTAAAATACCAATAATCAATGTAAACGCAAAAGCTTTTACAAAACTTGTTCCTAATAAATACAAAATAACAGCAACAATAAGTGTGGTAACGTTTCCGTCTCTAATAGAAGGCCATGCTCTTTTAGTACCTTTTTCGATTGCGGAATAAATATCACTACCACTTGCAATTTCTTCTTTCATTCTTGAAAATATTAAAATATTAGCATCAATAGCCATACCAATTGATAATATAATTCCTCCTATTCCTGCTAATGTTAATGTTGCTCCTGTTAATTTAATTATTAAAAATAGTAAAATAACATATAATAAAAGTGCCATTGAAGCTAATAGTCCTGGAAGTCTGTAAAAAATAATTAAAAACAAAATAATTGATATAAATCCAACAACTCCTGCTCTAATAGCATTGTCAAGTGAAATTTGACCTAAAGTAGGTCCTACTTTTTGTTGAACAATTGGACTAGATAATGGAACTGGTAAAGCTCCTTGATTTAGTCTTTGAACTATTGTTCTAGCTTCTTCAATATTAGAATCACCTTGTATGATAGCCTTTCCTCCTGCAATTTTTTCATCTACACGAGGAGCATAAAAATCACCAATAATAGGCTGTCCGTCTAAAAATATGGCTAGTGTTTTTCCAACATTTCTTTCAGTAATTTGTTCAAATAACTTTGCTCCTTCTGCATCAAATTCAAGTTCAATAACTGGTCGCATTGTTGTTTGATCAAAAGATAATGCAGCTTTTTCTAAATATCTTCCTGTTAATTCTGTTTTTTTATAAGGACTTTCAAAGGCTTTTTCCCATCCTTCGATTTGTTGAATTTCGTCAAATGTTTTTCCATTTACCTTTTCCCATATTGCCTTAATCTCATTTACCTCCTCCTCACTTCTCTCCTCTGAAAACTCAAGAAGTGGAGTTTCTCCAATCCATTTAATAGCGTCGTCAATGCTTTCAACACCTGGAAGTTCAACTACAACCCTGTCTGTTCCATAAATTTGAACAACAGGCTCTGTTACTCCATAGATATTTACCCTTCTTTCAATAACATCCCTAAGTCCATTCATTGATGCTTCCGTTTCCCCTTGTTTAACTTGACTTAAATCAGCCTCATATTCTAAGTGAACTCCGCCTTTAAGATCTAAGCCCAAGTTAAATCCTTTGTCACTAATATGAGGAATTTGTGAGTTAATTTTTTGATTAATAAAATCAATGCCTTGATTTGTCATGTTCGGAAAAATAAAAGCACTAGCTACTAATGCGAGTACTACTATTAATCCAAAATACAGATTGAGTAATTTGTTTGTCATATAATTGAAATATAGAATCAAATTATGAATTTGTCAAATTAG
>OFEK01000555.1_pt1 | contig 37899 bp, 32 predicted proteins | sample 1521131 | NCBI WGS metagenome assembly OFEK01 (sample SAMN05720209, study PRJEB24109) | activated sludge metagenome | isolation source: Anaerobic digester | place: China | collected 2015-12-16
CGTTGTCAGGGTTACGGCATCGAAGGTAATTCCTTGCTCTGCTTGCTTCAACAAAAGGTTCACGTCAGCATATGCAAGTCCCTTAGATTGTGCCGCTTCCGCGATGACAGCATTCAAGGCGCTGATGGCATTTCGTGTTGCGGCAATTTCTCCTGCATCCAATACATACTTGTGGGGGATTGGCTTCAGGGTTCCCCAGCCACCGCATTTGAGTGAATCTTGCGGAAGGGTCAGTAAAAGCATCTCCCCTGCCTGGATCTGACGAAATCCGGTCGGGCTGGTCAGGTCCTGGATGACCCAGGGATTTGCACCAAGGCTAAAACTCAAACCATAAGGACCATAAGCAGCATTCAACAGATCCACCTTGGCCTGCTCTGTTAGCACAAGACTGTTGTAAGGCACTGTGGTAAAATATGGCAGGGACATGATATCCGGGATGTTTGCAAGGACACCTTTGGCACCATTTGCCATCATGGCCATCAGGATATTATTCAGATAGGCTGTGAACTGCGGCACTGGTGTCAGGCTGTCTGCGACATTGTATCCACCATCCTTGGCAAACCAGATTGCATCTTCTACCGACCAAAGAGAGAAGAAGGTAGGATTTTGTGCTGAAGCATCGCCAATGATGCTGGCTGTTGTCGGATTGCTTGAAAACCTACCGAAATAGGGGTTCAACACTCCCAGGCCGGGTGCCAGGATATGCAGCAACTTGGATCCGGGAACGCCCATGTTCTGGTAAGGGCCCTGTGCTCCGACCGGAAGGAAATTTCCAGGATTAGGGGTACCAGGCATGGCAATGGGTGCAAGTGAGCTAACACCCTGACAGTCAGTAGCTATACCCAGTACACGACGCTGACCAAATCCCAGGTCATCCAGCATCAGCGGTTGCTTGAAACTGCCTCCGCCGGCTTGAGAAAACTGTGTTGCCAGGATGTTTCCTAATGAAAAGGCCTGCATGCTCTTGTAAAGCTCACCGTCGGCAAAGCCGGCTGTCATTCCGCTTCCAAGGGCGATGTATTTACTAAGATCAGCGCTGCCGGGGTCGGCCTTGAATTCTTCCATTTTTGGCTCACAAGACACTAAAATGAAAAGCAGCCCAAATAAAGCAGAAAAGTATGTGGTTCTCATCGTTGTATCCTCCTTTAGTTTATGCGATAGGTAATGCCGAATCCGGGGATATAGGCGTTATACTTGTATTTGCCACCGAATTGGGCAGGGCTGTAAGTCACATCTCTTTCCAATCCCATCACATACAGGAAGCTGACATCCACATCAAGGTCGGGCATCGGTGTCCAGCTAAGTCCCAGTGTTAATCCAATTTTCACTGCATCCGGGGTTTCAGGGCTGTAGTAATCGTCTTCTACTGCCGGAGAGTCATAATACCCACCCGCCCTGACGTTCAACTTCTCATTCAGGGTGTACTGCCCTCCTATACGGAATATCATATTATCCTTCAATAATTTAGGACTTCTGGAATCCTGCAGTGAACTCGAATTCTTTTCAAAATCGAAGATAAGGGAGTCATATACATGCCAGAAAACATAATGGATATCGGCCCCGATAAGGAACTTATCGTTCACCTTGTAGGAACCACCCAGATTGACAGATCCCGGCAGAGGCAGTTTGGCGCTAAAGGTATTGGGAGACGGGAAGTTGCTGGCCAGGGTGAGGGGCACACTAAGCGTGGCTTCACCTTCATCCATTTCCATTGTAACAGTGGAGCGGTAGGTTAACCCCAGTTCCAGCTTGGGAACTGGGCGGTAAGAGATACCTGCATTGAAGCCCCAGGCATTGGTTGCGCCTTCCAGTTCAGCTCTGCCTTCCTTGCCATCCTGCCCTAACACAGGCAATGCCCTGCTGAGGCTCACCTTACCGTAGGCATAGACCAGGCCTATTCCGATGCCGAGTTTGTCATTGACCTTGTATGATACAGTAGGTTGAACAAAAATGGAAAGCAAAGAAATGTCCTGGATAAGAAAACGTCCCGCCCAGTCTTCACCCCAGTTTGTTGAGCTTCCAAAGGGAGTATAAACACCCACTCCCAGGCTCAGTTTTTCATTCATCCTGGCAGTGACATAAGCAGCAAAGGGTGTACCCAGCGGGTTATCCGTACTTGCCTCATAAGCAGACGGCAGTGTTTTCTGGAAAGACACGTTGGACATAAGGGGGCTAATGCCGAGTTCAGCACCGTATTTGGGTGCGAGGAAGCTTAATCCACCGGGATTGAAAAAGAGCGTGCTTGGTCCAAGTGTCAGACCCGTGCCGATTAAACCCATCCCGGTTTGTTTCTGGCCTTGCAGGCCCACCTGAAATCCTCCTGCTTTCAGGAGAAAGGCGGAACATGCCAATGCAATGATTAAGAGTGATGTTCGCTTCATAGAAAGGAATTTAGGTGAGAGGGCGGAAGTTACATATTTTTCTATCAACATAGGCAAATTTTCTCAGGCCCTTTAAAAACAGGCTTCGCAGTATGGATAGGAATACCAGGTATGATATAAGCCTGGTATTACAGGCACCAGTCTACGGGAGGTATGTTATGATCGAGCAGATAGGTATTGGTCTGGGAGAAATGCCGGCAACCGAAAAAGCCGCGCGAAGCTGAGAGCGGGGATGGATGAGGTGCTGTGAGAATCAGATGCCGTTTATCGTCAATCAACGCGGCCTTGGCAATCGCATAAGCTCCCCACAGCAGGAATACTATGTTGTTGCGCTGCATCGACAATTTGAAAATAGCTTTATCAGTAAAGCGCTCCCATCCCCTTCGCTGGTGTGACCCAGCCTGACCGGCCCGGACTGTTAATGTGGCATTGATGAGTAAAACACCTTGCTTAGCCCAGGAAACCAGGTTACCCGATGCGGGTGGCGGGCAACCCAAATCACCACGCAGCTCCTTGAAAATATTCACCAGGGAGGGAGGAACAGGAATGCCTTCCGGAACAGAAAAACATAATCCATGAGCCTGCCCTGGCCCGTGATAGGGATCCTGACCAAGAATAACGACCCTGACCTGATCGAAGGGTGTGTAGTTAAAGGCAGAAAAAATCTGGCTTCCTTTCGGATAAACCTGATAGGCTGACCGTTCCTTCACAAGAAAGGCCTTCAACTCCTGAAAATAGGGCTGGTCAAACTCAGATCCAAGGACGTCCATCCAGGATGCATTGAGCGAAGGTTTTGCCTCTTCCATTTGGATTGTTCTGCAATACAATATTAAGAAAAACCTTGTGCAATAAATGGTTTAGAACTGACTCCATGATTTTGACCCGCTGTGAACATGTTATGGCCCCCTTTGTTAAAGTAATGACATCAGGTAAGATGCATACGATACGCCAGATTATTTATGTATTTTTGTATTTGAATAAAGTCCATCATTATGATCAAAAAGGCATTGCTGCTGTTGCTTACAGCGGGTTTTTTTCTGGTAGTAATGGCTTCCTGCAAATCATCGGAAAAGTGTCCAGCTTACGGAGAAAAGAAAAAATACAGGATAGAAAAGGCATACTGACCTTTCCAATCCTGCGACCGGGCAGCATGAGGGTTGGCGTCCTGTTTCTTCTGACCCTTCTGGTTATAGCACCTCTTTCCCCTCTCAAGGCGCAAATTGTGCCTGAATCAGAGATTGGTGATACTTTAGGCGGAGTAATATTGCGGAATGAAATCGGGGGTGGCATTCAGTTGCACAACCATGGTTTTGGAGGCTCTTTCCGCAGGGGTCACCAGGTTACTGCCTTCAGGAAAAGACTGTGGGAAGCAGATCTTGTCACCATGAAGTCACCCAAGGAGGTGCGTACGGTTAATCCTTATTTCAACAATGCGAGGAGTTACATCTATGGGAAGCTCAACAGCGTGATGGTACTGCGGACCGGCCTCACATCCCACCAGCAACTCAACCGCAAACCACGTGACGGTGGCGTAGAAATCAGGTGGTTATATGGCATTGGTGCCAGCGTGGCGCTCGCCAAACCCGTGTATCTCAATATTATCAGGTTCACCTCATCCACATATGAATATGAGATCAGCACGGAACGTTACGACCCGGATCAGCATTTCGTTGATAATATCTATGGACGCGGCCCCTTTTTAAAAGGAATTGAGAAGACGAAACTATATCCAGGGGCTTATGGACGCTTCGGTTTTTCATTTGATTACAGTGGTGACCATGCCAAGGTGCGAACCCTGGAAATTGGCAGCACGCTGGATTTCTATCCCATCCCTGTTCCTGTTATGGCCCTCAACAACAAGGAACACTATTTTGTGAACTTCTACCTCAGTTTCCATTTCGGCCGTAAATACAACCGCCAGCTCAGCAAGGAAGAACTCGGGCTGTAGCTATTAACACTTCCACAATAAATTAGTATTCAGGTAATTACGAATTACGAATTACGAATGATATCTGGCCGCTGATGGCTGTTTGCTGTCAACTGTTCGCTGATAACTGATCGCTGTCAAAACCCTCCCCCTGCCCCCTCCCAATCATCATATTCCAGCTATCAAGGCCGGTCATGGGAGGGGGAAGATTCTGTGGTTATGCCGCCGGGCTACCAATATATCACCCCTACGGGGTTGAGTGGCCTTGGCATTCAGGCTGTTCGCTGTTAACTGATCGCTGGAAACTGATGGCTGGTAACTGTTCGCTGTCAACAGATCGCTGATAACTGACAATTGAAAACCGAAGGCTGCCCCGGTCAACGGAACAGCCTTCAGAAATAGCTTTAAAATGCCTTGCCGCTAGTTAACCAATAGCTTGGCTGAACGCGCCTTTGTGCTGGCATCCTGCAAGGTCAGGATATACATACCCTTCTTCAAACCATTGAGGTCGATCTGGACGTTATAGGTTCCTGCCTGAAGGTTGCCCAGCTTAACTGATCTCAGACAGCGTCCATTGATATCATAGATATTATATGTGGTTTGAGCACTTTCCAATAAGTCAAACTGCAGTGCGGTTTGCTGTGTAGCTGGATTGGGATAGATACTGATATCTGATGCTGATGCCCTTTGGATCACAGGAATATCATCAGTTCCAACAAAGGTCTTACAGGAATACAATCCCCTTCCGTGAGTCGCGACATAAATCACGCCGTAATTGGTAGTTCCGGGGAAAATCGTCCAGAGGGTATCCAGTCCCTGAATCTCCATGGTATGAATGGTATGCTGGCTAATGTTCTGCTGATTGATCTGGAAGATGGGAGCGGCAGGAATGCCATTCGTTTCGGCTGTCCAGACCGGAGCACCACCAGTATAAGTAGCTGAGAATAATCCATGTTCTGTCCCTAGCATGAGCCTGTTCTGGTCGATCATCTCAATGAGTGAGCTGTAAACAGGCATGGCAGGCAGGTTACCCTGCCAGGAGGTGAATACAGGGCTTGGATCGGTGGCATTGTTGGTACCATAGACATAGTTTGTATTGCCATAATTACCAAGTGTCACCATCACGCGTGCTTTGTTCGATGGACTGACAGCGATCGATGTGATGACTCTTCCTGGCCAGGAGGCGATGGTGTCCATGGTGATATCATAAGATTCTTCTGATTGATAAGATGACACACCGGAGAACCTAAGTAGTGTTCCGTTTTGGGTACCAACAAACAAATAATTTCCATCCTTAGAGATCCCCATGGATTGCACCGTGGAAACGAAGGTAGCGATCCTTGCCCATCTTGGCAATCCTCTGAAATCCAATATCATATCTGTCATCCAGACCCCATTGACACCACCAAAGAAGAAGCGGGATACGACAGGATCCTGAACCAGGAGTGAATCACCTTTTGTCAGTGCATAAGGAGCAGTGGCTGTAAAGGGATACTCAAAATTATGGCTCCGCATGAAGATATTATCACCTGGGAGATAATTTGTGTCTGCCACAAACCACACAGAATCCCTACTGGTATAATCGTAGAAGCTCTCCCAGAGCAGCATGGGAGGAATGAAAGCTGATGTGATCGTCGTCATGCCGATATTATCACCAAAAGCGGCAACATAATCTGCGCCGTAGGTTGTGGTGCGCCTCACTGTCAGTGGTGCACCAGCGCGCGAAATAATAAAGGCCTTATAATCGATGATGGAAAAGAGACTGGTACCACCTTCACCTTCAAAAATAACATCTCCTTCTTCCGGGGTATTTCCTTTACCTGTAATCTGAATTACACCATTGTCGGCGGTACCACCCATAATGGCACCATCGGCAGCTGCTGAAACCGTATAGAAGTGATTGGTATTGTAGTTTTTATGACGGGGTTGGAATCCCAGGTTTGAAGAAAGCTGGAAGACACCGCCATCAGTGGCTATGAATGCCGTGTTCTGTAAGGTAGGGTGAAATACAATCTGGTTGATTCCTTTATGGACATATAATGCACCAAGTCCGCTCAGGGGGTCAAACTGGTGTGAAGTCGCTTTACTCCAGCCGAAGTAGCCCTCCATCGCTACCTTGCCTCCCTGCCAGATATCAACACCGCCGACAAGAATAATATCCGGATCAGTAGGCCAGACAGCGATAGTATTGTTATAAAGTCCTTCGAAGGTTTGTGTAGTCCCTCTGGGATAGGAGAACAGGCTGAATGAGGTACTGGCACCAGGAGCTATGATGGACCAGGTAGCTCCTTTGTCAACACTGCGGTAAATTCCGAGCACATTTCCAATGGTACTGGCAATGCTGACATAGATCACATCGGGGTTGCTGGGTGCAACGGCACATTCCGTCCGTCCGAGGCTGGAAGCAGGCAGCTTGCCTGCTGCAGCAGTGGATTGGTTCACAAAGCCATCAGCAGCTCCATTCTCCGAGACATAGGTTTTCTTATCAACAACAGCCACCAGGATACCATTAGATCCCACCTTCACATCTGTTGCCGCGGCGCTCAGGTTGTTCCCTGAATTGTCCTTGGCAAGCGTCCAGTTTTGTTCGTCATTGCTATAGAACAAGCCTTGCTCCGTTGCAACCCATAACCTACCCTGGTAAAACGCAAGTTCATTGATAAACTTCCAGTTTTCCGTCCCATTGATGCGGGTAAAATTACTCCTGTCGGTAGATTTATAAAGGCCTGTACCATAGAACCCTCCACGTCCGATTGTTCCATCCGGTGTATACCAACTTTCACCTGTACCTGCGTAAAGCGTACCTGCTGGTGTCTGAAGGAGACAGGCAACCTGGATGGCTTCTGTCAATCCGCCATTAACAGCCATCTGAACCCAGGATGTACCATTAGATTGGGATTTCCATACACCACCTCCGGCACTACCGGCATAAATGGTCGTTGGTGCATCAATATCAATGACCAATCCTCTGGTACGTCCCCCGATATTATCGGGGCCGGCGTAGGTAAAATTCAGGTTTAATGCGCTGGCATTTTTGGACTTGCGCATGGAAGCCGCATCTTTTCTGGCTACATCCACATCCTGCGGGTCAATGTTTCCGGAAACCTGGTTCTGCCTCAGCATCTGAAGGTAGGCTGCCTCTTGATCCGAAACAGCGTTTTGTTGTGCAGAGGTTCTCAGCACGTTTCCTTCTTCCGTCTGCGCATGCACCAGAGCACTGAAACCCGATATGGCAAACACCAACAAACTGACCAGTAAAGTTCTCTTATTCATACGTCTTATTATTATGGATTACAATAATTTACAGTACGCAAAACGGGGAGCAAGTTACATCATTTTTTTATACCGTTTTCTTACTTACCCGAAAAGTATTAACAAGGAAAATCCCATATCTGTGAAGAACAAATATACATAGGCTTGCTACCATTCGAAAACAAAACAAGAAAAAGGTACCATGAAATGAGTTACCGGGGGTCGGAAAGGCCGGTCACATTCGCTAAGAAGGACGAAAGCCGGTCAGGTCTAATCGCTGTTTTCCAGCTTTTTCTGACTAAATGCCATTCGTGTTAGTACCTTTAGGAGCTCTCTGCGCAGAATCAGGTCAGTGATAGCAGAAGCGACGGTATTGAGATCTGGTTCATGCCGGACATGTGCCCACCAGTGATCAGGGATATCTATGGTATACAGTAAGGCATGCAAGGTTCCGGCATCATTTTGCATCATCTGTCTTATCCTTGGAAGGATCTGGTCGAAGAGCACCTGATAGGGTGTTTCTCCGTTTCGCTCGAAAGACAGCTGCAGGTCATACATCTGAAAATCCTTGATGACCTGCCTGGCAGTTGCCTGAATAATTTCCTCATCCTGCATGTGCACTGCTGTAATCTGAGGCAGGGTTGTTTCCATTGGTCGCGTTTTACAAGAAGAGTAAACCGGTGGAACCTTTTCAATCCCACCGTCCTTCGCTTACTTGTGTATCATCAGCTTCTGCTGGGCAACGTACTGACCGCTGACCAGGCTGAGGATATAGGTTCCATTGGCAATATCTTCCAGGGGTAACTGAAGCAGATTATCGCCTTGCACTCCGCTGATCTGATCCTCGTACAAAACCTTGCCAGCCATATCTCGCATCATGAGGGTGAAAGTCTGGGGTAGAGACAGTGTAAAAGCAATGTTCAACCTGTCCCTGGCAGGGTTTGGATATGCGCGAACCTCAAGCGCAGCAGCATGATGCTCATCGACAGAAGCGGCATCAGAAAGAAGCACATCATCCAAGGCAATATCTGAGAGATCCCCATTGCCGGTGACAGCGCGAAACCTCACAGCCACTTTAGAACCCGCGTAATTTCCGAGGTCGATCATCCCCTTTTTCCATGCCTGTCCCTGATTACCGCTGACAACAGGGATGATATCCTTTTTCCATTCTGCACCAATCAGCAAATCGATGTGCAGGCTACCCATATCTGCGCCGAACATATTATACCAGAACTCCAGAACAGGGCTCTGCATCTGACTGAGGTCCATGCAAGGAGAAATCAACAGCGCCTTCTTTTCATGACAATCACCAGAGGCCTGTACGTAAAGGAACTTCCCGTTACCATCCAGGGTCGTGTGATCGCCAATCGGACCAGTACCATTGGTTGGCGTAATAGCCTGAATAACACGCCAATCTGCATCATCCATCGTTGCATTCTCCTCATTATACCAACTACCACCGATATTACAGGTAAAGTCACAATCGGATATCACAGAGCAACTGGTCAGGGATTCAAAGGTCTCGGTCGATCCGGAAGTCAGGCTGCCGCCTTGCATGATCCGTATCCGGCTCTCAAAAGTATTATTGGAATAATTGCTATCCTCAGGATGCTCAACCTTCGCTGTGATAATGTAATTGCCCGGCAAAGGGAGATTGAGGGTTCCGGACATCAACAATGTATCAGACTGCCCTGGCAAGAGCGTATCAGTGTAGGTAGCCGTCATGGTGCCGGAGTAATTCAGGCTGAAACTGACGGGAATATTGGAAATCGGGCCACTACCTTTATTAATGATCTTTACTTTAACCGGGACAGCCGAATGATCGATACAGGAAGGATGAATTCCGGGTGCAGGAGATATGATCTCGGTTGTGGCATCAACAGGGAACACACAATTCCATATTCCGGGTGTTTTAGGAACAGCGATGGCTCTGCGGCTCAGTGCTTGTCCGGGACCTAAGGCTGCAACACTCACCCAATAAGTATCGTTTTGGTTGACTCCACTGATAATAAAGCTCGTTTGTGTTGTAAGTCCAATGGAGTCCATATAGTAATTACCAAGGCGGTAAACGATATATCCTTCTGCACCCGGTACTGGATTCCAGGCCACTGAAAAAGAATCCTTGCAGGCCCAGTCGATATTGATTCCCTGGGGTATTGTCATGATAGTGAAAGGTGCTTCACCGGTATGGCTCATGGTGTCCCTTGTAATGCGAAACCGCATTTTACTACCGGTAATCAGCGGCAGCGTGTAATCGAAATATCGTCTGGATGATAAAATGGAATTGTTGATCGAAGTCCAGTTTGCACCATCATCCTCTGAAAACTCGAGCATAAAGGTCGAACCCGTTCCAGGGGCATCCCATCTGATGGTAATAGATTCACCTGGCGCAAACGCCTCACCTCCTGAAGGATAGGTCAACACTACCTCATTTTTCATGAACTCATAGACCACATAGTATGCCTGAGGTCCCTGAGGAATCATCTTACCTATTACCTCAAGCCTGTAATCTCCGGGTAGCGGGTTAGAGATTACGATTTGCTCAACGTTGTTAACACTGTCAACGCCTTTTCCGGCAGGTGTATTCAACGCAAGGGGTGTTGGTGTATGATCGAGTAACCAGGGCAGATAGGCTGTAGACATGGTATCAAGGAGCCTTGTATTGATATCATTCACAAGGGATTTACTGACACCTGAGAATGCTTCGAAATCAGGCCAATAAACCATAACCCTCAATTCTACCACTCCCTCAGGAACGGGAATTGTATGATGATTCGTGTCGCCCTGCTGGACGCTGTCCATCATATACCGCTGATCCTCAATTGTTTTAACAGCCCTGAGTGCATTCAACCTTCCCCAGCCTGTCTTGAAATCAGGGCCTGGATTGTCAAGGTCGTCTGCACTGTTGAGAACCACAGCTTTCATGAGAGCTCCAGCCGGATCATTTCCGTTGTTGAGGTCTCTGTAGGCATGATATAACTGTGCAAGGGTGCCGGACACGCCCGGACAGGCCATGGATGTACCTGATTTGGTCGTATACAGATTGGGGTTAGTGGTACTGTAAACACTTGATCCTTTAGCGCTTATATCAGGCTTGATACGACCGTCATGGGCAGGTCCACGACTCGACGAATTACTGAGGGCATCCTTGTAATCCAGGTTGGCCACGGCGATGGCATTTTTGGCCATCTTATGACCACCTGTGATATTGCCCCAATTGGATCCTGCTCCATAACCACAATTGGAAGTCCCGTCATTTCCCGCAGAAAAGACGTGCATCAATGCAGGAAGTGTGCGCAACTGCTGGTCCAGGGTTCGTGCAAGGGTTGTATATCCGGCGTTACAGCCATTGGAGTAAGAAGTTGATGTTATCCTGATATTCAGCGAGTTATAATAAGTGTTCATGTTGACAAAACCAGGATAGGATGGAGAGGCCCCAAAGGTATGGATGGTCGCACCCGGTGCCATGCCTCGTGTTCTCGGATCAAGATTGCCGGCTCCCATAATGGTTCCTGCGATATGATCCCCGTGGTCTCCACTGTTACTGCTGATGTTCTGTGATCCGATTCGGCCGTCGAAATCTATGTGTGGACCGATAATGCCATCATCTTGTAACATAACATCAACACCCCAACCATCGTAGTGCCTGGCACCTGGGTAATTGGCTTCCAACATATTGGAACGGTGCAGGGTTCTGGCCGTGTAATTTTCCGGTTCTGAAGGAGGGTATATGGGTTCAACCCAGATAACAAAGGGCAGCTCAGCAATTTCATTTAACCTGGCCCTATCCAATCTCAAGGCTCTGACATGATCAGACCCATATTCAGGCAATAACTGCGCCCCGATCGTTCTAACGAGCTGCTCAATGGCCGCTGTGGATACAATCCCTGCAAAATTGACCAGGATATCGATATGGACATTGTCCGGCAGGCTCCAGTCAGGATATTGCCCGGCGGCCAGATCAGGATGCAGGGTAATACCCGCATCCAGAGGCATAAGCGCCTGAATTCCTGATGAAACCAACAGTTCCAGTGAAGCGTCCAGCGGAATACTCAAAAAATAGGCCCGGTCGGGCAAGTAATCAAGGAAAATCACACCGGAAGACAGCAGCTTATTACGGGATATCTGATCTGGAATATCATCAAAAAGAGCAATCCTGAGTAACCTGCCTTCAACGATCTCGTCCTGTTGGAAATTCCTGAAATCCTGAACGGGATATTCGGACCAGGTAACCAACCTGTCTCCACCCCTTAACCTGAGCCAACTATCTGACTGGGCATTTAATGATAACATGGTCATCCACATCACCATGAAAATCCATCCCGCTTTGAAATAAGAAGATATTCCCTTCATCTTGTCTGAGTATAATTAACAAACCAACTAAAATCCCGAGCGCTCAAAGGTAGTTAATTATATTGATTCTAAATAGTATCCGTGATATTTCGCCACACATCATAGCTTCCAGCAACAAGGTTTAACACTTTTTAACATCATCATCCTGTTAATCAGCAGGACACATTCCTAATTTTGCGCGACAAACGAGTAAAGACATGGTTCAAATGGATATCAAAGCCCTGAATGAACGCATCCAGCAGGAGAGTGCCTTTGTGGATCTTATCATGATGGAAATGAACAAGGTCATAATTGGCCAAAAGCACATGGTAGAGCGGCTTCTCATCGGCCTGCTGGCAAATGGACATATCCTTCTTGAGGGTGTGCCTGGCCTTGCCAAGACGCTGGCTATAAAATCACTTGCTCATACGATCAAAGCCCGCTTCAGTAGAATTCAGTTCACGCCCGACCTATTACCTGCTGACCTGACAGGGACGATGATCTACAGCCAGCGCAAGGAGTCATTTGAAGTCCGGAAGGGTCCTATTTTCTCTCATTTCATATTAGCTGATGAGATAAACCGCTCCCCGGCAAAAGTTCAAAGTGCCCTGCTGGAGGCCATGCAGGAGCGGCAAGTGACCATCGGGGATACAACCTATGCACTGGAGGAACCATTCTTGGTTTTGGCCACCCAGAATCCAATCGAACAGGAAGGTACCTATCCCCTACCTGAGGCCCAGGTGGATCGCTTTATGCTGAAGGTAGTCATTGATTATCCCAAAAAAGAAGAAGAAAAGCTTATTCTCAGGCAGAATATTGCCCAGATAATGCCAGAAACCAAGGCTGTTCTTGATGCAGCTGATATTTTGAAAGCACGTGAAGTCGTGAGGGAGATTTACCTGGATGAGAAAATCGAGAATTACATCACAGATATCACCTTTGCCTCGCGATTCCCGGAAACCTATAACCTCGGAAAATACAAGCACCTGATCAGCTATGGGGCATCACCGCGTGCCAGTATCAATATGGCTCTGGCGGCTAAAGCTTTTGCGTTCATCCGCCGCAGAGGTTATGTCATCCCCGAAGATATCCGCGCTGTTGCCCATGATGTGCTGAGACATCGCATCGGCCTTACTTATGAAGCCGAAGCAGAAAATATTACAACGGAGGAAATCATCAACGACATCCTGAACGCTGTTGAAGTCCCTTAAGCCAGGGCCTTGATTACAGGAAAAGTGGAGAAGGAATGATGACGGATACAACCGATATATTAAAACGGGTCCGGAAAATCGAGATCAAGACGCGAGGACTGTCGCGACAGTTCTTCAGCGGGCAGTACCACTCCGTGTTCAAGGGAAGGGGCATGGCTTTCAGTGAAGTACGTGAATATCAGTATGGTGACGATATCCGTAACATCGATTGGAACGTAACTGCACGCTTCAACCATCCCTACATTAAGGTGTTCGAGGAAGAACGTGAACTCACTGTAATGCTGCTCATTGATGTCAGTGGAAGCACGGATTTCGGAACTGTATCGGTACTTAAAAAAGATCTGATCACAGAGATCGCCGCCGTTCTGTCCTTTTCAGCAATACAAAACAACGACAAGGTCGGCATTGTCTTTTTCAGTGACCGCATCGAGAAATTCATTCCACCCAAAAAGGGAAGATCCCATATTCTCAGGATCATCCGTGAGCTCATCAGCTTCAAACCAGAAAGTCAGGCCACAGACATAGCCGAAGCCATGCGTTTCCTGACCAATGCATTGAAAAAGAGAGCAGTTGTATTCCTCTTTTCTGATTTCCTGGGTGAAGGTTATGAGGATGCTATCCGCATTGCGAACCAGAAGCATGACCTCATTGCGGTTCAGATTAAGGATCAGCGGGAGGTACGATTACCTTCGATCGGTCTGTTGCGCATCAAAGATGCTGAAACAGGAAAACAACGCTGGCTGGATACCAGCCTGAAACGAGTCCGGGAAGCCCACGCTAACTGGCACAGACAGCAGCAGGACAAACTGGTCACAGCCATGGCAAAAGCCGGCGTTGATCTGGTCCAGATGCAAACAGGGGAAGACTATGTGCGGCCATTGATCAATCTCTTTAAGCGAAGGGAGATGCGGACATGAACGAGCGAAAAACATATATAATTGCCATTTGTGCAGCGCTCTTCTCCGGGCTCATGCCTCATCTTTCGCTTGTCGCTCAAGACAGCAACGCGTTCATGGAGGTTGATGCGCGGCTTGAAACACCTCAGATACGCATAGGAGAGCAAACCAGGCTAACTATTGTCTTGAAGTTGACACAAGTTGATGTCAGCCTGCAATTTCCGAATATTGAGGGGACTGCTTTTGAGGGATTTGAAGTTGTTCAGCGTGAAAAATGTGATACAAGTTTCATTCAACCTAATGAATTTGTAGAACTCAGGTGCAGCTGGCTCCTAACAAGTTTTGACTCAGGCACACAGGTGATCCCACCCTTGCCGATCATTCTGAGCAGCCAGGGAATGAATGACACTACCATGACTCCTCCCCTCTTGTTGGAAGTCAGTACAGTTGAGATCAATCCGGAAGAGGATATCCGGGACATCAAGGATGTCGTGGCGATACCATTAGGATTCTGGGAGATAGCCTGGAAAGTTATTGCCATCCTGGTCATTATTTCCGCATTGATTGGGGGATATTTATTATATGTGCGCTGGAGGAAGGGCGCCCCGCTGGTCCCCGTATTCAGAAAGGTACAACAGCCCCCCCATGTTGTCGCCCTGGACAGATTTGAAAGCCTGCGCTGGCAAAAGTTATGGCAACAAGGACGCATCAAGGAGTTCCACAGTGAATTGACGGATATTCTCAGGGTATATATACAAGACCGTTTCCATATTCCGGCACCAGAAATGGTCACTCATGAAATCATTCAGGCGCTCGGGAACAATACGGAGACCAGGGATAAAGTCAAGGACATGGAGAACATCCTGCAACTAGCTGACCTAGTGAAATTTGCACGTGAGCACCCTCTCCCTGATGAACATGAGAGAAGCATGCAGCTTGGAGTGAGATTTGTAAAATCCACCATTCCAGATATCCCATCGCCATCCTCTACAAGTAGCAAGGATCAACAACAGATAATACCCGGCCAGGAGTCATGATACAGTGGTGGAATGACATACAATTTGCAGCGCCGCAGTTTCTCTACCTGGGATTGTTGCTGCCCTTGGTAGGCCTCTGGTACATCTTTAGGAGGAGGCGCAACAAAGCGGACATCCGGATTCCGGACACACGTTTTCTTGCACAATCTCCTGTTACATTCCGGGTTATCCTCTTCCATAGCCTGTTCGTAATGAGGTTGATGGCCCTTGCGCTTCTGATTATAGCACTGGCCAGGCCACAGACCAGCTCAAGCCGGCAGGACATCACGATCGAAGGCATTGATATTGTCATGGCGCTGGATATCAGTGGCAGTATGCTTGCTGAGGATTTTCGTCCCAATCGTCTGGAAGCAGCCAAAGAAGTCGCAATGCAATTTGTTGCAGGCCGGCCGGATGACAGAATCGGACTTGTCATCTTTAGTGGTGAAGCCTTCACGCAATGCCCCCTCACCCGGGATCATGCTGTGCTGGCAAATGTGTTTCAATCCATCCGGACAGGCATGATCGAAGATGGAACCGCTATTGGTGATGGCCTGGCAACGGCAGTTAACCGACTGAAAGACAGCAAGGCTATCAGTAAGGTTATCATCCTGCTGACCGACGGTGAAAACAACATGGGTGCCATGGATCCGGCTTCAGCGGCAGAAATTGCCAGGATGTTCGGGATACGCATCTATGCTATTGGTGTCGGAACGATCGGGATGGCTCCCTATCCCTTCAGGACACCATTTGGCACGCAGTACCAAAATGTCGAAGTCAGGATTGATGAGCCGTTATTGAAATCCATGGCAGAAATGACCGGAGGACAGTATTTCAGGGCTACCAATAATCAAAAACTAAAAGCTATTTACGAAGAAATTGATCAACTGGAGAAATCCAAAATAGATGTGACGGAATTCACACGTAAGAAAGAAGAATTCCTGCCATTGGTGCTGGCGGCATTGGCATTGCTGCTCCTCGAATTTTTATTTCGGATTTTCATCATAAGGTCAAATCCCTGATAAGTATGGTAAGGTTTGAACATCCGGAGTTTCTTTATGCGCTCGCCGTTTGGCCGATCCTGATTCTGTTGTACCTCTTTCTTGTATGGAACAGGAAGAAGCATCTCAAATCATTCGGTGATATCCGGCTTGTTCTCTACTTAATTCCTGATTACTCTCCTGCCCGTCAAGCTGTTAAGTTCTTTCTCTTTTTTCTGGCCATTGGATTTCTCATTCTAGCCATGGCTAATCCACAAACAGGTTCCAAGTTGGAGCAGGTGGAAAGAAAGGGTATTGATATTGTGATCGCACTGGATGTGAGCAATAGTATGCTTGCCGAAGACATCCGACCAAACCGGATCGAGAAGTCCAGGCAAGCCATTTCACGACTCATTGATCGCCTCAGCCAGGATCGCCTTGGTATCATCATTTTTGCCGGTAAGGCCTATGTGCAACTGCCTATCACGACAGATTATGCAGCGGCGAAGTTATTTCTGAACAGCATCAATACAGAGATAATACCAACCCAGGGCACAGCCATCGGTGAAGCCATTCAGTTGTCTGTTTCTTCCTTTCCGGAAGGGGCACATGGCAAAGCAATTATCATCATCAGTGATGGAGAAAATCATGAAGATGATGCCGTTGGTGCAGCCACCCTTGCCGCTGAGCAAGGTATTAGTGTAAACACCATTGGAATGGGACTGCCTGAGGGTGGTCCGATTCCTGTATTCAAAGGCAATATTCTGCAGGGTTTCAAGAAAGATCAAAGCGGAAATACAGTCGTCACGAGGTTGAATGAAGTCATGTTGCAGCAAATCGCTGCCGCAGGTAACGGGATCTATGTTCGCGCCAGCAATGAAGATCCGGGTCTGGACCGTATCTTTGACCGCATGTCCAAACTCGAGAAATCAACATTTGACGCAAAGACATTTTCAGACTACGACTCACATTATCACTACTTTGTCATCATTGCATTGTTATTATTGGCGATTGACATTTTTATTTCAGAAAGAAGAAGCAGGTGGTTCAGACATTTCAATCCTTTCAAGATTAACCCTTTCGGAGGTGTGACGAAATGAGATACGGCATTACGATATTGGCTGCTTTTGCACTTCTAGCCTCAGTTCAGACAGTCTCAGGCCAGCAGGACAGAAAACTGATACGACAGGGCAATGAGGCATATGAATCCGGTAATTATCGGGATGCGGAAATCCACTATCGTAAAGGGCTGGAGCGCAACCCTGTAACAGAGGGAGGAGCATATAACCTGGGTAATTCGCTTTACCGCCAGGAGAGCTTTTCAGAAGCTGCTCAGCAGTATGAGCGCGCCATCGCCAGCATGGCAGATCCTTTGACAACAGCCAAGGCATACCATAATCTCGGTAATGCGCAGGTGAAAGAAGGCAAACTAAAGGAGGCGATCGAAGCCTATAAACAAGCTCTCAGGCTAAACCCTGATGATGAGGACACCAGGTACAATTTATCCTGGGCACTTCGGAGGATGCAGCAGCAGCAACAGGAACAAGGACAGGAACAGGAACAGGATGAGGGACAGGAACAGGATGAGGGACAGGGACAGGGACAGGAACAGGAACAGGATGAGGGACAGGGACAGGATAAGGGACAGGATAAGGGACAGGATAAGGGAAAACAGCAGCAACAACAGCAGATGAGTAAGCAGGATGCGGAACGTATGTTGCAGGCATTACGTCAGGATGAGCAGCGCACACTCGATAAAGTAAAGCGTCAAATGATACAGGCTGAGCGCCAACGGATTGAAAAAGACTGGTAAACCACACAAGGATGATAGGCAAAGAAAAGCGACAATCTTCAATAGCCTGGTTCCCACTGGTTATCACCTTGATAGTGATAGGCAGCTGGAGTGAGCAGGCCTGGGGACAAGAGATTGAATTCCAGGTGAATGCCCCGCAAAGTGTGGTTGTGGGACAGCAATTCAGGGTTGTATATACAGTGAATGCCGAGGGAAGCAACTTTCGTGGTCCTGATTTTAAGGGATTCAGCCTCCTGAGTGGCCCAAACGCCAGTTCCAGTTCAAATATCCAGATTATTAACGGACAAGTATCCAGCACATTCACCTATTCCTACACCTACTTTCTTCTTGCCGACAAGGAAGGAAGTTTTCAGGTAGGATCTGCTCAGATAACCATCGCCGGTAAAGAATATCAGACACGGCCTTTTCAGGTCAAAGTAGTCCAGGGACAACAGCCCAAAGCTGCTGCTCCTTCAGGTCAGGGTGGTAATCAGCCGCAGTCCGGCTCTGTATCATCTGAAGATGTTTTTTTCAGGGTCAGTGCCGATAAAGCGAATCCTTATCAGGGTCAGCAGGTTATCCTTGTTTACAGAATATATACCCGATTACAGATTAATCTTCCCGGAGGCATGCAGCAGCCACCGCTGCAAGGATTCTGGATGGAGGATTTGCTCAAAGACGAGAAAGCATTTCCGCAGTCCCGTGAAACAGTGAATGGACAGGAATATGTTGTGGTGGAATACAAGCGACTGGCTGTGTATCCACAGAGAAGCGGAAGAATTGTAATTGAACCTTTTGAGATACAGGTAAATGCACGTGTCCAATCACGGTCCAGAACAGGTGATCCCTTCTTTGATCAGTTTTTTGGAGGCAGCTTCTTTAACAGCTTCAGCAACGTACCCATCACCATTAAAACCAACAGTCTGACACTGGATGTCAAAGCACTGCCTGGTTCGGGCCGTCCGCTCGACTTCAACGGAGCCGTAGGGCAATATACTTTCCAGGCTGAAGCAAGCCCTGTTGAATTAAAAACCAACGACGCCATTACATTACGGTATACCATCAAGGGCAGTGGTAATCTTAAGATGATTGACAAAATGCCCATCACCTTCCCCTCCGACTTTGAAACATATGATCCGAAGGTACTTGATAATATCAGCACCAGCCGTGCGGGCATGAGTGGAAGTCGCACCTTTGAATATCTTGCAATTCCGCGGGCTCCGGGAAAACATATTGTCAAACCTGTTATCTTCCATTTCTTCAATCCAGAAACAGGACAATACCAATCCATCTCATCTCCTGAGTTCAGTTTTAATGTAGAAAAAGGTGAAGGAGACCAGGTGCAGCCGGCGTATTCAGGTGTTAGTCAGGAAGATATCAAATACATCGGATCCGACATACGGTTCATTCGTACGGGAGAGATCACACTGATGTCTCAGTCAGATCTTCTTTACGGAACGATGCGATACTGGATAATGGTAGCCGGAATGCTTCTGTTGTTTGCCGGCTTCCTGGTGATGTGGAGACGAAGGATACGCCTTCTTGCGGATGTGACAAGGCAACGAAACCGCAAAGCCAGTCGGCTTGCGCGACGCAGGCTCAAAACAAGCCGGCAACTACTGGCAGACCAGGACCAGAAAAAATTCTATGATACCCTTGCATCTGCTCTATGGGGTTACGTTTCAGATAAATTAGGCATTCCTAGGGCAAATCTATCCATGGAATCTGCTGACGAGCATCTCAAGGACAAAGGCATCAGCGATGAAGTTCGGGGCAACCTGCGTCATGTGCTGAATGAATGCGAATTCCGGCGTTACGCGCCCGGATCAGAAGGTGATGGAAGACAGTCGATTCTGGATATGGCTTTTGCTGTGATTACACATCTGGAAAATGAGTTAAGGAAATGAAAAGAAAACAGGTCATTTGGTGGGCAGGCATTCTGGCCAGTCTGTTGTTCACGGCAGGTCTCCAGGCGTTAAAAGCCAACCCCGCATTTCAGCAGCAGATCCAGGGAGCTAACACCTCGTATCAGAATGGGAATTTTGAGGATGCTCTGGAGAAGTACCTTTCTGTATATGAAGCTGGTATGGAGGCCCCGGAGCTATTGCTCAATTTAGGTAACACCTACTTTAAGCTCAACGATATTCCCTCAGCCATCCTGTTTTACGAACGGGCACTGAGGTTGGCGCCCAGGGACGAAGACATCCGTTTTAACCTGGGCCTGGCACAAAGCCGGATCATCGATAAGATTGAAGAAGTTCCTCAGGTCTTTTTCGTCAGATGGTGGCATATGTTACGTGACAGCCTCTCTATCAGGCAATGGGCAAGACTTTCGTTGGCGGGATTGCTCTTAACACTTACATTTACAGCTATATACCTCATTTCAAGGCGACTATTGGTCAAGCAGTTGTTTTTCTGGGTCGCATTAATCAGTATGGCAGTCACACTGCACGCCATCCTGTTTGCCCATCAGCAAAAAACAAACAGCATCAATAAGCCTGAAGCGATCATCTTCACGCCCACAATCAACGTTAAGAGTTCTCCGGATATTGGGAGCACGGATATCTTTGTGATTCACGAAGGAACCAAGGTACGTATCACTGATAACATTGGAGACTGGTTGGAAATCAGAATTCCCAGCGGCAGCAAGGGATGGATCAAGACCACCGATCTCAGGAAGATTTAGAGCTTACCGGATCATCCATCTTTGATTTTCAGGGGAAGCATTGTGTTGCGGCATCGATCAACACGCCATCAATGATCCAGCCATTTTTGGTGGCAAAGCAGAAATTGGTACCGTAGGCACGTGCACCGGTTAAATCTACTGCATTTAGTATGGAATTATTGAGACGGGCATTGGTAAGATTGGCCTGCCTCATGACAGAAAAACTAAGATTCACACCCTGCATATCAGCACCACTCATTTGCACGCGATCCAGCTTGGCATGCATTACTTTTGCTGTCTTCAGGTCTGCACCATTCAGGAGGGCACCACGAAGGTCGGCTTTCTGAAAGTCTGCCCCCAACAGATAAGTCCCCTGCAGATCTATTCCGCCAAGGTCACAATCGACGCAGGACAGCACGTGGCTTGTTACAAACCAGTACTTAGGTTCGCCGGCAATTCCTTTCTTAGCAATGGCATCCCGGGCAGGCTGGATAAACACCATCTGATACCCTACTGAGTCGATACCATGCGGAAGTTGAGAAATCAGCCTCATCACATATTTGCCAGGTTTAAGCTGGACCTTCACTTCATCGCCCGGACCCATTACACTGAAATACAGGGAATCCATGGCATCGTCATATAACTGCAACTGATAGGTATTGTCCTCTCCCCTTCTATATACCAGCGTAGTACTATCTTCAACGTTGTACCTGATCATATCGATGCCATTGGAGTCCGTATCCGGGAGAAAAGTACCGGCCGGGCTGTTGAAATGTTCGAGGTGCACAGCGACAACAGTACCGAGCTGCACGCGCAATCCTGGATTTAAGGCAAACTCCTTTTCTGTTCTGGGTTTAATGCGCTGCCCGGCAACATAGACCTTATCAGGATCGGGCGTATACGGCTCTATTTCATAACAAGAAGGGAGCAATACCATGAATGCTGCCAGTGCCCATATCCAGTTTCTTTTGAGCATAACGTAATCATTTGGCCTTTTCGTTGTAAAAATAAACCATTTTACGGATGTTTCAACATGCTCCAGGCAAGGCTTTTGCTTATCACATTGAAAAAGCTTAAATTGGTACCCAATCTATACGTTCGTTATGATGAAGTCGTTTCAATCAGGATGGTTATTATCAGTTTTTCTTTGCTGTCTTTTACAGCCTGATAGTTATACGCAAACCATCAGTGTTCCAGTCCAGCCGCTAGGGGGCACATATGCCTTTAAGTCATTACTATATCAGGAGATGTATTATCCGGCTTCACTCCGCGACAAGCGCCATGACCAGGAAGTTGGCATTTCCTTCGTAGTGGATACTGCAGGACAGATCAAAAATGTGCATTTTGAAGGCAGTCCGCCGCCTGCATATCAGTATGAGGCTCTTCGCCTTTTAAACATGGCCGAGTGGCAGCCGGCCAATATTGAAGGAATAAAAACCAGTCACTCCCATTTTGTCCTTATTCCGTTTTCGTATAATAAATATGTAAGGCAGGTTAAAAGAAGAGGCTATGACGCACCTCCATACCCTTTCCAACCCAGCGATAGTTCCGGCCTGGTTTATGAAAGTCTTCAGCTTCAGACGCGACCCCAGGCACGCTTTCATGATGGAAGTGGCAGCATAAGAGAGTACCTGACCAGGAATTTACGCTACCCGGAGGAAGCCATAAAAAGGGACATTCAAGGCACTGTTATCCTGCGCTTTATCGTTGAACCCAGCGGTCGTTCAACCAATATCCATGCGGTCCAGACTGTAGGTGCCGGCTGCGATGAAGAATCCATCAGGCTGGTTGAAAGTATCCACTGGATACCGGGCATTCGGCTGGATAATTATGTAAGAAGCTGGGTAGAAATGAGTATCACCTTCCGGCTCCCTTCTGACAGCTATAAATATCATCCCACCAACCACAGTGGCAATATTCATTGACATGTTGAGAAATCTAGATAACTACTTGAAGGATTATAGCACAGTTCGTATCTTTGCCGGCCGGATTTCACTGCAACTTAGCCTCTCACATTGTCAGCAGTTGACGTAAATCCTGATCAAATTGCAGTATTGAACTTAATATCATACAATTAACTTAATATTTGGCACTATGAAGAATTTAATAGTATGCTTGCTCATGCTTGGCCTGTTTATGCCGGCCTTGGCACAGGAACCCACAGAAAATCCTGCACCACAGTGGGCGACAGGAGGTAATTTCGGACTGAATTTCACCCAGGTGTCATTAAGCAACTGGGCGGCCGGTGGTGAGAATTCACTGGCTACCAACACATTTGTGAACCTCTTCGCCAATTACAAAAAAGGCAAGGGAGCATGGGATAACACCCTGAACCTGGCCTATGGGCTGTTGAAGCAGGGCGAGACAGAAGTGCGGAAGAGCGATGATAAAATCGACTTCGCCTCCAAGTACGGATATTCGGCAGGCAAGAAATGGTATTACAGTGGTCTTGTGAGCTTTAAGTCCCAGTTTACAGAAGGGTTTAAGTATCCGAACGACAGTGTGGCCATTTCGCGCTTCCTGGCGCCCGGGTATATTTTGCTTTCTGCAGGTATGGATTATAAGCCCAGCGACAATTTTTCAGTTTACCTTTCACCCCTTACGGGAAAAATAACCCTGGTCACCGATGATGTCCTGTCTGCTCAGGGAGCTTACGGTGTTGAACCCGGAGACAAATCCAGGTCGGAGTTCGGGGGCTACTTCAAGATGATGCTGAAGCATGCCTTGATGGAAAATATTGATCTGGCCACCAAACTGGATCTCTTTTCCAATTATATGGATAACCCTCAGAACGTAGATGTCAACTGGGAAGTAATGGTTGTGATGAAGGTCAATAAGTATATCAGCGCTAACCTGAGCACCCATCTCATCTACGATGATGATATTATGATCAAACAGGACGATGGCAGTGCCGGTCCCAGGACCCAGTTCAAAGAAGTCTTTGGAGTCGGGCTTACCTACAAATTCTAAAGTCAGATCGTTTTCTCCCAGGGCCGGGCAAAGGGTATATTATCCTGGCCCGGCTTTGTTTAGATGATGAGAGCCCATGAAACGAATCGGTCTGTTGTCTGACACACATGGGTCTTTGCCGGCCCAATGGAAAGATTTCTTTGCAGAAACCGATGAGATCTGGCATGCAGGAGATGTGGGCACTACAACGATCATCCGGCAGATTGAGACTTTCAAACCTCTGAGGTGTGTCTATGGGAATATTGATGGACAGGCCATCCGTCAATTGACCACGGCACATTTGCTGTTTGATCTTGAAGGGATGCGCATATTGATGACCCATATCGGCGGACATCCTGGCAGGTATGAGCCGAAAGCGCTGGCAATGATACGCAATGATCAACCCGGACTATTTGTATGTGGCCATTCGCATATCCTCAGAATACAATATGATGAACGTCACCAACTGATGTATCTCAATCCAGGCGCAGCGGGCAACAGTGGCTTTCATCAGAAAATTACCATGCTCAGGTTCAGTATCGGGGATGGCAGAATCACTGATATGGAAATATCGGAGACAGCACGCAGATAATGAAGGTTATCTCAATCGGTCGGCAGATCTGACCAGGCGTTCATCCTTCTTGATATTCCTGAAAGCCAGCATCAGAAACACCAGGCTTGCAACAGGAAGAAAAGCACCGAATTCGTAGTTCGACAAGCTGTTATTGAGTTTAACTTCCAGTCTGTCGGCGGTAATGAAGGCTGCAATAATCAGAATCATATTCAGGAATACGGCAATCATAACCACTTTCATTTGCTGTCTGCGACGACGGAATAGAAATATAGCCGCAATGCTGATAATAATCACGATGATGGCGCCAATCATCAGGGGCCAGATGGGCACAAGGGTCGACGCCATTAAATCGCCTGCACCCGCTTTCTCTCCAATACCAAGACGCATGGTCATGTCTCCAACGGTATAGGAAGCCAATGGAAAAAAGAAAAGCATGGAGACAGCAACGGCAGATAATAACAAGAATAAGGATTGGATTCTCTGGATCATCGTTCTGAGGTTTTTCAAATCAAAGGTAAGAACCTTCTCAGAATATTAATCCCTACTATACATTTTAAGTCACTGACTTCGACAATCCGAGAGTGTCCTACACCTGGCACATCCTTTATAAAAGATGGAATGATTATTGTATAATATTATCAGCGTCTATTCGTTTCTATAATTTGCATTAAAGCTTTCATGTACCTGATTGTCAAAAATGATTGCTGGAACTGACAGACAATAACTTGGAGTTTTCTCTTGATCATTAAGCATAATAGGGTATTGAGAAAAAAAATCAGGACTTCACTGCCATGAGTACATTATTTTTCTTTTTTAAACCAGGGAACAAACATCGAATTCATAATAAAATACACTATATTTGCAGAACAGTTCCCTTCACGGTTATTGTACCCACTGGTAAGTCACCAATCGGTTAGCTCCGAAAGATCCATACCCAAGTTGCTTCAGAGGAAGAGAAGGAGACTGTAAATTCATCTAACTATTTCATTATCAATGTACGACATCATTGAATTAAACAGCAAGAAAGTTGCTGAATTGAAGGAAATCGCTGAAGAGCTGAAAATCCCAAAATTTGACAAACTCCTGAAGCAGGATTTAATATATAAAATTCTGGACCATCAGGCGGCCAATCCACCTGCACCAGCTCCCAGATCAGTTAAACCTGAACAGGCGAGACCCAAGCAATCAGGACCAGAGCAGGCAAGACACAAACAGGCAAGGCCATCGCAGGAGAGACCAGAACAAGCCAGACCAGAGCAGGCCAGGTCAGAGGAGGCCAGGCCGGTGCAGGCAAAGCCAGAACCGGCGAAAGCGGAGCAATCAGATAGTGATTCGCGGAAACCCAGAATGCGCAGGAGAAAGCCAAAACCGGAGAGCTATAAACCAGCTGAGAAACTTATTATCCCCAGACCTGAAGCGAAGGAACCTGCGCCAATAGAGCAAAAAAAACCGGAAGATCTGTCATCTCCTCCCAAACCATTGCATACCGAGAAAGTCAAGGAGCCTGCTCCATTGAAGGAGTTTCGCGCTGAGCTTCCTTTTACTCCTGATGAGCAGGAAGAAATTGAGCCCGTAGCTATCGAGACACTCGTTGAGGATGAAAAGCCGGCTGAAGTTTCTGAGTTTGTTACGGCGGAAGGACAAGTTGCACCAGGCCGGGACCGGAATTTCAGGGACAAAGACAATCGTGAAAGGGATCAGCGAAAGCAAGGCTTTCAAAAGAAAGAGGAGATTCCATATGAATTTGATGGCATCGTCAGTTCAGAAGGTGTCCTTGAAATCATGCCCGATGGGTATGGATTCCTTCGCTCCTCTGATTACAATTATCTTAATAGTCCGGATGACATCTATGTATCACAATCTCAGATAAAGCTCTTTGGACTTAAGACAGGAGATACGATCCGTGGAAGCATACGCCCACCCAAGGAAGGTGAGAAATACTTCCCCCTGATTAAGGTTGAATTGATCAATGGTCGCCCTTCGGAAGAAGTGCGTGACAGGATACCCTTCGACTACCTCACGCCACTGTTTCCGGAGAAGAAATTCAAACTGACCGGACATCCCGGGGAAACATTATCCACAAGGGTGATCGATATGTTCACACCCATCGGCAAAGGTCAGCGTGGCCTTATCGTTGCGCAACCGAAGACAGGTAAGACCGTATTGCTTAAGGAAGTGGCCAACGCCATCGCCTATAACCACCCTGAAGCCTACCTGATCGTTCTTCTCATCGATGAGAGGCCTGAAGAAGTAACCGATATGGCACGATCCGTCAAAGCGGAGGTGATCAGCAGTACTTTCGATGAACCGGCAGAGCGGCATGTACGCATTGCCAACATTGTACTGGAAAAAGCCAAGCGAATGGTAGAGTGCGGGCACGATGTTGTTATCCTGCTGGATTCCATCACCCGTCTGGCACGTGCCTACAATACTGTTTCACCCGCCTCTGGCAAGGTCCTTTCCGGTGGTGTAGAAGCAAATGCGCTCCATAAGCCCAAGCGTTTCTTCGGCGCTGCCAGGCAGATAGAGGGCGGAGGTAGTCTCACCATCATCGCCACAGCACTTATCGACACCGGATCCAAAATGGATGAAGTGATCTTTGAGGAATTCAAGGGCACCGGCAATATGGAGTTACAGCTTGACCGCAAACTCAGTAACAAGCGCATTTATCCGGCCATCGATATTGTTGCCTCTAGTACACGCCGTGAAGATCTGCTCCTGGACAAAGAAAGCCTGCAACGTATTTGGATTCTCCGTAATCACCTTGCTGACATGAACCCGCTCGAAGCTATGGAGTTCCTTAAGGATAAGATGCGGTTTACACGAACCAACGAGGAGTTTCTGATCTCTATGAATGGCTAAGCCTACGGCCTGCGAATGGCAGTCTGAACCGGAACACCTGTCCCTGGATCAAATCTGATGGTTAATCCTTCAACCGGAAGGGCTTTAATTTCTCCCAACTGGCTGACTGCCACTACCTGAGAGAACAGTAGTTTATTTCCCAGCATGACTTCCACTCGTACATAACGTGGTATCCTGTAAAATACCCAATCGAGTTCAGGTAATGTCGTGCTGTCGTTACCTACAAGACTATCACTCACCTCTAATTCCTGTGAATGAGCAGATGTCCAGCGGAATCTGCAGAAATCGCCGGTAACAGCACTGACCGGCAGAATGCCACGCATGGGATCCAGGCGAAAGAGTGGCACCCATTCACCTTCTCTTTCCTTGTCAGGAACATACGTTACCCGCATATTTTCATACCTGGTCACTGTATCTCCGGTAAACAAACGGATATAGCCATCCTGCACGTACTTCATTTGTTGGTCCATGTACTGTAATGCCTCCATAGAATATGGAATTTCCTGATAACCAGACAGGAGCTTTATCCTGGAGGTATGCAGATCCTGGATCCTTTCCGCAATATCCCTGGCCTGGCGTTGATCTGCTGGAGTTTCCTGAACAGGAGGTCTCACTTCGATATGGGCATTCCCCGTATCAGGCATGGCCCGCCTTGGATTAACTGCCTGTTTTTCACGGCCCTCCGTTACCTGGTAGCGGGCGGTGGAATGACCTGGTTGACTTAACCCCACGTATGGCCCAACAGGGGGTGAAGATATCGCTACATCAGGTATACCACAACATGAACCGCCGTAGAGAAGAATCTGTTGCTGGCTTAAGACGAGACAATTGGTCTCCTTTTTTGCGCTAGCCGGTTTATAGATGTAACGGGCATCTTCATCTGGTAAAACATGTGAATCATATTCCAGGTCTGTCAGTTGATAAGCATACTGACTGGTTCTGATGACATCCCTGATACCCAATAAGGACTCAGCATAAAGCGCATAGGGGCCTGGGCGATGCTCCTGGAGCAGGAATGAAAAGTCAAAGATAAATTCGTGCCGGGGCAGGAAGTAGGTAACCTCCTGGTGTTTATGGATTTCCTCCTTCCATTTCTTTCCTTTCAGCCTTGTTTGAGCAGGCAGCAAAGCGCTGTATACCAACACGATAACAAAAAACAATGTGAGCCTTGTCAAATTCCGCATATCTGGTACGATGTTTCTACCAAAGGTACGCAATTGAAGGCTATCTGATGAACAAGAGCTCACGGTATTTAGGAAGGGGCCAGCGCTCATCATCAACCATGAGTTCCAGCTTATCCACGTGATAGCGTATGACAGAGAAGAACGGCTTCACCGTGCTATCATAAGCCTGGGCCTGGGATTCAACGGATGTCAGCTGATTCGCCTCCTTACGGGCTTCAATCATACCGGATACATGGACCCTGATCTGGTTGATATGTTCGGAAATATCGCGGATATTCTGTAACTGAACCTTGGAAAGCTTCACAAAGGTCTTCTGATCCAGGACATCCCGGAGACCTCTAACATTCTCGATAAGGGTATTCTGATAATGGATGGCCACCGGTATAACATGATTTGTTGCCAGATCACCGATGACACGTGACTCGATCTGGATCTTACGGATGTAGTTTTCCAGTCGGATCTCATATCGTGCATGAAGTTCCCGTTCTGTCAGGATCTGACGGCGTTCAAACACGGAGATGGTTGGCTTTGAAATAAAGGCCTGGAGGGCTGTCACTGTCGTCTGATGATCTGACAGACCCCGTGCAGCAGCCTCCTTTTTCCACTCCTCCGAATAGCAGTTACCTTCAAAGCGTATGCGCTCAGATTTCTTTGCATACTCCCGCACGACATTCAGGATGGCTTCGGGCCTGCTCTCTCCTGCTGCCTGCCTGGCCTTTACATCTTCGACGAAGAGCAAGAGGCGATCCGCCACGATTGTATTCAGGGCAATCATGGGAGCGGCACAGTTGGCAGAAGAACCGACGGCCCTGAGTTCAAACTTGTTGCCGGTAAAAGCGAAGGGTGATGTCCGGTTTCGATCAGTGTTATCAGGCAGGATTTCAGGGATTTTTGGCAATGGAATACTCTTCTGATTGCGCCGGCTATTTTGTGAAGCCTGAAGCGCATCGGTTCCGGTTATCTTGTTCAATATCTGCGTGAGATGCTCACCGATGAATGCCGAAATGATAGCCGGGGGTGCTTCATGTGCACCTAATCTCAGGTCATTGGAAGGTGAAGCAATGGAGGCTCTTAGCAGGTCGGCATGCTCATTCAGAGCCATTAGAATTGAAGTAAGAAAAGCCAGGAAACGAAGATTGGTCTCAGTATTGGGGCCGGGTGACAGCAGATTCTCACCCATATTCGTCATCAATGACCAGTTATTATGCTTCCCTGACCCATTCACCAGGGAAAAAGGTTTCTCGTGGAAAAGGACGGTCAGATCATGGCGGCGGGCAATGCGCTGCATGAGGTGCATCAGAATCTGATTGTGATCCACTGCAAGATTGGCCTCCTCAAAAACCGGCGCACATTCAAACTGCCCCGGTGCTACTTCGTTATGCCTCGTCCTGACTGGAATACCCAGCCTGAAGGCCTCCAATTCATATTCACGCATGAAATCAGTGACACGTTCCGGTATGGTTCCGAAATAATGATCTGAGAGTTGCTGATCCTTGGCCGATGCATGCCCGAAGACCGTTCTGCCGGTCAGCATGAGATCAGGCCTGGCCCCATGCAACGCTGCATCCACCAGGAAATATTCCTGTTCCCAACCCAGGGTAGCGATAACCTTATTGACATTCCTGTCGAACAGTCGGCAAACCGCTGTGGCCGCCTGATCGATCAGCGCCAGTGACCTGAGGAGCGGTGCTTTGAAATCCAGAGATTCTCCGGTATAGGAAACAAAAACAGTCGGAATACAGAGTGTTCGGTCAAGGATAAAGGCAGGTGAAGAAGGATCCCAGGCCGTATAACCCCTTGCCTCAAAGGTATTTCTAATGCCACCGCTCGGAAAGCTGGAGGCATCAGGCTCCTGTTGTACCAGGCTGGAACCGCTGAATATTTCCATCGCCTGGCCATCCATACCAGGAAAAAGAAAGGCATCATGCTTTTCTGCCGTTGATCCGGTCAAAGGATGAAACCAATGTGTATAATGTGTGGCACCCTTGGCCACAGCCCAGGCCTTCATTCCCGAAGCAATAATGTCTGCAATATCCCTCCTAATGCGCACACCCTTTTCAATCGCCTGCATCACCGCATGGTATGCCTCAGCAGGCAGATATTCCTGCATGACCGGTCGGCTGAAAGTATATTCTCCATATAGTTGTGAAACCCTGGTTGCAATTTCCACCGGTTTCCGGGTGCGGCCCAGGGCCTTTTCCAGGGCTATAAAACGAAAGTTTTCCATGCTGATCCAATTAAGCCGTCAAAGATATATTGATGCATCTAACTATTTATCAGTTTATAGCAAATTATTCAACCTTAAATATGATTTTATCAACAGAGAAACCAAGTACCCGATTAACTGCGGATCCGGGCCAGCCAGAGCAGAAAGAAGGTAATGAGCCCGTTTAAAATAAGCAACTCAAATCCAAACCGGTAACCACCCAACCATGCTTCCGAATTGACACTGAGGATATAACATATCAAAGGTGAAAAAAGGGCAATCACCGGGACATAACGGTCGCGTACCTGAAACTTCGTAAAAAGACCAAAAGCAAATAATCCAAGTAATGGTCCATAGGTATAACCTGCGATGGTAAAGATGTCATCGATAATCGCTTTGTTGTTCAGTTCCCGGAAAACGACGATCACCAGGAGAACGACCAGAGAAACGAATATATGTACAAATCGCCTTGTTCTCTTACGCTGCATATCCGTATGATGACCTGTTTTCTCAAGCCCCAGGAAATCGACGCTGATACTGGTGGTAAGAGCAGTCAGTGCGCTATCGGCGCTGGAATAGGCAGCTGAAATAAGACCGATAATGAAAACCACCCCTGCCAGTGCGGGCATGTGTTTAAATGCCAGCAAGGGAAAAACATCATCTGTTTTGGCCGGTAATGCAATATTCATTTGGGCTGCATAAATAAACAAAGCAGCCCCCAGGATTAAAAACAGCAGATTTACAAAAACGAGGGTAATACTGAGGGTGACCATGTTCTTCTGTGCATCCGGGAGCGTGCGGCAGCTCAGGTTCTTCTGCATCATGTCCTGATCCAGACCGGTCATCACAATCGCAATGAAAGCACCTGAGAAGAATTGCTTCAGGAAATAACGGCTATCCTGCCAATCGGTATATATCACTTTGCTGTAATCGCTCTCTCGCACGGTTTCTACCAGGTTCCAGAAACTGATATTCAATCCCTTGCTCACGAAATACAAAGTCAGGATCACCGAGGCCAACATAAACGTCGTTTGCAGGGTATCCGTCCAGACGATGGTTTTTATGCCACCTTTGAAGGTATATAGCAATATTAATCCGATAAACAGGACCACGGTAAGGCCAAAAGGTACTCCCCAGGCATCAAATACAAATATTTGCAAAACATTTATTACCAAATACATGCGCAAGGAAGACCCGATAAAGCGGGAGAAGAGAAACAAGGCAGCTCCGGATTTGTAGGACCAGAAGCCAAAGCGTTGCTCGAGGTAGGTATAGATAGATGTAAGGTTGAGCCGGTAATACAATGGAAGCAGAATGCCGGCGATGGTACCATATCCAAGGATATATCCCAGGACGACCATCAGGTATGAAAACTGAGTTGTGTGCACCCATCCTGGCACAGAGATGAAGGTAACGCCAGACAAAGAAGCGCCTACCATGCCGTAGGCTACGACCAGCCAGGGTGAATTCTTGTTTCCAATGAAAAAGGCCCGGTTATCAGCCTTCCTGCTGGTAAAATAGGAAACGATGAAAAGAAGGGCAGTATAGGCCAGAAAAACGAGCGCAATCGTTGCAGGTGTCACTAATTCAAAGTTTTAATTCATTTTTAACAAAGGAAACCCATGTGCTAAGGTCTTCAAAAAAGGCATCTGGCGCTGGATCCATAACGGAGTTTTCAGGGCCAAGCATCACACAATACATACCTGCCCGCCTGCCAAATCCGATGTCGGATGGACTATCCCCGACCATCACAGATAGGCTCAGGTCGATCTGCGGATAATCATGTTTTGCCTGCTCCGCCATCCCAATCGCTGGTTTACGGCAGGAGCACTTTTTTGATGCCGTATGGGGGCAATGATAGATACCATCCAGGATAACGCCTGCTTTTTTCAACTCAGCCTCCATTTGAACATGGATGGACTGAAGAGCGGATGCAGGCATGATACCCCTTCCTACTCCCTGTTGATTTGTAACAATAAAGATGGATCCGAACCATTGTCGCAATTGCTCGAGGGCTTCAGGGACACCTGGCAGGAATTCAAACTCAGCCCAATGCTTCACATAGGCATCGGGAAGCCTCCTGTTAATGACACCGTCTCTGTCCAGAAACAGTGCCCACCTCCGGATACTCACGGCATCAAAGGGCAGGTTGAATTCAGCCATCATGAGGAGGTGGGAAAGCAGGTCAACTCAATTTGCTCACATAGGATATGCCCTAAAAGCATATGGACCTCCTGAATTCTTGGTGTGTCATCACTTGGTACGTTGAGGAGATAATCTGAATATTGCTTTAATTTACCGCCGGATCTTCCTGTAAAACAAGCCACAACCATCCCGATTTCTTTTGCTTTGATGGCTGCCTTCACGACATTGGGACTATTTCCCGAAGTGGAGAAGGCCAGCAACAGGTCACCTAGCCTGCCTTTTGCCTGAACCAGGCGCGCGAAAATCTCATCGTAGGCGTAGTCGTTGGCAACAGCAGTCAGGTAAGATGTGTTCACATGCAGTGCTTCTGCATCCAGGGGAGGCCGGTCATAATAGAAGCGGCCACTCAATTCTGCTGCGATATGCTGTGCATCAGCCGCACTACCACCATTACCACAAAGCAACATTCTGCCATTGCTACGGAAGCAATGAACACTGGCCACGATGAGACGCTCAAGGCTTAACAGCAGTCCATCCTCCTGCATAACCGCCTGCTTGGTATCCAGGGAAGCCTGCACAGACAAACGTATGGCATGTATCATATGAAATATATTGCGTGGTCAAAGATAGGGAATCCTGCCCTGAGGGATCTCTGAAATATGCTTCACTCAACTGACGCACACAGGCAAGGCTACCCAGGGGAAAAAGATGATAGGGAATCCATTAGTCAACGCCCAGGCTCTCTTCAACCAGGTAGGCATTTTTATCCGGCGAACTGCGTGAAACCAATTCTGCCAGAAAACCGGTCAGGAACAACTGCGTTCCTACGATCATAGCCAGAAGTGCGAGGTAGAACAATGGTTGGTCAACGACATCCCTGACATTGTCACCACCCAGTCTGAAAAACTTCACAGCCAGAATCCAGGCGGAAATCAGTCCCCCTGTAATAAAGAACAGCAGGCCCATGGTGCCGAAGAAATGCATGGGGCGCTTTGCAAAGCGGGTCACAAAACTGATGGACATCAGATCGAGGAATCCGTTAACAAAGCGCTCAAGCCCAAACTTCGTCACCCCGTATTTACGTGCCTGGTGTGCCACGACCTTCTCCCCTATCTTCACAAACCCGGAACGCCTGGCAATCACCGGAATATAACGATGCATCTCGCCATATACCTCAATCGATTTGATGACCTGTTTTCTGTAGGCTTTCAAGCCACAATTAAAGTCATGCAGGTAAACGCCGGACATCTTCCGGGTGGCCCAGTTATACAATTTGGTCGGGATGGTCTTGCTCAGGGGATCAAAACGTTTCTTCTTCCATCCCGATACCAGATCGTAGCCACCATCCATGACCATTTGATAGAGCTCAGGTATCTCTTCCGGACTATCCTGCAAGTCTGCATCCATAGTGATAACAACCTGACCCTGAGCAGCTTCAAATCCTTTATTCAGAGCTGCTGATTTCCCATAGTTACGTCTGAAACGCAGTCCTTTAACCCGTCCATCTTCCTGATTCAAGCGCCGGATTACCTCCCAGGAACGATCCTGACTTCCATCATCGACAAGGATGACCTCGTATGAGAAGCCATGCTTTTCCATGACTTTGTGTATCCATGTCAGGAGTTCAGGAAGCGATTCCTCTTCATTCAACAGGGGTATGATGATCGAGATATCCATACCTTATTATAATTGACTTGCGAAGGGATCCTCCTTTTTCAGAAATATCCCAAGAATGAGACCAATAATCAGTGATGCAATGCCATTGGTGATGATGCCCATACCAGCCAGCCAGCCGGGTTGTGTCATTTTTCTGGTCATTGTCAATGCCATATCGAGTTGTTCGTCTGTAAGCTCCGGATTACGCTGCAGCATGGTTTCCTCAGCCTGTTCAACGATGACATCGATCATACCCGGGTCGAAAAAGGTATAGAAAAAATAGGTGTATACGGACAATAATACACTGGCGACCAACCCGATGAAGAAAGCTGTGGTGAAGGCTTTTCCATAAGTCATAAAGCCGCCCAACACATGATCCCGGTAGTTTTTTGTCCCGATATACATTCCTCCGATTAAAAGCAATATAGAAACAAAACCCAGTGCCTTGTTCTGCATCATGCCCAGGGCATAAATAAGGAGGGTAAAGAGGATCAGCAATCCTCCTGTAATGAGTCCGTGCCTGATGGCTGTTGGCCAAACCGAAGTGGCGCGCGTTTCCTGTACTTCGTTCATGGGATTGAGTATTAGATACCGAGCAAATGTAGTAATTGAGCACCATCAGCCCAAACGATTTGGAAATAATAACTGGCTTTCTGCATTTTTCGTCATACCTTTGCAGTGGGTAAGTCTTATACGACCAGCTCCCACCGAACTCCCCCAGGTCTGGAAGGAAGCAAGGGTAAGTGGTTGAAGCGGTGCGATATAAGTAACTTACCCTTTTTTATTACTGCCTTTCAGCACGTCTGATCCATCCTATATGCGTACTTTTGTAAGACGAAGGTGAATATGCCTGAGTGCATTTCACATGATGGATGCATCCATGCACCGCCTAGCAATGCAGAACTGCATCAACCCATAAATGAAGGATGATATGCTTTTAAGAATTCACGAGGAGAATCCGAGTCCGCGACAGATAAGGTTGGTTGTTGAGCATCTGAGGAACGATGGTGTCATCATCTACCCTACAGACACCATTTATGCATTAGGCTGTAATATCTATAGTACAAAGGCCATTGAGCGTATTGCAAGAATAAAAGGTGTACGCAGGGAACAGGCCAGGTTTTCCTTTATCTGTCATGATCTCAGTCAGTTATCTGACTTTGTAAAACCTGTCAGCAACCAGGTTTTCAGGCTGATGCGTAGTGTACTGCCCGGCCCGTATACCTTCATTCTCACGGCCAACAACAATGTTCCCAAGTTGCTGCAAGCCAAGAAAAAACAGGTAGGTATCCGTGTACCGGCCAATCGCATTTCGCAGGAGATTGTAAAAGAACTTGGTAACCCGATCATGTCAACGTCCATCCATGATGTGGATGAGATCATAGAGTACACCACTGACCCTGAATTGCTGTATGAACGTTTTAGCGGTATGGTGGATATGGTCATCGATGGAGGACCGGGTGATAACGAACCTTCGACCATCATCGACTGCAGCGGGGATGACATTGTTCTGGTGAGGGAAGGAAAGGGACCTGTCACCGATCTGTTGTTTTAAACAGGAGAATCAGCATGGCGGCTCCCCTACACATCATGAAAAGCAGTCTGTATGACGGCATCGGTGCGCTCCCGGTGCAGGATGAGTCATTCAGCACGATACTGGAACATTCAGCGCTGAGAATGGAGCGCATCGTTTCCTTCGGTCAGTCAAGTCCCGCAGATTTCTGGTATGATCAGACAGAGGATGAATGGGTTATGCTTTTTCAGGGAGAGGCCAGGCTGGATATTCATGGTGCAGGTTTAATTGAAATGAAAGCCGGCGATTTTATTCTGTTGCCTGCCGGATTCAGGCACCGGGTGGACTACACGAGCCAGGATCCTCCTTGTATCTGGCTGGCCCTACATGGAAATTTATCATCTTGACCAAACCCTGTAAGAGATGACACAGGATCAACATCATCATCTGTTTATGGCTGAGGCCCTTCGCCTGGCCGAGGGCAACATTTCAGCCGGCAAGGGCGGACCTTTTGGCGCTATTGTCGTCAAGGACGGAGAGATCATAGCTGCTGCCGAAAACCGTGTCATTCTTAACAATGACCCTACAGCCCACGCAGAGATCGTAGCCATCCGTGAGGCTTGTTCCAGATTGGGGAGTTTTCAGCTGGACGGATGCGACATCTACACCAGTTGCGAACCTTGCCCGATGTGCCTGGGGGCGATTTACTGGGCAAGACCCCGTGCCATCTATTATGCCGGCACCAGGGAGGATGCTGCCGCAGCCGGTTTTGATGATGCATTCATTTATACGGAGCTGCCTTTACCGCCATCCATGCGCAAGATCCAGAGCCAGGAATGCATGCGGGACGAGGCGAGAGCCGTCTTTCAGAAGTGGACAGAAACAGACCACCGTCCAGTCTATTAGCATTTTAAGGTACCTGAAAAGGTTCTTCGTTATTGAAATCCGGTCGATAGAATTCGTGACTCGTTAACTCCTGTACCCAACCCTTATAGAACCCCAGCGATTCCAGTTTTTCAACAACCACCGCATATTCTTCCTGCCTGAGGGTTCTGCCAAGCAGCGGATGATGGGCAGTAAAGGCATTGGGGTAGTATTGTGACATCAGTGACAAGGTGACATCCGTACTGAGATGCCTGGCAATGGTTTCCAGTACCTCCAGGGAATTTTCAACGGCACCCGGAAGCACCAGATGGCGAATGATCATCCCTTTGACAGCGATTCCATTCTCGATTCTCAAAGTCGATCCCGCATGCTGATACATCGCCTTTAAAGCGCTCAATGCCACTTGAGGATAATCGGCAGCACCTGACCAGGACGAGGCCAGACTTGCATCCATGTATTTAAAATCGGGTAGCCAGACATCCACCATATCTGCCATTTCGTGGATCATTTCCACACGATCATAAGCATTCGTATTGTAGACAATGACAGGCCTGTAACCTCTGTCCTGCACGCCTTGTATGATGCGCTTCATCTGCGGCAGCATATGTGAAGGAGAGACAAACCCGAGGTTGGGGCATCCCTGGTCAAGGGCCTGCACCACGGCATCGATCACATCTTCCGTGTTTCTATAGATATCAAAACCAACATCCATCTTCCCCTGGCTGATCTGATGATTCTGACAGTACAGGCAGCGAAGATTGCAGTGGCGGAAAAACACATTACAGATCCCTTGCGCACCGCTGATAACAGGCTCTTCACCATGATGTATGACCACGGCAGCAACATTGATGCCGGCATCAGCCTCACAGAAGCCGTGCTTTCCCATGATGCGGTTTGCAGCGCAAGCATGTGGACAGCTGGAACAGGCCACTAATTCACGATCGAACATAAAAGGAAACGAATCAAACAATAATACATGGCTGTAAGGTTGATTAACCTGCTTTGTTGGTTCATTCTCATCCCTTCAGCAAGGGCCAATCCTCCCTTCATCAAAATTATCTTATTTTTTTTCTCCCGAAGGGGTTACCAATCGCCGAAATCCGGTATTAATCATCAGACAGATGAGGCATGGGCTAATGTTAATAAATAAACCTGCCGGAATTATTGCCTGCGATATCGGCTGCGGAAGCAAGGCAGCAAGTTGCGCGAAGCAAGGTAGATAAGGTGGCAGGCAGGCGGAGTAAAACGGAGGGACTTAAATAAACCGGTCGCGTCGTTTATTGGTTGATAACTCCGGGCTTCATTCTTTGTTTTTTAAGGCGTTTTACTATATTTTTGACCAATGTTAGCGTATCATATATTGCCTGGAATTCAATTCAATTTTATAATCAAATCTCTTTGTATGCTATGAAACGACTGCTTACGACCTTAGTTTTCTCAGGCATCATATTGTCAGGGGTTCAGGCTCAGCAG
>OFEK01000561.1_pt1 | contig 37418 bp, 31 predicted proteins | sample 1521131 | NCBI WGS metagenome assembly OFEK01 (sample SAMN05720209, study PRJEB24109) | activated sludge metagenome | isolation source: Anaerobic digester | place: China | collected 2015-12-16
GATTCCAAAACCCCGGCATTGAGCTATAAGACTGCTGCATAGATGAACTTATCTAACTTTATATCAAGAAGTTATTTCCGAAATTTCGCTTTGAACTCGTTGAGCAGTTCCTCGAAATTTCAGAATAACTTCTTTAAACCAGGCATTTTTAACTTAACTTTGATAAAATCCTGTCCAGTCACATTGGACCATCTCAAGGAGGCAAAGCCGGTGATGTGTATTCATGTGAATTTCAGTTACCCCAATGCATAGAGGAGTTATACTAGTTTCAACAAAACATTTTCACCATGAGAAGTAAAACAAGCACAGTGGCTTTGCGTATGCTTTCAAGCGTACTTTGCGTATTTGTGACGTTGCCTGTATCGGCCGGGCAAAATACAGACTCTCTGCGTTTTGCAAAAGAGAGTCAGCATTTTGTCTTTTATTCAAGCCCTGGCGACCTTGAAGTATTGGATTCACTTGCCATCGTGTTAGAAAATAGCTATGCCCGAATTACGGGTCGTTTAGGGACACAAATGGAGAAGAAGGTAGATGTAAGAGTTTATCCAGACCTCAGGTCCTTTCATGCCGCCATCAATTATCCTGATGCACCGGACTGGGTGGTAGGATCCAGTATCGACGATGAATTACTGGTAGTGTCGCCCTTGAATCCGGGGAGTATTCATACGTATAAATCACTAATGCAGGTAGTTGTTCATGAATTTGCGCATATAGTGGTATATGCTGCAAGGGGAGAGAAAGGGAGCGCAACATTGCCGAGATGGCTGAGTGAGGGATATGCGCAGTATGAAGCGGGTCAGATTAATGACGTCATTCGAAGGTCAGTAAAGAACGGTTTGACAGGCAAAACGCCGCCGACATGGGCACAGCTTAATGCCGCATCACCGATGGAATTCGGTTATATGAACGGTTATGCACTCTCGGTGACGATCGTTGAGTTTCTGACAGTCAGTTATGGCATTGACAAATTGGTACTACTGATAAAAGAGCCTGAGAATATTGAAAACATATATGGCGTGTCGACGACGGAACTGGAAAAACAATGGATGCAGTATTTAATAAATGAACAAACAGAATAGAGGCAGGGCAAGATACTGGTGTTCAGTCTGCTTATCTTCAGGAATCTGATGTAGATTTGTGGTATGCAAGGTGCTTATTCAGGCATACGGTATCTCAGACATTATATGCATGCTTCCGGTGCAGGGGGGATTCATTCTCCTTCGATCTTCAGGCTGTATACGGAGGTGATCCGGGAACGTGCGTGGCGGCGGGACCCGGCCTATCGTCAGTATTTGCAGGATTTGAAAGGGAGTACAACTCAGTCCGTTAGAAAAAGCCGGCGGAAAGCCGGGGATCATCAGGAAACGGTGCCTCCGGCCTCAGACCCTTATCACAGTTACGGTCTGAACACTGCCCTGCTCTCCAAAGACCTTCGTTTGCTTTACCGGATCAGCCAGCATATGAAGCCTGCGCGTATCCTCAGCCTTGGCACGGATGCCATGGCGCCGGCTCTGGCTATGCAGCACGGATGTCCCAGCGCGGAGGTGCGTGTCATCAGGTCATGGGAAGACAACTTCGCAGATGGGAGACCCAGACAGGATGGACTTGCTGCAGCTTGGGCCGGTCAGGAGGTGCTCCTGCCTGATTGGCGGGCGCATCATGAAAGTCCCGACCTGGTATGCCTTGCCACGGGCGGAGATGCGGCACCCTTGCTGGATATGGCCCAGGCCCTCTTATCACGCCTGCACCAACATGGTCTCATCGTGGTCAGGGGCATCCACCTGAACCGGGACATGGCCTATGCCTGGGAGCGCATCACCTGCTTTCCGGAAGTGACGGTAAGCATTGACCTGTTCGATGCCGGAATCATCTTCGTGTCCGAGGATTTAGGCTATATGCAATATACACTTCGCTACTGATCATTTTTTATACATTTGTCGTTTACGCTCCAAGACATGGAAAACCAAGTTATCAAGCTACGGGGGCTTACCAAGGATTACCGGGTCGGTACGCAGATTGTGCAGGCCTTACGTGGCATCGATCTGGACATTGGCCGCAATGAATATGTGGCGCTTATGGGCCCTTCCGGATCGGGCAAATCGACGCTCATGAACATCCTGGGCTGTCTGGATACCGCCACACAGGGACATTACTGGCTGAACGGCACCGATGTCAGCCAGATGAACGACAACGAGCTGGCGGAAGTTCGTAACAAGGAGATCGGGTTTGTCTTTCAGACTTTCAACCTCCTTCCCCGTTCGAGTGCATTGGAGAATGTCATGTTGCCCCTGGTGTATGCAGGGTATAACAAGTCCAGGAGGCTGGAGCTTGCCACGACCAGTATAAGGGATGTTCACCTGCTGGACCGCATGCATCACAAGCCCAATGAGCTATCGGGCGGGCAGCGTCAGCGCGTAGCCATTGCCAGGGCCCTGGTCAACAACCCGACCATTATCCTGGCGGATGAGCCCACCGGCAACCTTGATACACGTACATCTTTGGAAATCATGGGTTTGTTTGAACAGATCCACAAATCCGGGAATACCGTTATCGTGGTGACCCATGAAGAAGATATCGCCAAACATACCCACCGTATCATCCGTTTAAGGGACGGTAAGGTTGAATCCGATGAGCGCAACAAGAAAATCATCACTATGGCCGATTACCAGTTGACTGCCTATGAATCCTAAGCATAGCATATGACCCAGGAATGGAAAATATACACCCGCCAGGGTGATAAAGGGGAGACTTCCCTGATCGGCGGGAAGCGGGTCCCCAAGGATCATATCCGCATCGAATGCTATGGCACGGTAGATGAGTTGAATGCTTTCGTTGGCTTGCTTCGTGACCAGGCAGGGGAGGAGGATGTGCGTCTGGTGTTGCTGGAGATCATGGACCGCCTCTTCACTCTGGAATCTCTGCTTGCGGCTGATCCTGAGGGGATTCCCCGTGCCCTTCCCGAACTCCAGGAGGCAGATGCCTTGTTCCTGGAGCAGGAAATAGACCGGATGAACACACATCTGCCTGCCCTCACCCAATTCATTCTCCCTGGGGGTCATCCCCTGGTTTCGCTGGCCCATGTAGCCCGCACCGTATGCCGCCGCGCCGAGCGTCTCGTCATTGGTTTAGCCAGGGAGCATCCTGTTGATCCGCGTATCATCCAATACCTTAACCGGCTTTCTGATTATTTTTTCGTTCTTGCCCGCTACCTGGGGATGAAGGCAGGCGCGGAGGAAATTGTCTGGAAACCAAGATATTAGTTCATCGGCTTTATAAAGTATTATGCGAGAGTGTTGATATTCCTGCCATAAAGGGGGGATGATGGGGTACTCAAGCAAAAACAACTTGCTTTTTATTCAAAAAAGCATATTTTTGCACCGCCTGAATAAAAGGGTTACAAGCTATGTATTGGACATTGGAACTTGCTTCAAAGCTCGAGGATGCCCCATGGCCGGCAACAAAGGAAGAGCTGATTGATTATGCCATTCGTTCCGGAGCCCCAATGGAAGTGATCGAAAACCTGAGGGAGATCGAGGACGAAGGGGATGTTTACGATTCCATTGAGGACTTATGGCCGGACTATCCCACACGTGAAGATTTTTTCTTTCACGAAGACGAGTATTAAAAATTGCTGATAGCACACATGAAGCGCGTCAGGGAACCATTCCTGGCGCGTTTTTGTTTAGATGACAGCCGAATCAGGCATCAACATGTTCCAGTCATTTGGTGTACCTTTGCATGTTAAAATAAACGGTAGAGCTGTTATATGCTCCGGCAACCCTGATGGCTGACCGTCACCATTAAACCCAGGACTGGTCCGGAAGCGGCAGGACCTGAAAACCCATAACCATGGCAGGATTATTAGGAAAATTATTTGGAAATAAGTCAGACAGGGACCTCAAGGCACTCCGGCCCATGGCCGACGAGATTGCCAGGGCTTACCCGGATATCTCCCAGCTCAGCAATGATGAACTCAGGGCCAGGACACCCTGGTTCCGGGAAAGGATTCAGCAGAACATTGCATCAGAGCAGGCGGCCATCGACAAGATGCAGCAACAGATTGAGGAGGACCTCGACCTCGACAATGTGGAAAAGGAGAAGTTGTATGCCGAGGTGGACAGGCTAAAGAAGACGGTATACGAGAAGACCGAGCGCATGCTTGAGGAGATCTTGCCCGAGGCCTTCTCGGTCATGAAGGAAACAGCGAAGCGGCTGAAGGAGAACGAGATCGTGGAGGTTAGCGCAACGGATCACGACCGGGATCTGGCCGCTGTGCGGGCCAATGTCACCATACAGGGCGACAAAGCCTATTACCAGAATTCCTGGATGGCCGGTGGCAACCGGATCACTTGGGACATGGTGCATTATGACGTTCAGTTGATCGGAGGTGTTGTGCTGCACCAGGGAAAGATCGCCGAAATGGCTACCGGTGAGGGCAAGACCCTGGTGGCTACTCTGCCGGTCTATCTCAACGCCCTGCCGGGAAAGGGAGTGCATGTAGTCACGGTGAACGACTACCTCGCCAAACGCGATGCGGAATGGATGGGGATGTTGTTTGAGTTTCATGGCCTCAAGGTTGACTGCATCGACAAGCACGAGCCCAATTCGGAGGCCCGGCGGAACGCCTATCTGGCAGACATCACTTACGGTACCAACAATGAGTTCGGGTTTGACTACCTCCGCGACAATATGACGGGCAATCCCGATGAGCTGGTGCAGCGGGAACACCATTATGCGATCGTCGATGAGGTCGACTCTGTACTGATCGACGATGCCAGGACACCTCTGATCATCTCGGGCCCCACGCCCAAAGGCGATAAGCAGGAGTTCAACGAGCTGCGGCCCATGGTGGAAAAGGCCTACAATATGCAGCGGCAACTGGTTACCAAGATACTCGCCGAAGCCAAGAGTCTATTGGGCGAAAATCCAAGTCCGGAGCAGGAAAAGAAAGGCGGGGAGTTGCTGTTGCGCGCCCAGAGAGGATTGCCAAAAAACAAGGCCCTGATCAAGTTCCTGAGTGAACCGGGTATGAAGACGCTGCTGCAGAAAACCGAGAACTTTTACCTCCAGGAGCAGCAGAAAAATATGCACCTCATCGATGACGAACTGTATTTTGTGATCGAAGAGAAATCCAATTCCATTCAGCTCACCGAAAAGGGGATAGACCTGATGACCACGTCCTATCAGGATCCCGGATTCTATATCATCCCCGACATCGGTGCCGGCATTGCCGAGATTGACAAGATGCAGGGCACCGACCTTGACAAACAGCGTAAGCGCAGTGAGTTGATGCAGGAGTATGCTGTGAAATCGGAACGGGTGCACACTGTGAATCAGTTGCTGCGGGCTTATGCCCTCTTCGAAAAGGATGTGGAGTATGTCATCATCGAGAACAAGGTTAAGATCGTCGATGAGCAGACCGGACGTATCATGGAAGGCCGGCGGTATTCGGATGGGCTGCATCAGGCCATCGAGGCCAAGGAGAATGTGAAGGTGGAGGCGGCCACACAGACGTATGCGACCATTACGCTGCAGAACTATTTCCGTATGTACAAGAAGCTGGCCGGTATGACCGGAACGGCAGAGACAGAAGCCGGTGAGTTCTGGAACATTTACAAACTGGATGTGGTGGTGGTCCCCACCAATAAGCCTGTTGTCCGTAAGGACCGTGAGGACCTGGTTTATAAGACCAAGCGGGAGAAGTTCAATGCGGTGATCGAGGAGATCCAGGCCTTGGTGGATGCCGGCCGGCCTATTCTGGTTGGTACAACCTCTGTCGAGAACTCCGAGATCCTCAGTCGCATGCTGACGCGTCAGCGCATCGCGCACAATGTGCTCAATGCCAAGCTGCATGCCAAGGAGGCTGAGATTGTGGCCCAGGCTGGTAAGGCCGGAACGGTGACCATCGCCACCAATATGGCAGGTCGTGGTACCGATATCAAGCTGGGGCCGGGCGTCAAGGACGCCGGCGGTCTGGCCATCATAGGTACCGAGAGGCATGAGTCACGGCGTGTGGACCGGCAGCTGAGAGGACGTGCCGGGCGTCAGGGAGACCCAGGATCATCGCAGTTCTTTGTCTCACTTGAGGATGACCTGATGCGCATGTTCGGATCAGAACGTATTGCACGCATCATGGACCGGCTGGGAATCCAGGAAGGGGAGGTGATTCAGCATTCAATGATCACTCGCTCCATTGAGCGCGCCCAGAAGAAGGTGGAAGAGAACCATTTCGGTGTGCGTAAACGTTTGCTGGAATACGACGATGTGATGAACTCCCAGCGTGAGGTCATCTACAGCAAGCGCAGGCATGCCCTTTTCGGAGACCGTCTGTCCGTAGACATCTCCAATATGATCTATGACGTATGTGAGCAGATCGTTCATGACTTCCAGGATGCCAAGGATTACGATGGCTTCAGGGTGGAGCTGCTGTCGGTCCTGGCCATAGAACCTCCCGTCAATGCCAAGGAATTCCTGTCGGCCAACCCGGCCAGCCTGTCGCAGGAGATCTTCAGCCTGGCATATCAGACCTACCGGGTCAAGATGAAGTTGCTGGCTGAGAAGGCCTTCCCTGTAATGAAGGATGTGTTTGAAAATCAGCCACAGTATGAATTCATCGCCATTCCGGTGACCGATGGCAGGCGCACCATGCAGGTCGTGGCCCAGTTGCGCAAGGCTTACGAGCAACCTGAGAGGGAAATTCCTTTGTCCATCGAGAAAGGTGTCACGCTGGCGCATATCGATAACGCCTGGAAGGAGCATTTGCGTGAAATGGATGAGCTGAAGCAATCGGTGCAGAACGCGACCTATGAGCAGAAGGATCCTCTCTTAATTTACAAATTTGAGTCATTTGAGTTATTCAAGAAGATGATTCAGAAGAATAACAAGGATATCACCTCCTTCCTGCTTCAGGGTGACCTTCCGATCCAGGTGCAGGCCAACGTACAGCAAACCAGGGCGCGCGGACTCGACAATACACGGCTTAAGGCCGAGCGGTCGGACCTGCTGTCGCAGGCGCATGCCCGGACACAGCAGCAGGCGCGGACGCAGCCCGTCCGGGTTGAAAAGACAGTGGGCCGCAACGACCCCTGTCCCTGCGGCAGTGGCAAGAAATACAAGCAATGTCACGGTGCGAATGCCTGATAAAGGGGCGCTGAGCCTCTCTTTTCAATAAAAAAAGCCCGGGAGAATGCCAAAACTCCCGGGCGGATCAAACGAGCCTGAGGAACTTATGCCCCAAGCAATTGTCGGACTAGACCGGCGATGCGTTTGTTGTCTGCTTTGCCGGCAAATTCGGCGGTAGCGGCAGCCATGACTTTGCCCATATCGGCCACCGTAGAAGCCCCGGTGCGGGCAATGATGGCAGCAAGCCCTTCCTTCAGGTCTTCATCGCTGAGCTGTGCCGGCAGATAGGCTTCGATCACACCGGCCTGATACAGCTCTTCTTCCAGGAGATCTGTCCTTGCCTGTGATTGATAGATTTCAGCCGATTCCCGCCGCTGTTTAACCAGTTTCTGGAGGAGCTGGATTTCCACCTCTTCAGGGATCTCTCCACTGCCAACGTCCTTGCCGGTTTTTATCAGCAGCAGGCCAGCCTTGATGGCCCGTAATGCCTCCAGCTTGCGCTGATCCCTGGCACGCATGGCCTGCTTCATGTCCTCATTGATGCGTTCTGCGAGACTCATTTTTCAGGGGTATTAGTCAACATTGTCATGAAGGTAGGAATTATTGGCACGTAATTCACTTCCGTTGCGCTCGCCATCCTTGTCGGTGAGCGAGAGGCGGGAGATCTGTGATTCGGAGGAATGGGGGGGATCGCTCAGTTGAACCTGACGGCGTAAATATGCCGGTTCTCTTTCTAGGCTCTCAATGTCATGGATCCCTTTGAGCTGGTAGCTCAGGTCTTTCAGCCGCTTGATGCGGTCGCGGCTTCTCAACCCCTGTCCGGCCTGTTCAATTTCCTTTTCACTGGCTCCGGAGGATACCGGTGTTGCCGCCGTTTTCTCTTTTTTCTCCTCTTCCCTGGCGGGGCGGATCATCATGACCGGTTCCGTGATCTCCTGGGTGGACCTGGGTCTGACCTCTTCCTCAAGGTCCGGGATCAGGGGCTGGTAAGCCGGGTCTTTGCTGACATCCTGAAAGACAGGGATCTCAACATCTTCATTGACAATCAGATGTATCTCATTTTTTGGGGCGCTGACGACCTCGATCTGTATGGCGGCTTCCTCCGTTTCCACTACAGGCATAGGGGGTTCAGGCTTTTCTTCCGCTTTCGCATCATCCAGACTGCCGACCAGGACCTTGGGCTTTTCTTCCTTGCGGGGTTGGCCGTTTTCGTCCTTCTTGAAGCCGGTGGCGACCAGGGTCACGCTGATCTTGTTTCCGAGATGTTCGTCGTAGCCATTGCCCCAGATGATGTTGGCGCTCATGCCGGATTTCTCCAGGATATACTCGGTAATACCGGATACCTCATCCATGGAAATCTCTTCCTTGCCGCTGGTGATATAGAGAAGGACATTTTCGGCGCCATAGATATCGTTGTCGTTAAGCAGGGGTGATGCGAGGGCTTCTTCCACGGCTTTTGCTGCGCGATTTTCTCCTTCGGCGCTGCCCGAACCCATGATGGCCACGCCGCTGTTGCGCATGACGGTATTAATGTCTTCAAAATCCACGTTGATGTAGCCTGTCACTGTGATGATTTCAGCGATGCCCTTGGCTGCCGTGGTGAGGATATCATCGGCCTTGCCAAACGCCTTGGAGAGGCTGAGGTCGCCATAGAGTTCCCTCAGTTTGTCATTACAGATCACCAGTAGCGTATCCACTTCTTTGCGCAGCTCCCGAATACCTTCTTCGGCTTGCTGCAGGCGCTTGCGACCTTCGAAAGAGAAGGGGATGGTCACAATACCTACGGTTAGAATTCCGAGTTCTCTGGCGACAGCGGCGATCACCGGTGCTGCACCTGTGCCTGTTCCACCACCCATGCCGGCGGTCACGAACAGCATCTTGGTGTTATGCTCCAGGATAGCCCTTACATCTTCTACATTCTCCAATGCGGCATCACGGCCCTGCCTGGGGATAGAGCCAGCACCACGGCCTTCGGTCAGGCTGGCGCCCAGCTGCACCTTGGTGGGAACGGGGCTGGTTTCCAACGACTGCGCATCCGTATTGCAGACGATAAAGTCCACCCCTTTGATGCCCTGGTTATACATATGGTTGACGGCGTTGGTGCCGCCTCCGCCTATGCCGATGACCTTGATGATTGAGCTCTGGAACTTCGGCAGATCGAATTTCAGTTTTTCTGGCATTTTTGTTTCCTCCTTGTTTGGTTAGTATTGTGGTTATGTGGATTTAAATCTGTTCTTCATCAAACCAGCCTTTGATTTTCTCAAAGAATCCGGACCTGGCTTTGCGGGTGGCCTTTTCGTTTTTTCCCGACTTCTCTTTTTCCTTGTTAAGGTCTTTCTCAAAGCGCTCCAAGCCAATGATGACCAGGCCGATACCAGTGGCGTACATGGGACTGGCAATCTCTTTAGGAACCTCTTTGGCCAGGTGCTCATTCGGATAACCGATGCGGGTGTCCATCCCGGTGACAAATTGGGTGAGCTGCACGAGGTGTTTCATGAGGGCCCCACCGCCTGTGAGGACAATCCCTGCGATGAGTTTCTTTTCATATCCCGAGTTGCGTATTTCGAAATGCACATACTCGAGGATTTCTTCCATGCGGGCCTGGATGATGCTCGACAAGTTGCGCATGGAGATTTCTTTGGAGGGCCGGCCGCGCAATCCGGGGATGGCGACGATTTCTTCCTCTTTGTTTTCGCTGGAGAGGCAGGATCCGAATTTAACTTTCAGCTCTTCGGCATGCTTTTTAATGATGCTGCATCCTTCCTTGATGTCTTCTGTAATGATGTCACCACCAAAGGGAATCACGGCGGTATGCCGGATGATACCGTCATGGAAAATGGCAATATCTGTGGTACCGCCACCGATATCTACCAGGGCAACCCCTGCTTCTTTCTCTTCCTCGCTCAGGCAGGCTTCGGCCGAAGCCAGTGGCTCCAGGATCAGCTCCACCACTTCCAGCCCTGACTTCCTGACGCACTTATAGATATTCTTGGCGGCGGTGGTCTGGCCGGTGATGATATGGAAATTGGCTTCCAGGCTATGACCTGGCATGCCTACCGGTGATTTGATACCGGCTTCTCCATCGATGATATAGTCCTGAGGAATAACATCGATGATCTCCTCACCGGGATTCATGCCGAGGTTGAACATGGATGAATGCAGGCGTTCCACATCCTGGCGGCTTATCTCATCCTCATGTTCGTTGCGAATCAGCCCCCCGCGGTGCTGCAGGCTTTTGATATGCTGTCCGGCGATGCCAACATTGACATATTTGATGTCCACACCCGATCTCTCACTGGCTTCTTCGACAGCCATCATGATCGAGTTGACCGTATGGTCGATGTTGAAAACCATGCCCCTGCGGACGCCCAGCGACAGGCTCTTTCCGGCACCCAGTATCTCGATCTTGCCGAATTCATTGCGCCTTCCCACAATGGCGGCGATCTTAGTGGTCCCAATGTCCAGTCCGACAATGATTTCCGATGACTTCATGATGATATTAGCGTTTTGTACATACTACCTGATTCTTGTATTTGAGCGAGATCGCAGCATAGCGGTCCCATGACCCTTCTTTGAGGCCTTTTTCATAAAAAACCCGGAGGTTCTCCATCTTTTGTTGCAGGTCCAGCGTATTGCCCAACACAATGTAATGCCTCCCGATGCGGGGAATCAGGTTGATATCCTGTGTTGAATCCATATATACCTGGTCTATCATATCCCTGAAGAAAGCATCCTGGTTCAGGTAATTACCCAGTTCGAGCAGCATCTGCAATTGGGGATACTGTTCTGCATCACTGTATTGACCTGTTAGTGGGAGGTTGTCGAGCTTGCCGGTGAAGATTGGCAAGCGGTTGACATAGCCTTCTTTCTGCGGTATCAGGCGCCCGGTTTCACTGAGGTAAAAAGAGTGGCCACCTGGCCGGAAGATCCGCAGAATGGGTTTTTCCTCGACGATGTCGATGAAAACCTGACCGTTGAGATCCGTATAAACTTCTGCATTGGCGATGTAAGGATTATGGCGCAGAAGACGCTCCATGGTATCGGAAGGAACGGCATCCATGGGAGACCCCACGATGTTGTGGAAGCGGTTTACAAGGTATTGTTCAACTTCGGAGATATCCTGCAGGGCCAACTCATCATCAGCGATTCGGATATGGACCTGTTGGCAGAGAACGGCTGCCCTTTCCCGCGACACAAATCCGGGCAGGACCAGGATGGCTCCCAGCAGCAACAACGCGATCCCTATGTTCAGGTACTTTCTCATATCCGCGTGGTTGACCAGGTTTTAAGCACGATTTCGATTTCCGGAACCAGGGTATCGATGTCGCCGGCACCTAGGGTGAGCAGCACATCCATCTTATTTTCCGTGAGATATGCCAGGATTTCGCTGCGGGTAAGGAGGCGCACCGCTTTGTTCTGCATGCGGCGCATGATCATGCTGCTGTCGACATCAGGCAGTGGCAGTTCGCGGGCCGGGTAGATATCCATCAGAATGACCTCATCAAGGGCGTCCAGACTGCGGGCAAAACCGTCGGCAAAGTCACGGGTACGGCTATACAGATGTGGCTGGAAGATACCGGTGATCTTTCTGTCTGGATATATCTCACGGGTTGCCCTGATGCAGGCATTCAGCTCTTCGGGATGATGGGCATAATCATCGATAAAGACGGTCTCACCCGTATCACAGCGGAGGTCGAAGCGCCGGACAACGCCTTCATAGCTGTTCAGGGCATGAAACAACCTGGCCGGCTCTATCCCTATGCTCAGCGCAATGGCACAAGCGCCCAGGGCGTTCTCCAGGTTATGGGTTCCAGGTATGGACAGGCGGACATTTTCCCAGCGTGATTCCTGCCAGCAGAGCGTGAAAGCTGTGCCAAAGCCATCGTTACGGACGGATTCCGCGTGACAATCGGCATTTGGGTGGAGGCCATAGGTCAATGATCGGGCTGAAACACCAAGGGGATCTGTTTTGTAATGCTGGATGCAAAGGCCGCGTGGACCAGTCAACCTGGCAAAATCGCGATAGGCCTCCAGCATCCCTTCGCGGTTGCCATAAATATCCAGGTGGTCGGCATCCATGGCGGAGATCAGGCAGATTTCTGGATGCAACTGCAGAAACGAACGGTCATATTCATCGGCCTCTACCAGGAGGTAACGGGCGGCGGGATGCATGACCAGGTTGCTTTTGAAATTCTTACTGATGCCCCCAATAAAGGCATGGAAGGGGAGTTGACCCTCGTGCATGATCCAGGCTAAAAGCGAGGTGATGCTTGTCTTGCCGTGCGTTCCGCCAATGGCAATGGTGAAATGGTCGGCTGACAGGCGCCCCAGGACTTCGGCCCGCTTCATGAATGGAACACCGAGGGATTCAAGGTGGTGCCTCAGCTGCAGTTGCTTTGGAATGGCCGGTGTATAGACGACCATATCCACGGCACCCCGAAGCATCTCGGGCCTGTCTTCGAACAACACAGGAATCCCTTCTGATTCCAGTTCCCTGGTGATCCGGGAGGGTGTGCGATCGTAGCCGCTAACCTGGTAACCCATCGACTTAAACCACCTGGCTAGGGCGCTCATTCCGATGCCTCCGATGCCCAGGAAGAATAGTTGACGTATGTTCACCGGCAGGTTCATGCGCTCCCTTTCTTTTGTCCAAGTTCTATGGCCAGCCTGGCGATGGTTTCATCAGCATACTGGTTGCCAAGCTTTTGAATGTTATCTTGTAATGTTTTGATGCGGGCCGGATTAGCGGCCAGGTCCAGGATGGCTGCTTCCAGTTGCCCTTTGGCATCCTGATCGGCTATCATGATGGCGGCATCTCTGGCCACGAGGGCCTCAGCGTTCTTTCTCTGATGGTCTTCGGCGACATGCGGTGAGGGCACGAGGATGGCAGCTTTGCCTGCTGCCGCCAGTTCAGCAATGGCAATGGCACCTGCACGGGAGACCACCAGATCGGCCATGGCATAAGCCAGATCCATTCGATCGATAAAGGGTAGGATGCACACTCCTTTGCCCTTCCATTCATTCCTAAGGTGTTCTGTTTCTGCAGCATAAGCACGGCCAGTCTGCCATACAACCTGGTAGCCTGCATTTGTCAGGCTTTGCAGCATGGCATGCATACCGGTATTCAGGGTTTTTGCACCTAAGCTGCCACCGACACTGAGTATTGTAGGCTTGGCTGCATCCAGTCCGAAATACATGCTTGCCTCAGTGCGATGGTCCAGTTTATCCAGCACGTCCCTGCGCACTGGATTGCCTGTCATGCGGATGCGGCTGGCAGGAAAGTACTTTTCCATCCCTTCGTAGGCCACACAGATCAGATCTGCATGCTTGCTCAGTATACGATTCGCGATACCCGGAAAGGCATTTTGTTCCTGGATCAGGCTGGGTACGCCCATCCTGGAAGCCACATATACAGCAGGTGCGCTGGCATAACCACCGACGCCGATGGCTGCATCTGGCCTGAAGCGGCGGACGATGCGCCAGGATTTCCACAGACTGGCCAGGACCTTGATGGGGAAAAGTAGGTTCTGCATTGTCAATCTTCTCTGTAATCCGCTGATCCACAGTCCTTCAATCTGATATCCTGCCAGTGGCACCTTCTCCATTTCCATTCTTCCTTTGGCCCCCACGAAGCGAATAATGGCACCAGGATGCAGGCGCTCAATGGCCTTCGCTATCGCGATGGCGGGGAACACATGACCTCCGGTCCCCCCTCCACTGATCAGTATGCGCAGCTCAGACGGTTTCATAGGCTTTCACGGTTTCCTGTGCAGGCGGATCGGCAGCCCTGGATACACTCAGCACCAGCCCCAGGGCCAGACAGGTGAACAGCACAGAAGTGCCTCCCATACTGATCAGGGGTAAGGGTTGTCCTGTCACCGGTAATAGGTTGACAGCTACCGCCATATTTATAAATGCTTGAAAAACAATACTGAAGATGATGCCAATTGCAAGAAGGGAACCAAACAGGCTTGGGCTTTTAGAGCTGATCCTCACGCCACGGTAAAGCAGGATGGTATACAACAGGACCAGGATAGAAGCACCTACCAACCCATATTCCTCCACAATGATGGCGAAGATGAAGTCGGAATAGGGATGAGGAAGGAAATTGCGCTGGTTGCTCTTTCCGGGCCCTTTTCCCACAATATCTCCCATAGCAATGGCGATTTTTGCCTGCTCAATTTGTCCGTGTTCTTCGGTATCACCCTGAACAAAAGACTCAATGCGGCTCTGCCAGGTTCCGATACGGCTCTTTTCGGAGAACATCAGGATACCGATAACCATTGTCAGTCCGACAATCCCGATACCGATCAGCCCGAAGACATGACGCATACTGGCTTTACCAATAAACATCAGGACCACGCAGAAGAAGAAAAGCAGCGCTGCTGTGGAGAAATTGGCGGGCAATATCAGCAGGCAGATCATGACCGCGGGAATGGCGATGGGAAGAAACCCCGTCTTGAGATCCTTGATCGTATCCTGTCGCTTTGCAATCATACGGGCCGTAAACACGATAAGCACCAGCTTAGCCAGGTCAGAGGTTTGGAAGGACACATTGACAATGGGTACAGTTAGCCAGCGACTGGCTTCATTCAGATTGGTCCCCATGAAGAGCGTCAGGATCAACAGGGGTATAACAATGAGCATTCCGATGACGCTAAGTCGTGCAAAATATTGATAACGAACTTTTTGAATGGAAAACATCAGAAAAAGGCCACCGATGAGGATCAGGGCATGCTTGGCAAGGTAGTATTCGGTATTACCACCCTGCCTGCGATATCCCAGGCTGCCACTGGACGAATAGACCGCCAACAGGGATAGGATGGAAAGCAGGATGACGATCACCCAGATAACCTTGTCTCCTTGTATGTCCTGAAGTTTGCGCATTCTCTGTCAGAGTTTCTTTACCGCCAGCTTGAACTGTTCACCGCGGTCTTCATAGTTGGTAAAGAGATCGAAACTGGCACAGGCGGGAGAAAGCAGGACAACATCCCCTTTCTCACCCAGGTAATAGGCTTCGTTGACGGCATCCATGGCATTTCCTGTTTCCAGGATGGTGGCCACGAGGTCAGAGAAGGCAGTGCGTATGGCACGGTTGTCTTTTCCGAGGCAGACGATGGCCTTGACTTTTTGCTTGACAATGTCACGCAGCATATTGTAATCGTTGCCTTTGTCTATACCCCCGGCAATCCAGATTACCGGTTTATTCATGCTTTCCAGCGCAAACCAGGTGGAGTTGACATTGGTGGCTTTGGAGTCATTGATGAACTCAATGCCGTGAACATTGGCAACGAATTCCAGCCGGTGCGAGATGTTTTCAAAATCGGACAGGCTCTCCTTAATTACTTCCTTGCGGATATCGAGTATCCGGGTGGCAATACCGGCTGCCATGGAATTGTAGACGTTATGCCGTCCTTGCAGGGCCAAATTTTCCAGTGTCATAGTGAGCTGTCCAGTTTTAGTTTGGATGACGAATTCATTATTAGTCCAGGGAGTGTGTTGACCACGGATCCAGGCGCCTTCAGTTAGTGTAATGTCTTCAAGGCTAAAGGGATATAAGTCTGCTGATGTGGAGACAGCCTGCAGTTTGTCCTGGATAACAGGATCATCGTGGTTGTATATGAAAGCGCCGCCTTTGCCCAGGTTACGCATGATCCGCATTTTGCTGCTGGCATAAGCGTCAAAGGAATTGTGATAGCGGTCGAGGTGGTCTGGGGTGATATTGAGTAAGATGGCAATGTCAGATTTGAATTCGAACATCCCGTCCAATTGAAAACTGCTCACCTCAATCACCCAGTAATCATGCTGTCCATCGGCAAGCATTCCGGCAAAACTTTGTCCGACATTGCCGCAGAGGGCCACGTCTTTGCCGGCTTTTCTGAGGATATGGGCAATCAGGTGACTCGTCGTTGTTTTACCATTGCTGCCGGTAATGCAGATTCTTTTTCCCTGGGCATACCTGCCTGCATATTCAAGCTCCGAGATGACAGGAATGCCAGCATTTCTCACTGTCAGCACCACCTCTGCATCTTCGGGAATGCCAGGGCTTTTTATGACTTCGGTGGCCTGGCATATCCGTGCGAGACTGTGCCCACCTTCTTCAAAGCGGACGTCATGTGCGAGCAGGTCCTCTCTGAATGGACTGGCCACAGGACGGTTGTCGGATACAAAGACCTCCTGGCCCAGTTTACGCGCCAGCCTGGCTGCACCGCATCCGCTTTCTCCTGCTCCGAGTATGACAAGCCCTCCTGACATCCCTGTTAGCGGATTTTAAGTGTGACGATGGTGAATACTGCCAGCATAATCCCGACGATCAGGAAGCGCTGGACGATTTTTGGTTCGGGATACCCTAGAACCTGATAATGGTGATGAAGGGGAGACATTCTGAATATTCTGCGTCCCTCGCCGAAGCGTTTTCGGGTGTATTTGAAATAGGTGACCTGAAGGATGACGCTGACACTTTCGGCGAGAAAAATGCCACACAGGATGGGGATCAGCAGTTCCTTGCGGATCATAATAGCAATCACAGCGATGACACCACCCAGTGCGAGACTTCCTGTATCGCCCATGAATACCTGGGCTGGGTAACTGTTGTACCACAGGAATCCGATGCAGGCTCCGACCAGGGCGCTGATGTAGATGGTCAGCTCTCCTGTGTGTGGGATATACATGATATTGAGGTAATTGGCGAAGATGGTGTTGCCGGAAACGTAGGCCAGCACACCTAGGGTTGCCCCGATGATAGCGCTTGTTCCTGTTGCCAGACCGTCAATGCCATCTGTCAGGTTGGCGCCGTTTGAAACTGCGGTGATGATGAAGATGACGATGGGAATGAAGATCAGCCAGGCATACCGCTGGTAGCCGGGCCCGGCCCAGGCCAGGAGGACAGCATAATCCAACTGGTTGTTCTTAAAAAACGGGATGGTGGTTTTTGTTGATTTGGTGCTTTCCTGCGCAAAGACAGCAGATGGGTTCAGCTCCCCTTCAGCATTCAGCTCAATGGTGGCCGTGCTGACTTTTTCCCGAATTACGACCCCTTCGTTGAAATATAGGGTCAATCCGACAATCAGTCCCAGCGTCACTTGTCCGATTATTTTGAACCTGCCTGCAAGGCCTTTCTTGTGTTTTTTGAAAACCTTGATATAGTCATCCAGGAAGCCAATGAAACCCAGCCAGACGGTGGTGAAAAGGATAAGGATGATATAGATGTTGTTGAGCTTCGCAAACAACAGGGTGGGGATCAGGATCGCAGCCAGGATGATCAGTCCGCCCATGGTGGGCGTACCTTCTTTGGCCTTTTGTCCTTCCAGACCCAGGTCTCTGACCGTCTCTCCAACCTGTTTGTGGCGTAGGACATTAATCAGGCTTTTCCCGAATACCAGGCTGATTAACAAGGAGGTGATGACCGCCATAGCAGCCCTGAACGAGATGTATTGAAACATACCTGCTCCAGGGAAGTCATATGCGCGGTCGAGATAATCAAACAGATAATATAACATAATGTCCTGGCTTATAGGGTTTCCTTCAATGCTTGCTGAACTACCTCTTTATCATCAAAGGGATGTTTGACACCTTGGATTTCCTGGTATTTCTCATGTCCTTTACCCGCCACAAGAATCACGTCGCCCCGTTTTGCGAGGTGGCAGGCCATGCGGATAGCTTCACGGCGGTCGGCGATCTGCAGCACTTTTCTGCGGTCTGTGATATCGGGCCCTTGCATCATCTCATTGATGATCGTCTGGGGATCTTCAGAGCGGGGATTGTCGGAGGTGAGGATCACCTTGCTGCTCAGCCTGGCACTGATGGCTGCCATTACCGGCCGCTTGGAGGCGTCGCGGTCTCCACCGGCACCTACTACTGTAATGAGTTGACCCATGCCTCCCCGCACCTCATTGATTGTTTCCAGCACATTTTTAAGTGCATCCGGGGTATGGGCATAATCTACGATGGCCACACGGCCGCCTTCATCATTCACATACTCAAACCTTCCTTCGGCCGGTCTGACATTGCTGAGTGCCTTAAGTACTTCTGCTCTTCCTGCTCCAAGCAGGCGGGCGGTTCCGTATATGGCAAGGAGGTTATATGCGTTGAAACGACCTAACAGGCGCGTCCAGAGTTCTTCTCCATCCATCTGGATCAGCATACCTTCAAAGCCACTTTCCATGATGCGTGCCTTGAAGTCCGATGCTTTGAGCAGGCCATAGGTATACCGCGATGCACGGGTGTTCTGGACCATCACCTGCCCATGTTTCTCATCCGCATTGGTGAGCGCGAAGGCATTGGGGGATAAGCCATCGAAAAACTTTTGCTTGGCCTTGAGGTATGCGTCGAAGGTGTGATGGTAGTCGAGGTGGTCATGGGTGAGGTTAGTGAAGACAGCGCCCTGAAAGCTTAATCCGGCTATGCGTTGCTGGTCGACGGCATGACTGCTGACTTCCATAAAGCAATAAGTGCAACCGCTTTCTACCATTTCATACAGGAGTCTGTTGAGACTGATGACATCCGGTGTGGTATGGGTGCTAGGTATAACCTGGTTCAGGATATAGTTAGAGATCGTGGATAGCAGTCCACAGGGATGGCCCAGGGCTGTGAAGACCTGGTACAGCAGGCTGACCGAGGTTGTCTTTCCATTTGTTCCTGTTACACCGACAAGAGAAAGCCTTGAAGATGGGTTGTCGAAATAATTGGAAGCGATCTGCCCCAGTGCCTCTGCGGCATTCCTGACTTTGATGTACGTTACGCCATCCGTCTTCACCGAAGGCATCTCCTCGCATACAATGGAGGTAGCGCCATTCTCAATGGCCCGGGTAATGAAGTTATGGCCGTCAAGCTTGCTGCCACGAAGTGCGATGAACACACTCTGCGGGCTTACTTCACGGGAATCCAGATAGAGTGCACTGGCCGGAATATCTGTATTCCCTTCAACAGCCTGCAGCCCGGCCCGGTACAATATGTCCTGCAGTCTCTTCATTCAGGAGGCGGATAATTCAAGGGTTATCTTATTTCCTCTAACCAGGGGACTACCGGCTTGCAGAGACTGTGTGGATACCCTGCCAAATCCTCGTAGGTCTACTTTAAGTCCCATTTTTTCAAGCAGATAGACTGCATCACGAACATTCATTCCTACGACATCGGGCACCTCATCTTCCCGCACAACGCGTGGCCCATACACCCATCCATCTTCCTGCTGCACAGGAACGACCCAGGTAGCTGAGGCCTCGGTCAGCCGGGGGGCAACGCCCAGATGCCCGCATATAGCGGCATAGCTGGCTGCGTGCCCCCCGTGCGCAATGGGAAAGGAGCCTGAGGAGGGAGGGAGGGAGTCTTTGCGCTGCTGCAGATCGAGGTGTGTCGCAAATACTTTATCAGCAATTTCGCGGAAGACAGGTGCTGCCACGGCCGAGCCGTAAAAAGCACCTTTGCGCGGAGAATTGATTACTACGATACAGGAATATTTGGGATCATCGGCCGGGAAATACCCGACGAAGGAAGCGATATGGGCATCTTTGGTATAGCGGCCTTCTACCTGCCGCTTTTGAGCAGTGCCGGTTTTGCCGGCAATGCGGTAAGGAGCTTTGGCCAGCTCGGTTGCGGTGCCTTGCAGTACGACACCTTCGAGCAGCGTCCGTGCCTGTTGAATCGTCGTCTTTGAGGCGATGGCGGGATTGATTACCTGGGGCTCAATCTTTCTGATGGTTTGATTTCCACGCCTCACTTCGCGCACAAACAGAGGCTTGACCATGCGGCCCTGATTGGCCACAGCATTGTAAAAAGTCAGCACCTGCAATGGGGTGAGGTTTACTTCATACCCTACCGACATCCACGGTATGCTGTAGAAATCTGTCCAGGTGGGCATGCCGGGTTTGTTGATACGAGGTGTACCTTCTCCCGGAAGCTCAAGTCCGAGCTTATTGCTCAGCGACATCCGCTCCAGGCCAGCGATAAATTTCTCCGGTTGCTTTTGGTAGTGCTGATGTATTACTTTGGAGATGGCCACATTCGATGATACCTCGAAAGCGCGCTGCAGGGTGATCGTTCCATAGCCTCCTATCCTTGAGTCGCGCATGACCTGACTGTAGAAGCGCTTTTGTCCTCCTTCCGTGTCCACACTATCACTCAGCCTTACCACACCATCCTCTATTGCGACCATGAGGACAGGCAGTTTGAAGGTGGATCCGGGGTCGGAGCTTTCCCCAATGGCGTAGTTGTAGCGCTCTTCATAGCGGCCGGTATCGACACGCTCCAGGTTGGCGATGGCTACCACATAGCCGGTTTCCACTTCCATCAGGACGGCACATCCATGATCGGCATCATGGGCCTGGAGGTGTTGCATAAGGGAATGCTCGGCCACATCCTGGATATGGATGTCAATGCTGGTAATAATGTCATTCCCGTCCTGGGGTTCGATTTCATTTTCTTCGTTGACAGGAACCCAGACATTGTTGGCGATCCGTCGCATCAACCTGCGTCCGCAGATGCCTTCCAGTTCATCGTGATAGGCGCCTTCCAGTCCAACGCGGATGCTGTCGCGCTGAAAGCCAATGGTTCTCGAAGCAAGCAGCTCAAAGGGTTTTTGCCTCACCTGGCCCGGGATGGTGATCATGCCTCCGCCAAAGCGGCCTTTTCGCAGGATGGGGAAGGTCCGCAACTGTTTGTATTGCGGATAGGTCACGTTTTTCTTCAGCAGGAAATAGCGGTCGCCTTCCTTACGGGCCTGGGTGAGCACCTGGCGGTAATGGGATGCCGGTTTGTCCCGAAACAGCCGGGCCAGATTCCTGGACAGGCTGTCCACGCTGCCAAAAAACACCTCATCCGGAACCACGATCGGACTCATATCCAGGCGGATCTCAAAAACGGGAACAGAGGTGGAAAGCAGGCTGCCATCGGCGGCATAAATGCTGCCCCGGTTTTCTTCGATATCCTGATACTGCAGAATCCGTGCCTCGCTGGTAGCCTTGAGTTCTTCTCCCAGCACCGATTGTATATAGATGATGCGGGCAGGGATAGCCAGGGCAACACCCATCATCAGGAAGTAGACAAGGTAGATACGCTTTAATATGTCTTTACCAATGCTCGCCATATCAGGGTTGCGATGCGGTTTTACTCAGTTTCACAGGAGGTATTCTGGATTCCTTGATGCCGGTCTCCTCCAGTCTTTTGGCCACCTCCGACTGCTTACTCAGCTGCATCAGCGCCGACCGTGTGGTGACGAATTCATACCTCAATTCCTTGATCTCTGTCCGCAGCCTGTCGCTCTCGATGATCGTCTTCTCAGCATAGTAGGTATTGGCGATGTAGAACAGGCCGAGTACCATTAAAAACAGCAGGTAGGGCAGTGATTGCAGCACGCTCTCACGAGTCAGCACGCTTCCACCCAGGATCACGGCCATGGCTCGGACAAAGCGATTTGGCTTTGACGCCCTGGGTTGTTCCTTGAGCGGGTTTGACTGGTGTGTTTCTTCGTTCTGCATCACTGGATATCATTACGGGCGGCAATGCGCAAACGGGCACTGCGGGCCCTGGGATTTTCTTGTATCTCGGCTTCTTCCGGTGTGATCGCTTTTCTGGTCACGAGGGAAAATGGGCTGAGCGGCTTACCAAAAAAGTCCTTTTCCAGCAGGCCATCCAGGTTGCCGGTCTTAAGGAAGTGCTTTACCATTCTGTCTTCCAGGGAATGGTAGGTGATGATGGCGACCCTTCCACCGGGTTTCAGTGAGGCTGGCAGGGCCATCAGCATCTCTTTCAGGGCGCTCAGTTCCTGGTTTACCTCAATACGCAGGGCCTGGAACACCTTGGCGAGGTACTGGTTTTCTTTTCGTGGGGGAGCCAGTGGCAGGGCTGTCTCCCTGAGGTCCAGGGTAGTGGCAATCGGTTTTTCTTGACGTCGCTTCAGGATGGCAGTGGCCAGTGCACCAGCATGTTGTATCTCACCATATTCACGGAATATCCTGATGAGCTCAGGTCTGTCGCTATCGGCAAGGATATCGGCAGCTGTGCGTCCCTGCGTCCTGTTCATGCGCATATCCAGGGGGGCATCAAAGCGGCTGCTGAATCCTCTGTCGGCTGTATCAAACTGATGTGAGCTTACACCCAGGTCGGCCAGTATGCCATCGACAGGCCAGGCAGCGTGGTATTGCAGGAAGTGGGTAAAAAACCTGAAGTTGGCGGCTATAAAAGTGAAGCGTGGGTCAGAGGAGAGGTTGACGAGGGCGTCTTCATCCTGGTCGAAGGCATAGAGATGCCCGTTTTTCAGACGATCCAGGATAGCACGGCTGTGTCCGCCTCCTCCAAAGGTGAGGTCCACATAGATCCCGTCGGGCCGGATGGCCAGGCCTTCAATGGATTCCGTAAGGAGGACAGGCTTATGGTACATTTCCTTGACCGGCTTGTTTGGTGACTTGTCCCATCACCTGTTCAGCCAGCGCGGAGTACACTTCCGAATCAACCTGTAATTGCGGCTCGTAGAGCTTTTTATCCCATACTTCAATGCGGTCGCCGTGTGCGAAAAGGATCACGTCCTTGTCGATGCCGGCATACTCAAGCAGTGTTTTGGGGAGCAAGAGGCGACTGGCGCCGTCGAGCTGCAGCTCGCTGGCACCACGGAAGAAGAACCGCATGAATTCTCTGTTCATCTTAACATACATATTCAAACGGTTCACCTCCTCACTGACCACCCGCCAGACATTCAGCGGGAACAGGGTCAGGCACTTCTCAAAGCCACGGTTGATCACAAAGCGCTCATCCGCTTCCTGCGGAATCTGCTTCTTCAGCGCGGAAGGCAATACCAGGCGCCCCTTGGCGTCCAGTCTGCACTCATATTCTCCGATCAGGTTGATCATCCGTTTTCGCTTCAAGGCGTAAATATAGTACACCTTCTCCCACTTTCACCCACTTAATACCACTATTGTTGATAAGTTCAGGAAATTCTACGATATAAAACGATTAATGTTTCAGTAAATTATTGATAAAGTAGTATTTATGATAGTGGGAAAAGGTGGGAAATTGACTCAATTATTAACATTTGAATAAGTGGCTTAAGGCCAGGCTTTTATGCTTTTTTGTGTTTGGCTCACTTTTCTTCTATATTTGTTTATTCCCTGACACAAGGGTCAGTCCCACCTCAACACTGATGGAATTGCGCATGGAGAAGAAGGATAAGTTCATCGATATCAATAAGGTCATTGCGAGCAAAGACCCCCGGCTACTGAAATGGATACCCGGATTTATCCTGCGCTATGTCAAGCGCATCGTGCATGAAGAAGAGATTAATGGCGCCCTGGACCGTATGGGCCACCTTCAGGGTTTACCGTTCATCGAAGCCATTCTGAAGGAATTCAATGCCAATATTATTGTGGAAGGGGAGGCGCGTATCCCCAGGGACGGGAAAGCCATCGTCGTGGCCAACCACCCGCTGGGAGGACTCGATGGACTGGCATTGATGCATGTGGTGGGACGTGTCCGAAAAGATATCGTCTTTCCGGTCAATGATCTTCTTCTGAATATACCAAATCTCAGGGGATTGTTCATCCCGGTGAATAAACACGGCAGCAATGCAGCCAACGTACGGGTGTTCGACGAGACCTTCTCTGGCGATAAAATGGTCCTGTATTTTCCAGCCGGCCTGTGCTCCAGGAAACAAAAAGGTGTGATCTGCGACACTGAATGGAAAAAGAGCATCATTACCAAAGCCCGTAAGTATCAAAGGGATATCATTCCTGTCCATATCAGCGGAAGGAATTCGAATTTCTTCTACCGACTGGCCAACATCCGGAAATCCCTCCGGCTGAAAGCGAATATTGAAATGCTTTACCTGGTGGATGAGATGTATAAGCAACGGAACCAGGATATTATCATCACATTTGGTAATCCGATATCCTGGCAAACCTTTACCCAGGAAAGAAAGGACAAAACCTGGGCTGAGCTCCTGAAAGACCATGTATATCGCCTGGAATCCAATCAGGATGCTATCTTTGTAAATAATTGAACTTACCCCTTGCATAATCCTCCATTCATGGACCCCATCATACCCCCTGTAAGCCGTGAATTGCTGAAGCAGGAACTCACCAGGGACCGCTTCATCAGAATGACCAATAACGGGAACAATGAGATCTATATCGTGGATCATCATAATGCGCCCCACGTCATGCAGGAAGTCGGCCGGCTGCGCGAGCTGACTTTCCGCGAAGCTGGCGGAGGAACAGGAAAGCCTGCTGATATCGATGACCACGATACGTCCCCTGTTCCTTTCCAACAACTGATCGTATGGCAGCCCCAGGAGGAGGAAATTGTTGGTGGATACCGCTATATCCTTTGTCAGGACCTTATTCAGCCTGGCTCTGGTGATTTTGACAGCCCTACCTCCGGCCTCTTTTCTTTCAGCCGGAAATTCATCGATGAATTTCTGCCATACACCATCGAACTTGGCAGGTCCTTCGTTCAGCCGGCTTATCAGCCATCTCTGAATTCCAGAAAGGGGATTTACTCGCTGGATAACCTATGGGATGGGCTGGGTGCCCTGATGGTTGACCATCCCCATATCCGGTATTTTTTTGGCAAGATCACCATGTATCCGCATACCCCCGTTTTAGGAAGAGAACTGATTCTGTATTTCCTCCAGAAACATTTCCCGGATCCGGACGAACTGGTAAGACCTCACAAACCAGTACCGTTCCAGACACCGTTATCCAGGCTGGATGAGATGCTAAGCGAAAAGGAGTATGCTGCTGATTACCGCCTCCTTGTTCAGCACGTCCGAAGCCAGCAAATGAATATTCCGCCGCTCGTAAATGCCTACATGAACCTGTCTCCAACGATGCGCAGTTTCGGGACAGCCATCAACGACCATTTCGGGATGGTAGAGGAAACCGGCATCATGGTTACCATAGGAGATATCTATGACGGGAAGGTTGAAAGGCATGTCAGTACTTACCAGCGCTGAAAGGCATCAGGCTGTTACGATGGGAAGATATCTCCATTAACTATTGTGTAAATGATGCAAATCAAATCTTCCCGGTATGTTATCAGCGCAGGATCACTGCAGTCCTGCCCTGAGCCTGCATACCCTGAGTTTGCTTTTATTGGACGGTCCAATGTGGGTAAATCGAGCCTGATCAATATGCTAACGGGCCGCAAAATGCTGGCCCGTATCAGTGTCACTCCCGGTAAAACGCAGAAAATCAATTTCTTTCTTATTAATGAATCCTGGTATCTTGTCGACCTGCCAGGATATGGGTATGCCCGGAGATCCAAGCTGGACCGCGAGGCCTGGGATAAGATGGTGCGCGAATACCTGAAGGGAAGAGGTAATCTTAAGGTCATATTTTTGTTAATCGACAGCAGGATAGAGCCTCAGGCATCTGATCTGGAGTTTATGTCATGGCTTGCCGATGAAAGCCTGCCTTTTGTCCTGGTTTTTACCAAAACCGACAAACTCGCCCGCAATGTACTACAACGTCAGCTCGATGTGTACCGTAAAAAACTGGAAGCAGAATGGGATATGCTGCCTCTGGCCCTGGTGAGCTCAGCCATAACAGCAAGCGGGCGGGAGGCAATCCTCCAGCTCATCGAAAATCTTTCAACTGAATCTGAGTAATTTATCTACTCAAATTCTACCATCAGGTGGTCCTTGGTGACCTTTTCCCCTTCGCTGACAAAGATGCCTTTGATGACCCCGTTCAAGGGAGCAATGATGTCATTGCGCATCTTCATCGCCTCCAGTATCAACAGCTTGTCCCCTTCCTTAACCCGGCTGCCTTTCTTGACCATGATCTTCTGTATGGTGCCGGGTAGGAAAGCGGTGACTTTCTTCGGGTCCGTCGGCTTGTAGCTTTTCCGCTTATTGTATTTCGTGTTGAAAAGCGTCCGGTATTTGATGTCATCTACGATGAGGGTCTCGTACCGGGATTCATTTACTTCGTGCTCCATAAGCCAGATATTGTGCATTAAAAGGGCGGTATTCCGTGCTTCTTCTTGGGCCTGGTTTCAATCTTATTGGCAGATATCTCCAGTGCATGCAGGATAAAGCTCCGCGTGTCGGCCGGCTCGATGACGGCGTCGACATAGCCATAGGCTGCAGCAACATAAGGATTGGCGAATTTCTTCTTGTATTCTTTGATCTTCTGCTTGCGGACGGCCTCAGGGTTCTCGGCTGACTTGATTTCGTTGCGGAAGATGATATTGGCGGCACCTTCAGGGCCCATGACGGCAATTTCTGCTGTGGGCCAGGCGAAGACGAAGTCGGCGCGCAGGTGATTGGAACACATGGCAATATAGCCACCACCATAAGCTTTGCGGAGGATGACAGTGATTTTCGGCACGGTAGCTTCCGAATAAGCATACAAAATCTTAGCACCATGACGGATTACACCTGCATGCTCCTGATCGATGCCTGGCAGGTAACCGGGCAGGTCAACCAGCGTTACCAGCGGAATGTTGAAGGCATTGCAGAACCGGATGAAACGACCTGCTTTATCGGAGCTGTCGACATCCAACACCCCGGCCAGGACCAGGGGCTGATTGGCGACAAAACCGACGGTCTGGCCGGCCACCCGGGCAAAGCCAACAACGATGTTTTCCGCAAAATGCTCATGGACTTCCATAAACTCGGAATCATCGCAGATGCCGCGGATAATGTCGCGCACATCATAGGGCTGTCGCGGATCAGTAGGGATGATCTGGTCGATCTTATACTGACGGACCTTTGGCGGTTTTTTTGGGAATGGCTCTGCCTTCTTTTCATTGTTCCAGGGAATGAAACTGACCAGCTGCTTGATCTGATCAAAGCATTCCTGCTCACTCAGGGCAAAGAAATGTGCATTGCCGGTGATTTCAGAATGCACACGGGCTCCGCCCAGCTCTTCCATACTGATCTCCTCGCCCAGCACCGTCTTGATGACCTCAGGACCGGTGATGAACATCTTGGAAATCTTATCCACAACAAAAACAAAGTCGGTAAGGGCCGGACTGTAAACAGCCCCTCCGGCACAGGGTCCCAGGATCACAGAAATCTGCGGAATAACACCGGAAGCAAGGGTGTTGCGGTAGAATATCTCACCATAACCTGCCAGGGAGTTAACCCCCTCCTGAATACGGGCACCGCCGGAATCGTTGATCCCAATCAGGGGTACCTTCAGTTTCATGGCATGATCCATGATCTTGCAGATCTTCTTGGAATGCATCCAGCCCAGAGAACCACCGGCAACGGTGAAGTCCTGCGCATAGATACATACTGGATAACCATTGATCGTCCCGGTGCCGGTAATGACACCATCCCCGGGAAGATACTTCTTATCCATGTCAAAGTCCTTAGCAGCATGCTCCACGAACAGGTCGTATTCGTGGAAGGACTTGGGGTCAAGCAACGCAATGATGCGTTCCCTGGCCGTCATCTTACCAACGGATTTCTGCTTTTCGATCGCTTCCTGACCGCCGCCCATCAGGGCTCCGCGCATCCGTTTCTTAAGATCACTGGTCTTTTGTTTCAAGGACATAAGAATCGGGATTGGTTAGGCAAAAAAAAGCCGGCCACATCTTCCGGCAAGAGTACAAAAATAGGGAAATATTGGACGTAGGCAAGACTTTTCTTTATTGCTGCTGTCCATCAGTGTGGGAGATATCAGAAACACGATATTGCTTAAATTCGCAGTTCATCTAAAACCCATGGAAGCTGAGGATATCCGGACATACTGCCTTCAAAAACCTGAAGTCAGCGAGCATTTCCCTTTCGATGATGTGACCCTGGTCTTTAAGGTCAAAGGAAAGATCTTTGCCTTATGCGCCCTGGATGCCCATCCCTTACGAATTAACCTGAAATGCGACCCGGAGCGGTCCGCAGGGCTGCGGGAACACCATCCCGCCATCATCCCGGGTTACCATATGAACAAGGTCCATTGGAATACAATCATCCTGGATGGCAGCCTCCCGGCACCATTCATTCTCGGGCTGATTGACCATTCATATGACCTGGTATCCGCTTCGATAAAGGGAAAAAGTAACCGGAATACTGTGAAAAACTAGGTGTCCGTAGCCTCATATCAGCGAAGTCCGATCTGATCAATAGCCTGTTTTTACTACCCTGAAAACGGTCTCAGTATCTTGAATCACAATTCTTACAATGTACAGGCCTTTGGCAAGTCCGGAAAGCGGTATTCCCTCGCCGGTCAGGCGGGCCGTTGTCAGCTTTTCAGCGCCTACCATCCGCCCGTCACTATAGTGAATCGATACAGCCACCTCCGCATCACCGGGTATAAAGCCTCTGAAATGGATATAATCGCTGAAGGGATTTGGATAAAGCTGCCATTGTGGCCGGGCGTTAGCCGGATCCATCCCCACACAGTGCTCAACCAATATATATGATGTGTCTTTTCCAATGCATCCCGTCTGGGGATCGGTGATACTATAAATGATCATATGGTTCCCCTGGCCGGCAGCCGATGGGTTAAACATCCCTCCTGTGACATAATTTCCAGCGTAAGTTCCACCCGCCGGCATGCCTCCACTCAGCATAAAGGGCGGCCAGTCGTCACAGGCATTGGCAAGGGGGCCCAGGCTCACGGCCGGCGGAGGGATGATCTGGATGGTTGAAGATGCTGTACCCGTAATCCCAATGATGTCAGTTACTGTAATGGTATAAGTGGTGGTGGACAGAGGAGTAGCAACAGGATTGGCAATGGCAGGATTGCTCAGCCAGGTTGATGGAGACCAGGCGTAGGTGTAGGGCGGATATCCGCCACTAACGATGATCTGCATATTGACCGGCGTCCCGGAGCATACGCTGGGTCCGGGACTGGCCAGCACCTCTACCAGCCCGCCTTTGAGTTGCAATACTTTGCTCAACCCACCTGCGGCAAAATTGCCCTGCTGCGGGGCCTGCGGATCATAAACGGCAAAGGCCTGGTAGGCTGTGGATGTGCTCTCTTTCCATATTCTCCACTTTATCACTTCACCTGCAGCGAAACCATTACCCTGGCCGGGCATGGCGCCATAAGCAGTCAGGGTGTCGCTTGCTGAGAAAATCTTCTTATACCCGGCGCAAGCCAGTCCGGTGGAAGACTGATAGAACGCACCCACATAATCACCATTGTTAATGGCCACATTGTTTACCAGCATTCCCGATAGGGGAGGCAGAACGATTTTGTGCATATGCGGCGTAATGGTATATGTCCATAAAGGCCCGGGAGGGACATGAACAAGGTCGGTCTTGTCCACATTGAGATACACGATGTTGTTGTTGGCGTAAGGATCCAGGTCTCCCCTGACTGCCAGCCCGGGCTCCATGTCCTGCTGGTAAAGCAGATGGAGTTTGTTGTCGCTGAACGAGGCCATGGAGGGGAATACGCATTCATGCGCACTGTGTATCGGAGCGGCAGTCAAATCCAGAATATTGCCCCAGCTGTATCCCATATCAATTGATTTTCGACCAAGTAAATGACGGTAATGCTGAACGCCGTTGGTCAGGTTTTCCATCACAGAGGAATAAACCAGGTATATGACATTGTTGCTGTCGATTGTGGCGGTGGGCATTCCGCTGAGCGACACATAATAATATCCCACGGTGCTGATATCCAGGTTGCCGTTGTTGTTCACATCCAGGGCATACCCGGCCAGCTGGCCGTGGTTTTCAAGGGTATCCGGATGCAGGGTGTTTTTGACGAACGAAGATGTGATTTGCGGCATGTCCTCATTCCAGTAGCCCAGGCCATCCACCAGCGGAAACCAGTAAGAACCGGCTGTATTGGCATAGGCCCGGTTGATGCCGAAAAATACATGGACCTTGCCGTTGTTGTCGATGGCGGCCGCGACGCTGCCATCCGGACAGTAGAAGGTGTCAGTGACAGTTGGTGTGGTACGGTTAAAGAAAGGATACGGATGTTGCCAGATCATGGTCTTTGTCCAGCTCGTTCCATTGTTGGTGGATTTCAATAGAAAAAGATCGAACCAGCTGTCGCCCACCACAAAGGCGAGTGTGTTGCCTCTGGGTTCGGCCCATGCATAGCAGTCACCCGACAGGCCCAGATAAGCCGAGGTGTCGGTGCCAGGAGGCTGGACGCCGCTGATATCCCAGCTCAATCCCCCGTTGGTGGATCTGTAATAGAGGAGCGCTCCGTCGCTGCCGTTGTATAAAGTACCGGCATTGGCGATGGGTGCGGTGAGGGCCATAATGTGAACGTTGTTGTGACTGGTCCCCGACGTGACCATGCGTGGCCAGAGCAGGTTGGGATTGGAAGTTGGTCCCGCAAGGCTTGAGTGTGTCCATGTTCCAGTACCCCTGACAGCCCTCGTGCTGATGTTCAATCCCGTGGATCCGATATGGCTGACGACGATCTCTCCGCCCGCTCCCAGCGGTGCATAGGAAGGCCATCCGACTTTGATATTCTCGATGCGGGCTGTCGGTGCTGCCCCCCATGAAGTGCCATTGAAATAATTGTAACCGGTCCCCCTGTTCACGAAATTGGGGTAGTCGGTGCTATACATCCACGTTGCCGCCATGGTGCCGTCAGGGTAGCGGTAGAACCGGTTCTGGTTGCTTTTGTTGGTCTGCAGATCATAAAAGGTCGTACCGGTGATGTATTCACTGATGATGTCAGGTTGATTAGTGGATTCGATGGCATCACCAGCCTGGCCTATTTGCCTTGCTGGATTGTCGCAACTCAGAGGTACACTGACCCCCTGGTTTTGCCATTCCTGGGGAATGCGGGCCCTGGACTGTCCGGCGACAGCCAGACTAATAAGGAGGAGGGCAATAAAGAACAGGATGCGAAACCGGAAGCTGCCGGGAATGGCAGTCAAAGCAGAAAGAGCAGTCATGGCAGGAAGCTTTAAAATGCCTGCTAAATATAATGAATCAAATAGCTAAAAGCAACAACCTTAACTTGTTGGCTAAAGCAGTTTCAATGCGACTCATTGGTGTCAGGGGTCGCTCAGGATGTTGTTGGGTTTTCTCCGCCTTCCGTAGCTCTTTTGGATGTCTTGGGACGGAACATGTCTCCGATGAGATAGCCCATCGTGCCTCCCCAAAGCATGGTGAGCCATGGATTGGAAGTGATGGGACAAGTTCCCTGTTTGCATCCGATTTCGGTGTAATACAGATAACCTCCCAGCAGCCCCGCTATAGTACCCAGGATCCTGGGATTCAGTAATAGGGACTTAATCCTTTTTAATCTGGTGTTTTCTTCAATCATGCCTGATCCTTGGATTAGGGTATTGAAATCATGGCCTGCTGAAGGGCTTCTGCCAGGCTTTCCTGCGATTGCATCCCCATGAGCCGGTTCACTTCTTTTCCATCCTTATAGATGATCATGGTTGGAATGACCTCTATTCCCTGGCCCTCCGCTATGGATCTGTGCTGGTCGATGTCGAGCTTAGCTACAACCGCTTTCCCATACATTTCTTTGGCCACGGCATGCAGCGCAGGTTCCATGGCTTTACAGGGCTTGCACCATTCGGCCCAGTAATCCACCAGGACCACCCCTGAAGCAATGGTGGACTGGAAATTCTGGTCATCGAGGTGCAAGGTGTACTTGTCCTTGCTGCCATAGCTGGAGGTTCGCTGGACAATGATCACACCTGCCATGGCGATGATGACGGCAATCAGAAACCACCCGAACCACCGGGATTTTTTTACTTCCTCTTGTTTTTGCTCTGTCATGTGAAGGAAACGCTTGGTTAATGAAAGTGTTCACAATGGAATCGGAACTACCTGAAATGCACAACGGTTATGCCGTGCCCTCCCATTTCAATATGCTCGTCATGGTATTGCCGCACTTCAGGAATATGGGAAACAAACTCCCGCACGACCTGGCGAAGGATACCGTCTCCTTTCCCATGAAGAATGCGTATCGTATTGATGTTAAGTAAGATGGCATCATCGATGTAATGACGTAGGGTGTAGAGGCACTCTTCTGCCCGCATGCCCCTGAGGTCGATCTGGGCATTGAAGTTGGCCATCTTTTCATTGATCTCATCAATGATCCGTCTTTCGCTCCTGGGTTTGGATCTGGCCTGTTCTTTCATTTCCTTCGCATCCGGGCGCTGCAACTGACTGACAGGTAGGCGCATCTTCATGCTGGCAAAAGCCACTTCTGCCATATTTCCCTGTATTGAGATAATCTCACCGATCGTTTGTTGTCCGACTACCTGGACTTTGTCGCCGGTGGTGAGTTCTTTTGGGAGAATGACTTTTGAAGTTTTTCTGGCAGCAGGCGGTGGTTTTTCAATGATGTCTTCTTTCTCTTTTTTTATGATGACCTCAGGTGGCTGAGGCTCAGAGACAAGAGCAGCAGCCTGTTCTTCCAGCTTTTGCCTGAGTGCTCTTGTCGCCTCCCTGGAGGCACTGGCTTCTTTTATTTCCCGTATCGTTGTTTCGATCAACCGGTTGGAGTCTTCAATCAGGGCACGGGCCTGTTTTTTTGCTTCTGCCAGGATTTCCTGCCTGCGTTTTTCCAGGTCCCGGGTCTGGTTTTCATATTTATCTATCATTTCAGAAAGAAAGGCATCGGCAACACGAAGCTCGGTCTGTTTTTTATCCATGGCACGCCTGTCATTCTCCAGTTGCTGCAGCTGGCGGTCCAGATCAATAAGATCCTGCCCTGCTTTCTGGACGGCAGCATCCAGCACGTCCTGCCCCAATCCGATCCGTGACGCGATCTCAAAGGCAAAAGAGCTCCCAGGTTTACCGGTTTCAAGGGCAAACAGGGGCGACATATTCGTTACATCGAATTGCATTGCGCCGTTGATGATACCATCTCTTTGACCGGCAAGCATCTTCAAATTGGCGTAATGTGTCGTGACCACTCCGAAGGCGCCTTTGGCGTGCAGTTTTTCCAGTATTGCCTCGGCAAGTGCCCCTCCGAAGCGCGGCTCGGTTCCGGCGCCAAACTCATCGATCAGAAATAATGTCCCGGCATCACTCTCTCTCAGAAATACCTGCATATTAAGCAAATGGGAGCTATATGTACTCAGGTCATTTTCAAGGCTTTGTTCATCTCCTATGTCGAGTAGCAACTTGTTGAAGATCCCGGTCTCTGAAGTGGCCCGCATGGGAACCAGTAAACCACATTGCAGCATATATTGCAGCAGAACAACGGTTTTCAGCGCGACGCTTTTACCACCGGCATTGGGACCTGAAATGACCAGGATGCGCTCCCCGTCATCCAGCCTGATGCGCAGCGGAACCACTGATTTCTTCTGGGCCTGATGGGAAAGGTAGAGGAGAGGGTGCACGGCATCGAACCATTCGATAATGGGTTTGTCGTTCAGCAGTGGCTTGTCTGCCTTCAGCTGCAGGGCGAGTCTGGCTTTGGCCCTGATCAGGTCCATGCGGGCCAGAAAGTCATAGGCAGCGCGTATCTCAGGCAGCATGGGCCGCAAGGTATCTGCCAGCGCGGTAAGGATTCTTCTGATCTCCTCTTCTTCCGCCAGTTCAAGTTCACGTATCTCGTTGTTGGCTTCGAATATTTCCTGCGGCTCAATATAGAGGGTGTGTCCTGTGGCTGAGCGGTCATGGATGAGACCTTTCAGTTGCCTTTTGGATGCGGCCAATACAGGCAGGACAAGCCGGCCATTGCGGATGGTCATCTCCGCATCATCGGCCACCCAACCCGAGCGCCTGGCCTGGGTCATGATGGCACTGATCTCTTGCTCCACCCTTGCCTGTAAGCGAAAACGTTCACGCCTTAGCCTGGCCAGTTCCGGACTGGCATCATCCCTTATCAGGCCCCGCTCATCGAGCAGGCGGTCCAGGGATGCGATGATTTCAGGATCTATGGAAACCTCAGCGGCAAGGGTGGCCAGTTCGGGGTATTCCCCTTGCCTTTCCCCCAGCAGGAAATGGCAAATCCCGGCGATACTGTGCAGCGATGCCCTCAGTTCCACAAGGACGACAGGTTCCAGAAAGGCACCTTTCACTGCCAGCAAACGCAGGCCATCCCGCATGTCGTAATAGTCCTGGGCAGGGAATGGCTCACTGAACAGCAGGATGCGCCGCATCTCCATGGCCTGGTCGAGCGCAACACGGATATCATCCATGTCATCGGTGAAACGGATTTCTGCAACAAGGTCTCTGGCCGGGTCGCTCATGCAATGCATGCTGAGCAGCCGTCGGATCTGGTCAAAGCCGGTCTTCTGTTCGAAATTGGAAGGGTAAATCAATACGTAGCAGTTTGCAGTATCATCATGCCATCCTTCTATTTAAGACAGATGGCAGAACTGTTCGTCTCAGTATTCTTAATATCAGATCATTGGGTATTTCCTGAAGATTTCGGATGATTTCATCAGGATATCAATGTACTGAGCGCGTTTATAGGCATAGGGATCATTGCTGTTGAAGCGGGACAGTTTCCCCCTGAAGTCATCAATGCTGGTATAGCCTTTGGACTCCATCCAGTCTTCCATTTCAAGCAGCATATTGCGGATGTGTGATATCTTGAACTTGTAGAGTGCGCTGACCACCTGTACGGCGTCGGCGCCGGCGAGGATGAGTGCCACGATGTCTTTGCCGCTAAAGATACCGCCACTGGTGCATATCGAGGATCCGATTTCGGTGTGCAGCAGACCGGCATAACGCAGCGCCAGGCGCTTGTCTTCAGGGTTGCTGAGGTTGTAGGGGAAATGATGTTTTTCACTGTCTACATCGATATCGGGTTCAAACATACGGTTGAACAATACAAAGCCATCAGCGCCGGCCCTGTCCATCTCATGAATGACTTTTTCAGTATTGGTATAATACGGACTGATCTTGACGCTCACCGGGATCTGTATGGTCGCCTTGATATCCCTGATGATGCGGATTTGCTCATCAATAATGGCGGCTTCGTCCTTGTCAGGGCCGGCTGCGCCCTGAAACAGATTCAATTCCAGTCCGGCAACGCCGGTCTCTGCGACTTCTTTGGCATACTCCACCCAGGAACCGCTATCCACGGCATTGATGGAGGCAAAGACAGGGATATCGACAGCAGCGACGGCCTGTTTCAGGTTGTGCAGGTACTCCCTTGGCCCGGCATGAGAAATATCAGGAAAGAGGCTGATCATTTCCGCATTGCGGTCGTTGTAGTCCTGCATGTCCATTTCCATCTGCAGGTCTTCCAGTTGTATCTGCTCTTCGAAAAGGGATTTATAGACCACAGCGGCGGCGCCGGCAGCCTCCATTTTTTGCAGGTTACCGGTGTCGGTGGATAAATTACATGCCCCAACAATGATGGGGTTCTTGAGCTTAATGCCCAGATAATGGGTCTGAAGGTCTACCATAGCCTTATATCGTTTAAGTTAAGAGACGGTTGATTTATGTCGCAGATATGATCCATGACATTACAAAGATAACCAAACAACAGAATGATACGATACATAAGGTCCTTAAGCGGGCTTTGATCATGGGATCGTTTTTAATTTATAATCAATTTAAATAACTGATAACTAGTCCTCCGCACCCGCTCTTCCTTCATAAATTGCTTCAATTCCCTTAATTTCGCAGGAAATTTGAGCACGATCACCAACAGGTTTTAACTTACATACAATACCATGAAAAAGAAGAATTTCGTCACGTGTGAAGGCAATTATGCTGCCGCGCATATCGCTTATATGTTCAGCGAAGTTGCCTGCATTTATCCCATTACACCTTCGTCCAATATGGCCGAATTCGTGGATGAATGGTCGGCCAATGGCCTGAAAAACATTTTTGGGGAAACGGTGGAGGTTCGCGAGATGCAATCAGAAGGTGGCGCAGCCGGTGCTGTCCACGGTGCATTGCAGGCGGGGGCCCTCACAAGCACCTACACTGCTTCACAGGGGCTGCTGCTCATGATCCCCAATATGTACAAGATTGCAGGAGAACTGCTGCCGGCTGTCTTTCATGTCAGCGCCCGTACTGTGGCCACACATGCCCTGTCCATTTTCGGCGACCATAGCGATGTCATGGCAACCCGACAGACCGGATTCGCCATGCTGGCGACAGGTAGCGTCCAGGAAATCATGGACCTGGCAGCAGTTGCCCATCTCACTGCTATCAAAACGCGTATCCCCTTCCTCCATTTCTTCGACGGCTTCCGCACCTCTCACGAGGTCCAGAAAGTTGAGGCACCAACGGTGGAGCAGATGAGAGAGCTGGTGGACTGGCAGGCAATCCAGCGATTCAGGGATAATGCCCTTAACCCTGAGCATCCTTTTACACGCGGAACAGCCCAGAATCCGGATATCTTCTTCCAGGCCAGAGAGGCCAACAGCCATTTCTATGATAAAATTGCCGATGAAGTGGAAGCCCAGATGCAAAGAATGGCGGCCATCACCGGCAGGGAATATCATCCCTTTGATTATTACGGAGATCCCGAAGCTGATAACATCATCATCGCCATGGGCTCTATCACGGATACGATCCGTGAGGTCATCGATTACCTCATGGCCAAAGGTGAAAAAGTCGGCCTGATCGCGGTCCACCTCTACAGGCCTTTCTCAGCCAAGTATTTCTTCCGTGCCATGCCGTCATCGGTCAAGCGGATCACTGTCCTCGACCGCACCAAGGAGTTGGGCGCCAACGGCGAGCCGCTTTACCTCGATGTCAAAGACCTGTTCTATGGTGCTGCCAATGCCCCCCTTATCGTGGGCGGTCGCTATGGTCTGAGCTCGAAGGATACTACCCCGGCTCATATTCTTTCTGTTTTTGAGAATATGAAGCTTCCGGAACCTAAGAACCAGTTCACCATCAGTATTGTGGATGATGTAAAATTCACCTCGCTGCCACTGCTGCCGGATATCAGCGTTGTCCCCAAAGGAACCTTCGAAGCTAAGTTTTATGGTATCGGTGCAGACGGTACAGTGGGGGCCAATAAGAATTCTATCAAGATCATCGCGGATGCCATGGACAAATACTGCCAGGCATACTTTGCATACGACTCCAAGAAGTCAGGCGGTATCACCACCTCTCACCTGCGCTTTGGAGATCAACCCATCCGATCACCTTATCTGGTCAATACACCTGATTTTGTTGCATGTCACGTGCCGGCCTACCTGGAAAAATATGACATGCTCAAAGGCCTGAAACCGGGTGGATCCTTCCTGCTTAACTCCATCTGGGACGAAGAAGAGACCAAGCGCCGCCTTCCGGACCATATGAAGAAGTATCTGGCCAAGAACAACATCGCATTCTATATCATCAATGCCACCCAGATTGCGGAGGAGATTGGACTGGGCAACCGGACCAATACCATTATGCAGGCGGCCTTCTTCAAAGTGTCAGAGGTCATCCCTTATGAACTGGCCGAGAAAGAAATGAAGGACGCCATCTACAAGACCTATGGGCGTAAGGGGGA